>LWDU01034894.1_pt1 | contig 17919 bp, 20 predicted proteins | sample 727161 | NCBI WGS metagenome assembly LWDU01 (sample SAMN04566230, study PRJNA314399) | hydrothermal vent metagenome | isolation source: deep sea hydrothermal plume seawater | place: Mexico: Gulf of California, Guaymas Basin | collected 2004-07-11
CTAGGATTTGGTGGAGCTTGTTTTCCTAAAGACATAAATGCATTTATAAAATTTGCTAAGAAAAATAAAATAAATATGAACATTCTTGAGGCAGCATGGAAAACTAATCTAGAGGTTCGTCCAGAGGAAGATTGGAAAGATCTTAAGGGTAGAGCTGTATCGGATGATTAATTAAAGTTTATGATTTATAAAGAGGTTGAATCGTTAATTTCTTCAAATAATTTAAATATTATATCTAAGGACACAGATAGACCATGGGGTGGTTTTTATGTTATTGATGAAAAACAATCTCAAGAATTTGCAAATATATTTTTTAATAATTTAGATGTATCTAAATTATCACTATCTGGTAAATTAAGTCCTAAAATATTAGTTATTAAACCTAAAAAGCGTCTTTCATGGCAGTATCATTATAGAAGATCTGAAATTTGGAGTGTTATAAAAGGATCTATTAAAGTCATCAAGAGTAATAATGATTCTGAAAAAGATGAATTTATTCTTAATGACGGTGATCAAATAGAAATTAAAAAAGAGGAAAGGCATAGAATCATAGGAACTGACAAGTATGCACTAGTAGCTGAGATATGGATTCATACGGATAAGGATAATCCCTCAGATGAAGAAGATATCGTAAGGGTTCAAGATGATTTTGATAGAAAATAGTATTTATCATTAGATATCTTATAAAAGTATTAAATTACATGACTGTTTAACTAAACTATATTTAAGTGGAAGATAATACTGGAAACGAAAGAGAAGAAATATATTCAGAACGTGTAAGGGCTGGAAAAAGAACCTATTTTTTTGATGTTAAAACCACAAGAGGTGGGGACTATTATGTTACTATAACTGAGAGTAAGAGAATGTATAAAGATGATGGATTCTATTATCAAAAACATAAGATATTTTTATACAAAGAAGATTTTAACAAATTTCAAGACGCTCTAAATGGAACTTTAGGTCATGTTAAGGATGAACTATTGCCTGATGTTGATTTTTCGGAGTTTGATAGGGAATACGAGCAAGATAAGTCAGAAGAGTAATAAAATACTCTAAATAACTCAATATGAGCTTAAAATGTGGTATTCTAGGGCTTCCAAATGTTGGAAAGTCTACCTTATTTAATTCAATTTCTACTGGAAAAGCTGAAGCTGCAAATTTCCCATTTTGTACGATTGAGCCAAATCTAGGAATAGTAAATGTTCCAGATAAAAGACTTGATACACTTTCTAAGCTTGTAAATCCAAATAAAACAATTCCTACATCCATTAAATTTGTGGATATTGCTGGTCTTGTAAAGGGAGCATCAAAAGGGGAGGGTCTAGGAAATAAATTTCTCTCAAACCTTAAAGAAGTGGATGTTCTCATTCATGTCATTAGGTGTTTTGATAACGATAACATAGTCCATGTAAATGGGAAGATAGATCCAGTTTCAGATAAAGAAATTATTGATTATGAGCTTATAATTAAAGATTTGGAGTCTATAGATAAAAGAATTTCTAGGGTTGAAAAACTTACCAAGTCAGGAGATAAAGAGAAAATAAAAGAGTTAGAGGTATTAAATAAATCAAAAAAATATTTAGAAGATGGAAATTCACTTAGAACATTAAGTTTTAATAAAGATGAGAAGTATATTTTAAGTGATCTTAATTTAATAACCATAAAGCCTGTTATCTACGTAGCAAATATTGATGAGAAAGTAATTTCTAATGATAATAATCATGAGGGGAATAGTATCATAAAGATTTGCGCATCATTAGAGGAACAATTAAATGATCTTAATGAAGAAGATAGAAAATTGTTTTTAGATGATTATAACTTAAAAGAATCAGGTTTAGATAAACTTATTCGTGTTTCTTATGACGCGTTAAGCTTATTGACATATTTTACCGCAGGAGATAAGGAAGTTAGAGCCTGGACGATAGTTAAAGGATCAACTGCTCCAAATGCAGCAGGAGTTATACATACTGACTTTGAAAAAGGTTTTATTAAAGCTGAAGTAATAAAATACGTTGATTTTATTAAGTATGGGTCTGAAATTAAGTGTAAAGAACATGGAAAATTATCAATTGAAGGTAAGGATTATGTTGTAAATGATGGAGATATTATGCATTTTAGATTTAATGTATAACGTATATGGCAAAATTTAAGTTACCTCCTGTATCACCGTTAATAGGATCTAATCTTATAAATTATTTTAAGATTATATTTAATAATAGAATTTCAGTTAAGTATTACCTTAATATTTTTATCACATTTTTAATTATTTTACTTCTTACTCCATTTCAATTTATTGACTATTTGATATTTACGTTTAAGCTTAGAAATTATACCATTAAAAAAGATCCAATTTTTATTATTGGACACTGGAGAAGTGGAACTACATTTCTTCATAATTTACTGTGTAAAGACATTAATTTTTCATTTTTTAACACTTATAACTCAGTGTTAATCAACAATTTATATACATCTTTTTTATTTAAAACTTTAATGCATCTAGTTATGCCAAAAGAAAGACCTAGTGATGGTATGAAGTTAGATGTTGACCTTCCACAAGAAGATGAATTCGCGGTTTCAAACTTTAATGATTTAGCACATTATTTGTTCTTCTATTTTCCAAATGATTATAAAAAACATTATTTAAAATCAATAAGATTTGAAAATAGTGAGTCAGATAGAAGAAAATGGATTAAAATATATGATAAACTCATTAAAAGGATACTTATTTATACTAAAAAAGATCAAATTCTTATCAAAAATCCATCTAACACAGCTAGAATAAAGACTATTTTATCAAAATATCCTAATGCTAAATTTATTCATATCCATAGAAATCCATATTTTGTATACTTATCAACGTATAAGTTTTTTTATGAATTATTTCCAGCAGTTCAATTACAAAAAACCAGTGAAGAAACCATACATAAATTGGTGCTTTATAATTATAAAAAGATATACGAAGATTATTATAATGAGTATAGACTAATTCCAAAAAATAACCTTATAGACATTAAATTTGAAGATTTTAAAGATAATCCTTTACATCAAATAAAAAGCATTTATAGGACTTTGGGTATAGGATCTTTTAATGATTCTAAGTCAGCATTTATTGATTACATTAATGAAAATAAAAGCCATAAAATGAATACGTATAAAATTTCTAAAAAGAGAATTTTAGAAATAGAAAATGAATTTTCCTCTGTTATCAAAAAAATGGAGTATTCTGTTCCTAGGAATTTAGAAATTATTAATTAAGCCTTTCAAATTCCATATCTATACTAATTAGTATTGCCAGATCTGTCACTCCAGCAAATAATGGATCTACGGATGCTAACAAAGATGGTGGAACAGGTATGGAAGCAACATTTCCAGACATTTTACTTGATGATTCAACTAAACTAGTAAGTTTTAGTGGAACTAAATTTCCTTGAATTAATAAGGTAAGTGTTAACTCACTTCTTGAAGGGTTAATTGCCCAAGATCCTTGCTCTTGAGTAACATTTTCATACCTGCATATAAAATTAATTTTATTATTTTCTGCTATTTCAATCGCTTTATTTGCACTACTGTTGCAGTTTATTTCACTTAAAAATGCTGTTACTATAGCAGATGTAATATTAGTTCCAGAAGGAATTGTTGCAGCGCCATTCAATGAAGTTGCATCTGAGGTTAATAAAGCTTTAGAAATCGTATAAATTCCTAATAATGGTTCAGATGCCTCAGTATTTTCATCTGCATCATCACAAGAGAAGGAAAAAACTAAAAATGAAAAAATCAGTAGATAACTTATGTATTTTAATTGCATATAATTAAGTTTATTTTTTTTAAATTTAATAAAAATTTCTTATCAATATTCTAATGAGATTACTTTTTCTTTTTATACTTTTTTCTTTTTTCTCTTATAATTTATTTTCTCAGGATAAAGTTTTTTTATCAGGATCAGTTAAAGACGTTAATAAAGAGTTTTTAGTTGGTATAAACATTTATTTAACTAATAATAAAAATGTTGGAACTACATCTGATTATGAAGGTAATTATTTATTGGAGGTGTCTGGAGAATTACCTATAAAACTTACTTTTTCAGGTATTGGCTATGAAACTACACATATTACTGTTGAAGAATATGGTACAATAAATAAGGATATTATTTTAAATGAATCCGTTGTTTTTGGTGATGAAGTTATTGTTTCAGCATCATTATTTGAACAAAATATTTTAACCTCTCCAGTGTCAATAGAAAAACTTGATATTTTAGATATTGAACACAGTTCAGCCGCTAATTTTTATGATGAATTATATAAAATAAAAGGGGTTGATATGATTGTTCAAAGTCTTTCAATGCGATTCCCAAATAGTAGGGGATTTAATGGAAACACAAATTATAGAATCAATCAATTAATAGATGGTGTTAATAATTCTTCACCCGGATTAAGTTTTTCTCCTGGAAATATATTTGGATTGACTCAGCTTGATATTGAGTCTGTAGAATTATTAGTTGGCGCATCTTCAGCTCTTTATGGTCCTGGGGGAATGAATGGCACACTGTTAATGACGAGTAAGAATCCATTTGATTATCAAGGTTTATCACTCTCTCTTCAAGGTGGTATAATGCATTTAAACAATGATTATGATAATAAAATATCACCTATGAATGATATAGGTTTCAGATATGGAAAAAAAGTAAATGAAAAATTTGCTTTTAAACTTACGGGGGGATATATGATAGCTGATGATTGGAACGCAATTGATTATAGAAATAAAAGAAACTTAGATGATAATTCAAGTAATAGATGGACTGATTCATCATATGATGGAGTAAATGTTTATGGTGATGAAATATCCATTAATATGGAAGATATTGAGGATCAAATTGCTGTAGGATTTGCCGAAAATTTAGGATATGTAGAGGGCACGTCTGAATACCTACAATCCATAGATATGATTAAAGGTATAATTCCTAATCAAGACCTTACAAGAACAGGTTTTAAGGAGAGGGATCTTGTCTCTTATAAAGCTGAAAATATTAAACTTGGAACAAGCCTTCATTATAGAATAAATAGTTCTTTAGAGACTATTTTTCAATTAAATTATGCAAAAGGAACCAGTGTTTATTCTGCCCAGAATAGGTTTTCATTAAATGATTTTTCAATATATACTTATAAAGCTGAGATAAAATCTGATAATTTTTTGTTTCGTCTATCAGGTGCAAATGAGAACTCCGGAAATACATATGATGCTGGCACTTTAGCTCTTCAAATTAATGAAGCTTGGAAACCGAGTCAGTTATGGTATCAAGATTATTTTACAGGGTTTTTGACTGGAAAACTTGCATACGCCATGAACGATGATGAAGCTAGTGTTTATGCTAGACAGGTAGCTGATAATATAAATGAATTTGGTAATGTTTTAGATAATTCAAAACCTTTTTTTCCGAATCCTGGTAGTGATTATTTTAATTCTTTAAAAAAGGATATTATAAACAAAAATATAGCTGAAGGTGGAGCTAAGGTAATTGATAAAAGTTCTACCTATAATTTTGATTTTAATTATAATTTTAAAAATCAAATTTCTTCATTTAATCTTTTGGTTGGTGGAAATTATAAGTACACAGTTATTAATAGTGAAGGTTCAATATTTTATGATGAACCAGGAAATCCACTTGAAATCTATGAATTTGGTGCTTTTTTACAGTATACCGATGAATGGGTAGGAAAAAAAATATTTCCAAATTTTTCATTAAGGTTTGATAAAAATCAATATTTTTCTCCTCGTCTAACGCCTCGTTTTTCTATGGTTTATTCTGTTGATAATTCAAATTTAAAATTTATAAGAATGTCAGCACAAACTGCTTTTAGGTTTCCTTCCGTATCAGATCAGTGGGTAAATTTATTTGTAGCTCCAGTGTATGTTGTTGGAGGTCAATCCGTTCTGCAAGATGTGTATAATCTTCAAGGATCTAATATTTATCCTTTAGATGGAAATAACCCAGTTCTTTCTAAACCAATTCTTACTGATGTTTTTGATATTCCTGCTTTTGGACCTGAGAAAGTAACTGCTTTTGAAATAGGTTATAAAGGATTGTATATGAATAGAAAGTTTTTATTTGATGGCTATGTGTTTTATAATAATTATAATGGATTTTTAGCTTTTCAACTCCTTGCCCAAAATCCAAATACACCAGATGAGAAAAGATTTCAAACAACTATTAGTCTTGATCAGCCTGTTACTTCATATGGATGGGCACTAGGTTTTGAATATAAAATGATAAATAATTATGAATTATCTGCAAATGTTTCTTATAATGATGTAAATAAAGTAGATAATCCTGGTTTTCAAGTTCAATTTAATACATCAGATTATAGATATAATATATCTATTGGAAATAGAAAGTTGACAAATAAAATTGCTTTTAATTTAAATTATAGGTGGCAAAATTCTTTTATTTGGGAATCTAGCTTTGGTGTTGGACAGATTCCATCTATTCATAACATTGATGCTCAAGTTACCTATGATATGAATAAATTACATTCAAAAATTAAAATTGGTGGTTCTAATATTCTTAACAATTACCACACAACTAGTTTTGGTAGTGCTAGAATAGGTGCACTGTATTACGTCACATTATTATTAAATGATATTATATAATAGAATGAGATATTTCTTTAATTAGTTTCCAAGATTTTTTAATATGTTTTTTTTTAATATAAGTACTTCCAATTGGCATTCTAATGGATACAATATCATCTATTTTTGTGTGGCTTAAGTATATTTTTCCAGTTTTATTTAATTTTTTTATTAGTTTATGATTTATAACATTCAAATTACTTTTATCCTTATTTTTTGGATAAAACCTAAAGTTTATCATATTTAAATTTTGTGGTGCTGTTAATTCAAAATTCTTGTCTTTATTAATTATTATAGATAGATTTTTTGCGTATTTAATGTGTTTTTTTAAATATTTTTTAATTCCTTTAATACCATAAGACCTAATTACAAACCATAATTTTAATGCCCTAAATCTTCTTCCTAGTTGTATGCTCCAATCTTTATAGTTATTAATTTTTTTCTCAGATGATTTTAGATATTCTGGGTATATTTCAAGTGATTTAACTAATGCTTCATGATTTTTTGTGTAATACAAACTACAATCAAAATTCGTAAGCATCCATTTATGAGGATTAAATACAAATGAATCTGCAAGATTGATGTTTTTAATGTATTTTTTGTATCTATTTAATAGCAATGCACTTCCAGCGTATGCGGCGTCTATATGATGCCATAAACTGTATTTTTTAGCTATAAGTGAAATTTTATTAATAGAATCAAATCCTACTGTTCCAGTTGTTCCAAAAGTACTTATTATAGCTAATGGTATGTTTTTAGTAGATAAGTCTTGTTTAATATTTGATTCTAAACTTTCTATATTCATTGACATGTCTTTACTTGTTTCTATTTTTTTTAAATTTTTAGATCCTAATCCAATTATTTTAACTGCTTTCTCAACACTTGAGTGAGCTTCTTTAGACGTATACACAGTGTATTTATTTGTGTTGTATCCACTTTTATTTATTGAAAAATTACTTTTAATTTCTCTAGCAGTTAATAAAGAACATATGGTACCTATAGAGGCAGTATCATTAATTACACCTTTCCATGAAGTAGGTAAACCCAATTCATCTTTTAACCAATCAACTACTCTTTCTTCTAATTCTGTTGCAGAAGGAGATGTGTCCCACATCATACACTGAGCTCCAAGAGTGGCTATTAACATTTCGGCTAGTATAGAGGGATAACTATTATTTGCTGGAAAAAAAGCATGAAAATTTGGATTTTGCCAATGGGTAATTCCTGGTAAAATAATTTTTTTAAAATCATTAAAAATAGTTTCAAAAGATTCTTTATTTAAAGGTGCTTTAGATGGAAATTGTTTGTAAATATCTCCAGGTTTTATATTTGGTTTAATTGGATAATTTTCAATTTCTCTAAAATAATTAGACATCCAATCAACTAATTTGTGTCCATGTTTATTAAAATCTTTATTTTTCATATCAGGGAGTAATTTAGTTTATAAAATATATATAGTAGATTTTGTATATATGACTTACAGTAATTAATTATGCAATGTAAAATAATATTAATTTAAATTTAAAGATATGTTCGATTGGAAAAAACCTACTGTTCAAATGTTAGGTAGATGGCAACCTTGGCATGATGGTCATCAAGCTTTATTTAATAGGTGTGTGGCTAAAACTGGTCAAGTTGTGATTCAAGTTAGAGATGTTCAAGGGGCTTCAGGTGGTGATGGTCAAGATGATAATCCTTTTGATTGGGACCTTGTTTGTAAAAATATTGAAAATGGTCTATCTAGAGATGGATTTAAGAGAGGTGTGGAATATGAAATAATGTTAGTACCTAACATTGTTAATATAACTTATGGTAGGGGAGTTGGTTATGCGTTTGATGAGGAAGTATTTGATGATGCAACGCATTCTATTAGTGCCACTAAGATTAGAAAAAAACTTAGAGATGAAGGTAAAATAAAATAGATTTAATGTTTAATAAACATAGTATTTCATTTGAATTTTCTTCTTCTTATATAACATACAATCAATTAACAGATACCACTGAAAATATTTGGATAGTTTTCCATGGATATGGTCAATTATCAAAATATTTTATAAGGAGATTTGATGTATTAGATGCTGATAAAAATTATATAATTGCTCCACAAGGTTTATCTAAATTTTATGTAGATGAAGATTATAAAAATGTTGGTGCTTCATGGTTAACAAAAGAGGATAGGGGTTCTGATTTATTAAATCAACAAAAATATTTAATCAAATTAATGGATGAATTAAAATTAAAAATTGATTTCAGTAAAATAAAAATAAATTTTTTTGGTTTTTCTCAAGGGGCATCAGCTCTTACAAGATTACTAATGAATTATAATATGAAAGTCAATAATATAATTATATGGGCAGGTTGGGTTCCTGATGAGTTTTTTAATGTAAATAAGGATGTTTTAAAAGACACAAATCTTTTTTTTGTAGTTGGAAATAAGGATAAATATTATAATAACCCCATAATTAAAGGCTACATAGAAAAATTTAAAAAAACCTTAAATAAAGAAATCGATTATTTTGTTTTTAATGGTGGTCATATTGTTGATAGAAAAGTACTAAAAAAAATAAATGAAAAATTATAAGATAGTTTCGTGGAATGTAAATGGTATTAGAGCAATACTAAAAAAGGATTTTTTAAAAGATATTAATTTTATTACTCCTGATATTATTTGTATACAAGAGACTAAAGCAAATGATGTAGATGCAAAAAAAGCATTAGAAGTTTTTTCAGATTATTATGTATTTATTAATCATTCAAAAGAAAAAAAGGGATATTCTGGTACTTCTATTATAACTAAAAATAAACCTATTAACGTTATAAATGATATTGGCATTACCAAGCATGATATAGAAGGAAGGGTAATTTTAGCTGAATTTGATGAGTTTAATTTAATTAATGTTTATGTTCCAAATAGTGGTCAGGAGTTAAGAAGAATTGATTATAGGTCTAAATGGGATAAAGACTTTTTAAACTATTGTAAAAAACTTTCTTTATTAAAACCAACTATTATTACTGGTGATTTAAACGTTGCTCATCAAGCAATTGATATAGCAAGGCCAAAACCAAATTATAATAAGTCAGCTGGTTATACTCAAATTGAAATTGATGGGTTTAAACGTTTTTTGAATGCTGGTTTTATTGATGTTTATAGAAAATTTAATCCTGATGTTATAAAATATTCATGGTGGAATTATAGATTTAAATCTAGGGACAGAAATGTTGGTTGGAGGATAGATTATTTTTTAATAACAGAAAATTTATTAAAAAATGTAAATAATATTGAAATTAATAATGAATATTTTGGTTCTGATCATTGTCCATTAACTTTAGAATTAAGTTTTTAATTCTAATATTTTTGAATTTTCTTTTAAAATCTCAATGATAAAATCAATATGATCTGACAATTCAATACCTATTAAGGTATTTCCTAAGTATATTTCATCCCTATTTACTGATGCAGCAAAGGATTTTTTTCTTAGGTTTTTTAATACAGATTTAGATTTAAGTGATGTGATACCATCGGGTCGTACTTTTGAACAAGCAACAATAAATCCTGTTAATTCATCACATGCAAGTAGATATTTATCTAAATTATTTTTACACCTTATATTCCATTTAGAATAGTGACAACTTATAGCATGTGCTATTTTATTTTCATTCATTTTATATAATTTATCTACAATTAAATTAGGGTGTTTGTCTGGAAATTTTTCATAATCGGCATCGTGTAATATTCCAGCTATATAATATTCTTCTATATCTTCCTTTAATTTTTTTGCGTATGCTTCCATTATTAGTCCAACGCTTATAGAATGAATATATAGGCTTTTATTTGATAGCATTTTTTTTAATATTAATATTGCTTGTTTTCTATCTAATTTTTGATTCATGAAAATTAATTTATTATTTATTTTATATTTTATTATTTACAGTTCTTATTCACAAGATAAAATAGAATGGATAGAACTTGATAATAATATCGAATATACTAATAATGGTAAAAAAATAATAATTGATTTGTATACTGATTGGTGTGGTTGGTGTAAAGTAATGGATAAAAATACTTTTACTGATAGTGAAGTTGTTTCATTAATTAATAAAAATTTTTCTCCAGTAAAATTTGATGCTGAATATCAAGGGAATGTAAATTTCAATGATTATTCTTTTAAATTTATAAAATCAGGTAATAAGGGAATTAACGAATTAGCATACCATCTTACAAATGGCAAACTTTCCTATCCAATGACCATTTTTTTAGATGAAAATTATAAAATAATAACTCTTTTACCAGGATATCATAAACCTAAATTTTATAAATCTGTCTTAACATATATAGGAGATGACTATTGGAAAGAAATGTCATGGAGTGATTTTACTAAAGTTAATGATTGAATTAATATTATTTTATTATTAAATTTAATCTATGTATATAAAACAGATTTATACAAATTGTCTATCACAAGCATCATATTATATAGAATCTGGAGATGAATGTGTTATAATTGACCCAATAAGAGATATAGATGATTATAATACTTTAATTAACAGCAGGAAAACAAAATTAATATACGTATTAGAAACTCATTTTCATGCTGATTTTATTTCAGGACATTTGGAATTATCTAATAAGTATAATTGTCCTATTGTCTATGGACCAAAAGCAAACACTAACTATAATTCAATTTCTTTAAAAGATGGTGAATTTTTGAGTATAGGGAAAGTTAAAATGAAAACAATTCATACACCTGGTCATACACTTGAATCAGTATCTTATCTATTATTAGATGAAGAAAATAAACAACATTCACTTTATACTGGCGACACATTATTTATAGGTGATGTAGGAAGACCTGATTTAGCTGTAGATAACGATTTGACAGAAAAAGATTTGTGTTCTATGCTTTATGATTCATTATATAATAAAATAATGAGCTTGGATGATGAAATTTTAATCTATCCTGCACATGGAAGTGGAACTCAATGTGGAAAAAATTTATCGTCAGAAACATTTTCTACTCTTGGAAATCAAAAAATAAATAATTACGCTCTTAATTTTAAAAATTCTAAAGATTTTACTGATGGTATACTTTTAAATTTACCTAAATCACCAAGTTATTTTAAAGATTCTGCCTATAAAAATAAAAATGGTTATAAGTCACAGTCTGAGCTTTTAGAAAATAGTTTAATAGCACTTGATAAAAGTACTTTTTTGAGATATTATCAAGATGATTATTTTGTTTTAGATACTAGAAATTCAAAATCTTTTTCAAAAATGCATTTAAAAGGTTCAATTAATGTTAGTTTAAATGGTAGATATGCAATATCTGCTGCAAATTTAATAGATGTTAAAACCAATCTATTAATTATTTCAGATATTGGTTTTGAGAAAGAAAGTATAGTGAGATTAAATAGGGTAGGTTTTGATAATATTGTGGGATTTTTATCAGGCGGAATGAATTCAATGAAAAATGAAAAAAAACTAATAGATAATGTAGAAGAAAAATCCGGTAAAGATTTACATTTATTGAATAGTTATGAAATTATTGATGTTAGAAATAAAAGTGAATTTGATACTCTTCATGTAAATGGGGCTAAAAATTATCCTTTATTTGACATAATAAATAACACTAGTAAATTTAAGACTAATAAAAAATATGCTATTCATTGTTTGGGTGGTTATAGATCAATAATTGCAAGTTCTTTATTAAAGAAACATAACATTAATAATATCATTAATGTTAAGGATGGTTTTAATGGTATATCGAAAAATAATAAGGTAATCTTACAATAATATGAAGTTTCTATTTTTAATATTTATTTTTAATTTCCAATCAAATTATGATATATCACCAAAAGATTTAAATCAAATTTTTAATCAGAAATTATCAAAAAATATTATTTTAGATGTTAGAACAAAAGAAGAATGTTATGAATCCAAAATCCCAGGGTCATTCAATATTGATTACTATTCTGAAAATTTTAAAGATAATTTAGATAAATTAAATAAAAATCTTAATTACTATATCTATTGTAGAAGTGGTAATAGAAGTGGAAAAACAGTCATAATTTTAAGAGAGAAAGGTTTTAAAAACGTTTTTAATTTGGAGGGTGGAATTTTAGCTTGGAAAAAAGAAAATTATATAATTAATTAAAAAAAAAGAGATTACTAGAGTAATCTCTTTAATTTTTCATGTAAAATAATTATTTAAATTTTACATCATACCACCCATACCACCACCTGGAGGCATTGGAGGCATTGCAGGACCATCTTTTTCAGGTTCATCTACAATAACACATTCAGTTGTTATTAATAAACTTGCTATTGATGCCGCATTTTCTAATGCTAGTCTAGAAACTTTAGTGGGATCCATGATACCTGCTGCAAACATTGATTCATATGTATCAGTTGCTGCATTATAACCAAAATCATTTTTACTTTCTTTAACTTTTTGTATTACAACTGATCCTTCACCACCTGAATTTTCTACAATTGTCCTTATTGGGGCTTCTAGAGCAGTTTTAACAATAATTATTCCTGTATTCTGATCTTCATTATCTAAATCTAATTTATCTAATGCATTTGTTGCTCTAATGAATGCTATACCTCCACCAGCAACTACGCCTTCTTGGACAGCTGCTCTGGTTGCGTGTAATGCATCATCAACTCTATCTTTTTTCTCTTTCATTTCAACCTCAGTTGCTGCTCCTATATATAAAATAGCAACACCACCAGATAATTTAGCTAATCTTTCTTGAAGTTTTTCCTTATCGTATTCTGATGTAGTATTTTCAATTTGTTTTTTAATTTGATTAACTCTAGCATTAATATCAGATTTTTTTCCTGCACCACTAACTATTGTAGTATTATCTTTATCAATATTAATTTTATCAGCGGTACCTAAATAATCTATTGTAGCACTTTCAAGTTTATAACCTCTTTCTTCTGATATTACAGTTCCTCCAGTTAAAATTGCCAAATCTTCCAACATTGCTTTTCTCCTGTCACCAAAACCAGGTGCTTTAACAGCAGCTACTTTTAATGCGCCCCTAATTTTATTAACAACTATTGTTGCTAATGCTTCACCTTCTATGTCTTCAGCAATAATTAAAAGGGGTTTACCACTTTGAGATATTAGTTCCAAGACAGGAAGTAATTCTTTCATAGCAGATATTTTTTTATCATAAATTAATATGTAAGGATTTTCAAGTTCGATCTCCATTTTATCACTATTAGTTACAAAATATGGGGATAAATAACCTCTATCAAACTGCATACCTTCAACTGTTTTTACTTCAGTTTCAGTACCTTTTGCTTCTTCAACTGTTATAACGCCATCTCTACCTACCTTATCCATTGCATTAGCAACCATATTACCAATCTCACGATCGTTATTTGCAGAAACAGTAGCTACTTGAGAAATTTCACTTGAATCTTTAATTTCCTTAGATTGAGCTTGAAGGTCAGAAATTACTGCTTTAACAGCTTTATCAATTCCTCTTTTTAAATCCATTGGATTTGCACCTGCAGCAACATTTTTAATTCCATTATTAAATATAGCTTGAGCAAGTACAGTGGCAGTTGTTGTACCGTCACCTGCATCATCAGCAGTTTTTGAAGCTACTTCTTTAACTAATTGAGCTCCCATATTTTCAACAGGGTCTTTTAGCTCAATTTCTTTAGCTACAGTAACACCATCCTTAGTGATTGTAGGAGCACCAAATTTTTTATCTAGTATAACATTTCTTCCTTTTGGTCCTAATGTTACTTTTACTGCATTAGCAAGAATATCAACTCCTTTTCTTAAATTTTCTCTTGATTCAGTATTAAAATGTATTTGTTTTGCCATAATATTAGTTTTTTAATAATTTAAATTGTTCCAAAAATGTCTGATTCTTTCATTATTAGATAATCTACTCCGCTTATGTTTAGTTCAGTTCCGGAATATTTACCATATAATACCTGATCACCTACTTTAACTGTAATTTTATTTTCTTTTGTACCATTTCCAACAGCAATTATTTTTCCTTTTTGTGGTTTTTCTTTTGCTGTATCAGGAATGATAATACCTGATGCTGTTTTTTCTTCAGCTGTAGCTGGTTCAACAAGAACTCTATCTGCTAAAGGTTTAAAATTTATTTTTGTCATTTAATTAAAATTTAAAAATTCAAAATATTATAGTACATAAACTGTGCCACATTATATTCTTTATTAATAATGGACAAATTGTCAAAAAATTGTAAAATTGACAGTTAAATTAATGAGTCTATTTCAGAATCATTTAGTCCTTCTATTTCATTTGGTATACTAGGTGGCAAATTAGTTTGCTCATTAGCTCTATTTATATTAGGGGAAATATTTTCAATATTTGTGTCTGGTGATTCTATAAATACATTAGTTAATAATGTTAAAAAAACCATTGTAATAGCAAGTGTCCAAGTGATATTTTCTAATAGATTATTTGTTTTTTGAACTCCCATATACTGGTTAGAACTACCTCCACCAAATTGAGAAGATAAACCTCCACCTTTAGAATTTTGTACTAATACCACCAAAATTAGTAAAACAGCTATAAAAATTATAATACCAACTATAATTGAGTACATTATTAATTATTTAGTTCTTCAATTTTTTTTGTAAAGTAAGCTTTTTTTTCTGAATTTTTTAAGATTAATTTTTTATAAATTTTTATTGCTTTATTTGGCTTATTTTGTTTTATAAAAATTTTGGCTAAATTTTCTGATTCAAAATGTAAAATATTATTTTTATTTTTTGATAAATCAATAGCTTTTTTATCAAATTTTTTCATTCTTTTTATTTTTGCATCACTTTCAATAAAATCATCTATTATAAAATTTTGATTTATAAAATTACGATCTATATAAGTTTGTAGATATTTCCTATTTGGATGTCGAATTGCTAATGAATTAAGATTTATTTTATAATTGTTGTAATTTGATTTTTCTAAATCAAAAAGGTTAGAAATTAGAAAATATTTATACTTATTTTTAATAGTATCTATATTATCAATATTAAAATCATTCAGTTTTAATTTATTTTCTTTCTTCATTTACCAATTAGCTACAGATGAATTAAATATGTCTAGTATTATTTGATCAAAAATTTCCTCAACAAACTCTTCTTCATTAGATGATAGTTCTTCCGTGTTTTGATTAAAATCTTTATAAAACGAAAATGTTTTATTTTCATAATTAAATTGATCATCTTGATTATTTAAATAAGACGCATTTACTCTCAAAGTCAATCTAGTTAATCCAGAAAAATATTGAGAATTTTTACCTCCTTCAGCAGTAGGAGCTACTGGAGAAAGTGAAAAATCTTCAATTGTACCTTCAATTTCTAGGTCACCATCTTCTTTTACTAATAATAGACTAGTATTTCTTTGAAAATAATCTTTTAATTTTTCGGTAAAAAGAACGCTCATATTTGATGGTCCTAAGGGTGAATTATTAAAAAAATTATCAATGCTAATTGTTTTGATTTCTGGTGAAATGGAAGCACCAGTAAATGAATAAACACCACAACCGTATAGTGTTATTAGAATTATACTGTAAAGTAATCTAAGATTTTTCAAGATTATAATGTTTTATTTTTCTATATAGAGTTCTTTCAGATATACCTAAATCTTTTGCAGCAGATTTTCTTTTATTTTTATTTTTTAATAAGGCTTTGATTATGAGTTCTTTTTCTTTTTTTTCAATATTTAAAGATTCATTTTCGTTATATACTTCTGTTGCAACTTGATAAGCGTTTTCTTTTTCTTTTAAGTTTTTATTTTCAACTGTTAATTCATTAGAATTAATTTTTAATGAGTGTATGGTAAGTAGTTTTTTTTGATCCTCAGATACTTCAATTCTTGAGTTTTTACTTAAAATAGAATTAATTAATTTTTTTAATTCATTAACATCATTTTTAACGTCAAAAAGTATTTTATATAATAAATCTCTCTCATTATAATTTTCATTACTTTCATTTTTAAAAAATGAATTTTGAATTATTGGTAAGCTAGAGCTATTAGGTAAATATTTTTTTAATGTTTCTTTATTAATATCTCTATTTATTTCAAGTATTGATATTTGTTCTGCCAGATTTTTTAATTCCCTAATATTACCTGGAAATCTATATTTTATAATTTCATTTTTAGCAGAATCATTTAACCTTATTGGAATCATTTTGTTTTTGTCAGAAAAATCAGAAGAAAATTTTCTAAATAATAATGTTATATCTTCTCCTCTTTCTCTTAATGGTGGAACTACAATTGGTACAGTATTTAATCTGTAATATAAATCTTCCCTAAATTTTTTGTTTTTTACAGCTTCTTCAAGTTTAATATTTGTGGCAGCTATTATTCTTACATCCGTTTTTAATACTTTAGAGGATCCTACTTTTATAAATTCACCATTTTCTATAATTCTAAGTAATCTAGATTGAGTACTTAATGGCATTTCTCCAATTTCATCTAAAAAAATTGTTCCATTATTTGTTACTTCAAAATATCCTTTTCTAGATTCACTAGCACCAGTAAAAGAACCTTTTTCATGACCAAAAAGTTCTGAATCAATTGTTCCTTCTGGAATTGCACCGCAATTTACTGCTATAAATTGACCATGTTTTCTTTTGCTCATAGAGTGTATAATTTTTGAAAAAGATTCTTTTCCACTTCCACTTTCACCTGTGATTAAAACACTCATATCCGTTGGCGCTACTTGAATGGCAACTTCAATGGCATGGTTGAGTGATGTTGCGTTACCAACAATACCAAATTTTTGTTTAGCGATTTTTATTTTGTTTTCTATCATGTTAACCTATTTCACCAAATAATGTAGCTGAATTACAACTTTTTATGTCAACATCTACATATAAATTATTTTTACTTTTTCTTTTTGGAAATATAACCATCTTATTTTCTGATGTTCTTCCTTTAAAATAATCATTAGATTTTTTTGAATTTCCTTCTATTAGGACTTTATATCTATTTCCAATAGAAAGATTGTTTCTTTTTAATGAATGTTCTCTTTGTTTATTCATAATTTCTGAAAGTCTTCTCTTTTTAGTTTCTAAAGTAATATTATCATCGTATTTTCTTTGAGCTAATGTTCCAGGTCTTTCAGAATAATAAAACATATAAGAGTAATCATAAATTACTTCGTCCATAAGGCTTAAAGTATCTTGATGTTCTTTTTCCGTTTCAGAACAAAAACCTGCAATAAAATCTGATGATATTCCACATTCATTACCTAAAATATTTTTTATATCCATAACTTTATTTAAATACC
>LWDU01000211.1_pt1 | contig 17907 bp, 41 predicted proteins | sample 727161 | NCBI WGS metagenome assembly LWDU01 (sample SAMN04566230, study PRJNA314399) | hydrothermal vent metagenome | isolation source: deep sea hydrothermal plume seawater | place: Mexico: Gulf of California, Guaymas Basin | collected 2004-07-11
AGATGGTAATTTTATAGGAGATGCAGAAGACTGTAAACTATGTGGTGAAACATATGGTTTTGATATAGATACAGGATATGAATTAAAATGAAACAAATAAAACACAAAGAATTAGATAGACAATTAGAAATCAGAATAGATAGGACTGAAGCAGAATATGTAGGAGCTAAAATAGGTGGAGCAACTCGTCTCATATCCTATTCTCTTGGAAAAATAGATGCATACAAAGACATAAGAGAGTTATACAAACACTTGAAATCATGTGATGAATGTTGGAGCCAGAAACAATACTGTGAAGAATGTTCAATGGAGAATTTAAAATGAAGATTATAATGAATAGATTCAATAAAATAAAACAACTAGAAGATGAAATAGGTGTTACTGCAATAGGTAATGCTTTTGATTTCATTGACTTTTACCTTGATGAAGGTTGCACACAAGAAGAAATAGTGAGAATTTTTACACCACTAGTGTTCATGAGAATCAAGAGAAGAAAACAAAAGGAGGCTAAAGCATTAAAATGATACAACAAGATTTTGATGGTAATAACTTCAAGGTCATTGAAGAGCACGTATACTATCAGCTTGTCAGCACACCAAAGCTGGTAATAAAATATGATACCGTACAAAAGTGCAAGATATGTAACGTGGAGATGTCTAGTTTTATCAAAGACCATCTAAGACACGAACATCCAGACGAATACTCTGAGGAGAAGGAAGATGATGGATAGATTATGAGTATAATACGAGTATTAATAGACACTGAAAAAATTAATTGGAGTAAACTTCACAACTTAACAAAAGATAGAGATGGATATTTTGGTGTGGATAAAAATGGTCTATACTATGGACTTACAAGAGATATACATACGTATGTTGTAGAGTTTGAAGATGAAGATGTTATTGAATGTACTGAATGTGATGGAGAAGGTTTCTGTGATTATGCTAGAGGTGAAGATTCATTTACTGATGTGTGTGATTTTTGTAATAAGGACGGTGGTTATGATGATGATGATAGAGATTATGATGCATGGAAAGATTACAAACTCACAGGAGACATATAAGAATGAGTTTTAAATGTGCAGAATGTGGAAATGAAAAACCAATAGAAGAAATATTATGTTTACATTGTTGGTGTTTACAAAATAATTTTTATTGTGAATGTAGGGAGGAACATAGTATGATAACAGGGTCTTATATCAATCACCATAACAATCTTGCTGAAGTATATGGTAAGTCTATTGTTTATAAAATGGATAATGAAATTGATATACCTTATGAATGTAATGATAAATTTACTAGAGAAGATTATAAAATTACGTTGAAAGATTTATTAAAAGATAAAAAAAAGAATAAGAGGATTAATAATGCCTGAGAGTTGTACACGAACGGCAGGGGGATATTAGATGATTGATATATCGATACAAGAATTTTGGGAACTAATAGAAGATGGTGAAAAACGTGTTTGTCATGTATGTGGCAATACAAAATTTCATCGTAATTATAACCATTTAGCAGTGTGTTCCAACATAGAATGTTATAGAACATACGAGCCACTTAGAGCATTAGATAAATTTTTCAGGAAACACATAATATGATTGATAGTATGATTTATATTATGTTAGATATATATAGGATTATGATGAATCGTGTAAACAATTCAAAACGCTTTGGAGGAAGCTATATTTTTTGTCAAAAATAGATTCCAAGAAAGCTTTAACCCCAGCAGAGGCTGAGGCTGAGAAGGAACGCTTGATTAAAGCAAGACTCAGAAAGAAAATGATTTCACAAATGCTGAAAATGCAATTTATGTGGATTAAATTACATAGAATCTCGGAAGAAGAGATTAGAGCTATGGATGAAAAAGAATTGCATAGGCAATTTAAAATGCATAGCAAACTATGGGAAGACTATGTTAACAAACCAAAAGAACCGAAACTTTGTGAAGTTTGTGGCATACAGGTTGGAAAGGCTGAAGTAGTTTTAACTGTTGATGGAAAACAGACATACTTCAATGACAAATGTAGGGAGTGTTATTATAATGACTGACCACAAATTCATTGAATCACTCAAGGATACAAATGATACAGACTCTAGAAAGAGAGTGTATCGTGTACCTACTGCCGAGATTGACTTTGATAACTATACTCCTGTGAAATGGGGTGTGGAATATATACAGTTAGATGATGAGGCTGATGAATTAGAGCAATGTATGCTTAATGGTATGAACTATCTTATCGAAGGTGATAAGGGATTGGGTAAGACTCAAGTTGTTCATAATATAGCACACAAACATAGTATACCTATCATTACCTTGAACTGTTCTGATGGAACTAAGATAGGCGACTTGATTGGTAGACCTCAGATTAATGAGTTCGGTAGTTACTTCCAACTTGGTGTACTACCAACAGCTATTGAAGTAGCAAACAAATCTCATAACAAGAGAGCAATATTATACTTGGATGAGTTTAATGCATTGCAACATGAGATTCAAAAGGCAACCAACTCTGTAACTGATGGCAGAAGAAGTATAGTTGCCAATGGTAAAACATACAGACTTGATCAGGGTGTCAAACTATCAGTGATAGCAACAATGAATCCAAGTACGTACTCTGGTGTCAATACATTGACAGAAGACTCACGTAGTAGATTTATTGGAGCAGTATGGGAGTACCCAGACAGTAATTCACTTAAAGAGATTGTTGATTGGAGAGGAATACCTACTGAGACAGTAATCGACCCAATGTTACAACTAGTGCAGAACATTCACAACCTTAGAATCAATGCAGATGTAGACTATTCATTGTCTCCAAGAGACATAGCACAGTTTGCAGACTGTTATAGAATGTGGACTGACTCTACACTTGGAAAACCATTGGTAAGAAGTCTAAGAAATACTGTACTATCAAAGTTCAGTGATTTGGCTCAACGTGAACTAATCAAGAAACAGATTCAAGAAATCTTCGGAGTACCAGCATGACCACACCACCTAGCCTAAACGATATCAAGATAGGTATTAAGGATTTACTACCTGAAAAGGACTACGACAGAAACAAAGCAGGTATAGTATCACAAGTTGTAGGTGAACCTATTACTGTTGATTATCAGGCAGGTATAAACTGTGCCTTTAAAACAAAGAAAGGATATACAGTAATCAAATCCATACCTAAAGCCAAGGGTATAGATGGTAATACTGCAATCAACCACGAACTTGCACATATATTATTCAATTCATTTGAAAAGAAAGTAATGAGAACATTACATAAATGGGTTGACGAATGGTTTGGTGATGGTTCTTCAAGTGATGGTTATAAAGTTCATTCACCACATAAGGTACAGAATGAACTAATATTCCAAACATACCATGAGGCATTAAATATAATTGAAGACCAAAGGATTGAATCCTTGTGGGGTAAATTATATCTAGGCAACGTCAAAGAGTTTATCAGAACACGTAAGAGATTGGGTCAAGATTTGAAAGAGAATGACCACCCATCAAACATGTTGTTAGCTGAGAGGTTCTATCGACCTGACCTCGTAGAAGGTAAATACAAACATGTTGGAGCAATGATACATAACGTAGAAGGTAAAGACTTGAAGGCTTCATTAGTTGTATTGAAACAGATTAAACCATACCTTGATGAAACTATTAAGGAATTATTGGACAACATGGATAAAGTTAAAGACAAACAAGAGGAATTTTCTACGACTTCTATAAGTTCAAATGATAATACCAAAGAACTACAGGATATTATTGTTGAAAGAAATCTTGCTGAACAACAGGTAAGAAAATCATCACCTGTGAGTCATAATGACCATAGGGCAGACCCTTCAATCAAACATGCAGGGATTCATAGCGAGAATATGTTTAGAGATGAAGATGATAATCCAGACGATTCAGTATTCATTGACTCTGAGTTAGGTGAAAAGGAATTAGATGTATTGAAAGAATCAGCAGATAACAAAATACAACAGATTAAAGATCAAATGGGTGTATCACAGATTCCTGTTGGTAAAGTATATGTCAACTTTAGAGATGTAGTAACAGACCATGAACCTGATAAGATTAGAGTAAATGACAGAGTAGTAAAAGAAATTAAACATTTGCTTAGAACTTTCAAGGAAAAACGTAAAGATATCATTAGCAGTGATGGTGATGAGTTAGATGTTGGTTCATACATTGATATGAAAGCTAACGGTTACGGTGAATGTATGATTAATGATGTTAAAGAGCATGGTCTGAGTATATGTGTAAGCATTGATGCTTCGGGAAGTATGACCAGACATAACTTAGTAGTAGAACAAATCATGTCAACGATTTGGAAATCAATAGAAGGCTCTAAACAAATAGACTTGAAATGTATTGCATGGGCTTCTGACAGTTTAGGTAACATGCATATAAGAAGATACACTGAAGATAACATAGGGTATCTTGACAAACAAGTAGGTGGATTCACACCAACACACTTTGGAATCAAAATAGGTTCAGAGGAATTAGCAAAAATGAAAGGTGAAAAGAAATTACTTATAGTAATTACTGACGGTTATCCTAACTACTATAAAAATAACTCCAAAATACGTGGTGATGTAGCAGGAAAAGAAACCATCAAGGCTTTCAAACTTGCAATGAAACAAAATCCTAACATACTTGTATTAGGTATTGGTGGTTATTTGTCATACATGAAAAGAATGTTTGGTAACAAATTCATATCATGTAGTGGTATGGGAGAAGTTGAGAAATTTATGATGAAGAAATTCAAACGAGAGGTAATCAACGTGATGAGAAGATGATTGATATAGACGAACTTACAGAACGTGAGAAGTTTATCTATCATGTCTCAATGAACATGATGATGATAAAGAATGAAGACCCCCATAGTATGATAGAACATATACGTAAGTACAAGTGTAGACATTTATCTGATGAATACGTACGTGAGTTGTTGAAACTCTTGAGGGATGAACTCAATTCCTCCAAGATCATGTGGGAAGAACCTTGATCTGCCCCCGTTGTAAACGGAAGTATAATAACCCTTGGCAAGAATGTGATAAATGTATCCAAACATTCTATCCAGAAACCTAATTGTTTTTATTAGTTCTCACCTCTCGGTACATAAAATCTGTACACAAAAATTTTTGACATATTTGGGTTTTTTCCAAAAAGGAAAACCCTTAATTATGTTTATATATGATTATATTATCATATAAATATGGTTTGTAATATATGTTTAAGTCCTATGCATACTACTGTTGTGGATGATTTGGATCTGTGTGTGTTATGTAAGGGCAGGGTATTTGATCTTAAAAATGACTGATACACCTTTTATTTTTGCTTATGGAACTTTAATGGATGACTCTGTACGTACAAGTGTGTTAGGAAAGGAAATTACTGGAAAAAATGACTCTTTAAGCAATTTTAGATTAAAAAAACATAGTGTATTAACTTCATATCCTGTTGTGGAAAAAGATGAAGGAAATAATGTGAAAGGTATTGTATTTGAGGTTGATAATAATGATTTAATTAATTTAGACCGTTACGAATCAAATTATTATAGAAGAGAGATAGTTACATTGGATAGTGGAGTTAAAAGTATGGTTTATATTGAAAATGACCCTAAAGGCTAAACTCAGCCCAAGACATCTGAAATATTAAAGCCTCTTCCTGATCATCATCAATATCTACATCATGTATTTTTATACAATGATGTATTAGTTCATGTGTAATAGTTTTGTATATATCATCTAATGATTCATGTTTGTTTAGAAATATCAATGCACGTTCACTTTCATGATAATATGCTCCTCTATCCTCCCCGAATATTTTAAAATCTACCGATACCATAATTTATCTAGTAACATTCATATATGTAAAGATTATTAAGAATTATATGAGTTTCCTTGACTGGTGGGAGGATAAATTAACATATTCTTTAGGTTTCTTGGTATTTACCCACCTTATTCAGATACCTCATATGGTATGGAACGCTGATATACTACTTGAGGCTGGATTCGTGTCTAGAATACATCCAGTGCTTGATTTCTTCCTTTATGGTATTGATTTGATTGAAATACCTGCCATAATTGCTGTAACATTATCATTTGTGTCTAAAATTAGACATAAAGTCTAAATACGTATATATACTACTAATAAATCATGGCAGAACATGAATGTAAAGATTGTAAAGATAAAAAAGAACAGGATAATACTTTAAACATACGAGTAGATATATCCGATAAAATGTATACCAAAATGGATGATATAATTGATGAGTTATACAAAGAACATAATATTAGTTATGGAGAGATAGAATTAGCCATGTTGAAAATGAATGAGAAAATACTTCAACAAAAAATTACATTAATGCATCAGTACTTACATAGTGAAGATTCAGATGCAAAAATATCTGATAAAAAAGAGCCAAGTGGAGTATATGGCTAAACTTCCTTGGTCTGACCATAAAGATATTAATATTCTAACTCCTTGTATACTTTGCCTAAATGAATCTGTAAGTGTTTCTGGTGGAAAATATTGCAGAGATTGTTATATGGAATTGATTACAAATCTTATACTTAATAAAGCCCAGCGTGATTAAACGCCTCTAATAATTCTCTCATAGAATCCTCATTAACTTTATCTTTCATTAGGTTAGGAGCATCATAGTGGTTCACATCTACGACTTTAACATCATTCCATTCTAATGTTTTCTTTTGTACCGTATCCCTCATTGACGTTATTCTTCCTGTATGGTGAGGATCTTGTATACGTACTGCTATGATAGGATCTGAATATATTACTATATCTACGGTTTCTTTCTCTTGTCTTCCAGATACTGAATCCCTCCAGTCACCTTTAAGTAGATCTTTAAATTTTACCTGAATCTTTACCTCTTTATCTGGGAATAATTGCATGCACATCTCCATTGCAGCATATTCTCCCCTTCCTATGTAGTTACCTTGTTTATCTATTTGCATTGTACTCCCTCGTATATACTATCCATTTTCTACCTTCCCCTTTCACATTTATTGATAGAACTTTGGTATTATTATGTGTATCGGCAAAAGTTTGTAATGGTGCTGACTTTGCCCATGCATTAGTCTTTATTTGGAGCATTATTATATTATTATCTGAATCAAAACATATACCATCAAATAGATTCCAAAGATCTAAAGCCCTATACCATTCCCCCCTAGTATATACCAAGTCCTGTCTTCTACCATGTGCTTTTAACCAGATTTCATCATATCCGTTCTTTAATAGATATAATACTGCCTTCCTATTGGAAGATCTCATTCTCTGTCTTGGGTTCATTTTTTATTCATTTTATCGCTTGCATATGTTGGAAATACAGATGGTATAAATGCATGAATAAACAATGCTAATGACATTGACATGGCTCTCCACCAATGCTGTGTATAACTCATATTTGCTTTTTTAAGATGATCCATTATACAGCCTCAACATATTTTCTCTTTATATTGCTCATTGCAGTTCTTTTTCTGGATTTGTTGGCTACTTGCCAATTACAACATGGGCATCTTGATTTAATAGTATCCTCTTTTTTCATCCATACCCCACCACATCTTCTACAATATGAATGGGTTTCATATGGGTCTTTACCCCAATTAGGTTTAGGTGATTTATATCTATCACATATACCTTTACAGTAAGATGTACCAAATTGTCTACCGTGTAGTGGAGGTGGTTTTACATTATTAAGACTAACTCTCGACATCTTCTATCCCTTTTACTGTCAATGAGTATGGGGCATCAAGCATCTCATGTTCAGGTGAATCTACCATTCTAGCAATTCGTTTCTTACCTGATTTCTTAAAGTATACCCTATATGTACTAGCATGTGCTACAATATTACCACCGATTGGTTTTATTGGATCACCAAACATTACACTTGGGTCTGATTGTACTTGGTTAGTGAATAATACAACACATCTAAAGTAGAATGATATATTCTTTATGTGTGTCATGAGTCTTGCTATCTGATTCTGTCTTACAGATAAGTGTCCTCTACCTAGGTATTCTTCCCTAAATTGTCCTATAGAACCATCTAGTACAAGAAGTCTTACATTAAGTTCCTGCATGAGTTGTGATAACGAGTCTACAGTTCCTAAGAGTTGTTCTGTATTTGGTGTATAGAAATACTTTACATGTTCTAACATTTCATTAGCATTTTCTTCTGTTGCCAACTCTCTTGCTATTAGAATCTCTTTAAGTCTTCTTGGTTTGAATGTGTCTTCACAATCAATCCATACAACATCTTCTCCTTGTGCTATAGCTTCTGCTGTTAATGATAGACATAATTGTGTCTTACCACAACCAAATTCACCATACACTTCGTATACTGATTCTGATACAAGTCCACCGTTAAACAAATCATCTACTGCTGTACATTTTGAAGCAAGTCTTGGTTGATTCTCTTGGTACTCTAATAGATCCATTATTTCCATATTTGTGTTTCTTATCAAATCATTGTCTTCAAGTATTCTTTGTGAATTAAATACCCAGTTATTTGCCTTTGCTTTATCAACACCTGTAATTTCAGATACTTCCTGTCCACCTCTTACACATATGTCTATTATATTTTTAATTCCAAATGCTTCAAGTTTTTTTGTAGTTACAGCACCAACACCTTCTAGTTGTCCTACTGAAAGGTCTAGTTGTAGTTTTGGTTCTTCTATTTCCTCTGTTTTTTCATTATCAGAAATTTCAATTATTTCACTCATGGTATCATTAGAATCTTCTTCTATATGAATGTTGTCTATGTCTTCTTCCATTTTCCTCCCCCTGCCATTGATATATAATTGTTCTTTTCCCAGTTGCCAAATAATTTCTCTGCATCATTTTCTGTGAACTTGTCTGTTGCAGAAAGTTTTTCTATGAATTTGTGATGGCTTACGTGTTTCTTGTCATCTGCACACTCTCCCCATACTCTGTTTGCTAACTGTTCCTTGTTTTCCTTTGCACCTACCATGAGTCCTGCTTGATTAAATTCCTTGTCTGTTTGAACTCCGAGTGAGGTAAACATTCGTTTCATGAGTCCCTCTACTGCGATTATATCACTGATCTCCACTTTATCTTTGAATAGTAATTTTGCGTGTGCTGTCGCAAGACGAGCGAGTGCTTCGAGTTGTCGTATACCTATGGCTAATGAATCATTCTTTGTTGATAAAGCCCTCATACTTTGATATATTTCAGTCATTTTTAGTTTAGATTCTGTTGTTATTGTTGGTTTCAATGTTCTTACATGATTAAGATATGATGTTAGTTGATCTCTTGGTAAATATACCTTGTTGGATTGGTCATCACCTGTGAATGTATCAAGTATGAATGTTGCCTTTTCATGGTCTTCCTTAACATTAACACTATCTCTTATCAACCATATCATATCAAATCTAGATACCAATGGTACAGGTATGTTAATGTTGTCTATTAATGATGAGTCAATATCATATTTACCATATTTTGGATTGGCTGCTGCAAGTATGCTTGTCTTAGCTGGTAGTGTCATTCTAAACCCTGCCTTTGCTATTGATACTGTCTGTTGTTCCATACCTTCATGCATTGCACTTCTATCATCAGTACTCATTTTATCAAACTCATCTATACATGCATGTCCTTCATTACATAATGGTAGAACCCCTGCTTGTGCCACTGATGTACCATTCTCCATCTTTACAATACCTATTGTTAATCCTGCTGCACTTGCTCCTCTACCTGAGGTGTACATGGATTTACTTGATACTTTAGAACATTCTTTTAACAGTTCTGACTTTGCTAGAGATGGATCACCTACTAGTAGTAAGTTAATATCATTTCTCTTTACCTTAGAGTATCCACCTGCTAACATGAGTAGTATGGAGAATTTTATGTCCTCATACCCCATGATTAGTGGAGCAAAACTTGTTGTTAATCTATATGTAAAGTCTTTATCTTTAGCATCATTCTTTAACTTCTCTAACTCTGTATCAGTTAAACATGTATCATTTTTCTTTTCCAAGTCTTGTTCTGACATTATCTCTATGAGAATATCGTTTACATTCTCTTGTTTTTTCATGTCTATAACTGACTTATACATACCAGTAATACGTTTCTTTTGACCTACATATATAGTGCCTGACATATCATCTATGGTTACTGCTCTGAATGTTATTGGAGTGCTATTTTTTGCATCAGATAATATTTGTTGAAGGTATATGTATTGTATGTTATCTGTTACAAGCCCTTCTTTTTTAACAGCAAGTGTATGTTTTTTACATTTTATATTATTACATACTAGTGTTTTAATATCTCTTTCAAACGTACATTGTATTGTTTGATCTGTAAAACATAGAGGACATTGACCTACACATTTTTTAACATATGTTTTCTCTTTCTCTACTGCTATAACCTCACAGTCAAATGTTACAACTGTTTGTTCATGGTCTCTTGCATTTAAATCATGCATTGGTATAGTACTATCTGTTACCAAATGTATCTTGAGATTTCTGAATGAGTTTCTTACATCTTCATAATCAGCATGTTTTACTTCCAAGTATCTTAACACAGCCTCTTTTATTACTGCTTTGAAAGCCTCTTTCTTTATCATAAAGAATTCATATATTCCATCTTCCATTACATTTACAGTGAACGTACTGAATGGTGTAAGAGAATTTAGAATACCAAAATATTTTCTGCCTTGTAGAACTCCAGTTCCAGATATATTATAGAACTTGTCTAGTATTGCAGAGTCAGTATATGTTGTTTCCATTCCTCTCATCCACTATGTTTTGTATTTGTGTAAGTTTTTGTTGTACCTCTTTGAACTCTTCAACATCTATTGATGTAATGAATCCAATCCAAGTATCTATTCCAGATGATATGTTTGGTGTTGACACCCTGTCTTCCGTAGGAGAGAAATTATCTAATTTAACCAATCCTTGCTTATGACTTTTTGTATATTCATCTGCTGCTATTGCTAACATCAAACTAAAAGAAATATGTTTGGGTCGTATAATTTCTAACTCTTCATATACTTTTCTTGCTTCGTTACTTATTGATATTGATTTGATTGTAGAATTAAATTTCATACCTCCTATTATATGTGGGATCATATAAACGTTTATGAAAAAAAAATAAAAGATGTGGTATTGTATTTTATACAGTTAGTTTTTCTGATTCTAACCAAGTTTTAATACCTTGGTTCTCTAGTTTTTGAACCATATGAGTTGCTTTTTCCATAGCCATAAGTGTTTTTTTAGTTTCACCGTCTTTCGTCCAACAAATATTGATAAACATATAGAGTTATAGATTAATGGTGATATAAACTTATCTGAATATATGTATGTTATATATTTATTTTATATAACTCTGTATGATTACAGTGAGGACAGGTCTCTTTAACAACCTCTTTTGATCTAATTAAGAAACTTAGTATTTGTGATACATTTCCACAACTCTTAACATTTGATTCAAATGCTAACTCAGTTAGTATTAAACCATCTTTATGTTTTCCTAATGTTTGTAATAACTTACTTCTAGTGGACATCTTTTTATGTTTGTTACTTGTCTCTACAACACTTGTAAGTGTTTTCTTTTTAGGTCTTACTGCTCTAGATATGACCAATTATTTTACCTCCTTCAGCGTTGAATGATAGAGTCAATGTTCCTAACTGAGAACCGATGATCTCATTCTTTCTGTCCATGTAACCATCAGTATTTTCTATTAAAGTCTTACAAAACGTGCCTGTATTACCTAGATGTATGTCTCTTTCCCATGTTTTACCTGACTCCCAGTCGAAATCATATACTAATTCTGGTTGATATCTCTTCTGGTGTAGGTGTCCACAAAGGAATACGTCATAGTATGCATTGTGTTTCATCTGTTCCATCATTCTTTCAGGTTTACCACCACCACTTCCGTGTATGAATAGTATAGACCACTGTGATAAAATTTTCTTTTTATAAGTTATCTCCAATCCCATGACACCTCTACTTCCCATAAATGTCAAGCCATTTGGTTTACACATTGTGTTCTCCAAATATGCTCTTGTTATTTGTGGTATTTTATAGTCATGATTCCCATGATAGAAAGACCATATCTTTTCATTATTTTGTTCCTTTTGAATATCGAATAATTTCTGTGACATATCTTGCCATCTCTGTCTCTGATTATCAATGTCATGTTCTACTGACATATCTGGATTGAATCTCCTATCGTAAGTTGTGATTGCATCCAATGCATCTCCACCAAAAAATGTATATCGTTTATTGTCTCTGCAAATTGCTTTGACTCTCTTTTTATAAAGGTCTTCATCAAATCCTACATGACCAATATGAATATCACTGATTGGTTCTAAGTGGATTGTGTCATCCTTCTTTTCTAATTCTATTTTTATTTTTTTACTGAACATATTCTACCATCTATTCCTCATTATTTATACCTTTGCTTTTATTTTTAGGGTTATCTTTTCTTTCAGACCAAGGCTGTCTTTTATATAGCTTCCTTTTTTGATTAACATCTTCTTTATGTAAAATATAATAAAGTTTATTTTTTAAATGTTTCATTCTTTCTTCATCATTCAATTTATATACCCTCCAGTTAATCTATTTTTTCTTAGTTGTTCTTTATCTTCAGGGAATATTACCATCATATCTATGTCATCTAATACCTCATTGTTTGAATGAAATAAATTAATATGTTCTTCCATTGTTGGTGAGTATCTATCAGCAAGTCTAATCCTGCCTTGTTCAGTCAATAACCATCCTGAATTACCCTTACATAACTTACATTTTTCTATATCCTGTTTCTTAATCTTGATTTCTTGTGACTGTCTTGATAACTTGTTACACCATTTACCATCCTGTCTTCTGTGGTCATCTAGTTTCCACTTACCTGTCTTTTTATTATATTCCATATCCCAGCCAAGTTCTTTCTTCTGACATTTATTACAAACTTTATTTCCCATAGTTCTGTTACGTGAACCCGTTATTAAAATCTTTCTTTTCTCTGCCCCAATCTCTTAACTCTTTAGATAATGTATATCCTGTTACAAATATTGAACTTAACCCTGCTATTATTAATGTATCCTCAAATGATATTCCCATTTCAAATATTTGTTCTGCTATATTTCCTGATATAAGTGGACTGAAAAATGATATTCCAAAATTACCTACAACTCTTGCTAAGATTCGTCTTGGTCTAATCATATTGGATATTCCTGTTTTGCTTTTTTAATAGGGTAGTAAGGTATTGTTATAGGCAACCACATCATTCCATATCTTATCCAGAATTTTAATGTTTCTTTATTTCCATACCAATTATCATGTACAATAACCGTTGCTGCTGCACCCCTAGTACCTGCTTTACCATCAGGTGCATCATATTTTCTAGTTATATGATATGTACCTACTGCATCCTGATAAACAGCATGTAGAAGTTCATGTGCAAGTGGCATTACATTTGAACGTAAGATGAATGGATTCCTAGTATCATTAATGAACATATGAATTGTTTTTTTACCAGTGACTCCCCAAGGTATACCATCATTGGTTTTAACATTAATATGTTTAAAAAATGATTTAAATTTATCATCAATATTATCTAAAGGTATTATATGTAATTCCCATTCAGCCTCAAATTTAGCCCATGCTGTTAATCCACTTAGATGAGTTCCATTATGACCATTAAATACTATGGTGTTATGAATTATTTTATCATATGCTTTTTCATTTATTTTGCTGGTGTGATATATGGTGGTCATATTATACCATTAATTAACTTATATAAAAAAATTATCCTACTTGCGTAGGGATTCCCAATATTGGGTATAAGGCTTTGTTGCTGAAAGATATGATTGTGTGTATGATTTCCATTGATCATATGCACTATCACATAGTTCAAAATAAGCTTTTGTTGTTGTTTCTGTTACCATACATTACCACTCAGAACCACATATATAAACGTTACTTAAATATATCACAATCACAGTTTATACAGTATGATTTATACCAATAATCTACTTTATGATCACCCATTAAATGCCCACATTTTTTACAGTTAGAGTTAGTCATATTAATATTACCAATATTGATGCTATTATTGCACCTATGAATGTAGCTATTATATCATTTAATTCAGGAACTCCTCTACCAGATTTAAAATCATAAATCTCTTTCCCTACACCAAAAATAAAACCTAATAATATTAAAGGAAGAAAAAATATGCCTAATATACTTAGAGTAAATCCTACTATAAAATGTTGCACTTTATCTTTAGGGATTATCATCTAATATTCCTCTGATATTCTCTTGACTCATCCCTGTGTTGTAGAATAATACAATCATCACAATATTTTCTAGTCATTTGACCACGTAATGATTTATTGAAATTACCATAATAAAATATATTGTCACATCTTATACAATATTTCATAAGTGGTTCAACCATTTTTACAATCCTTACAATCTGGATCTACACAAATAGGATTATGTTTTCCATCTCTTGTAGGATTTGGTGTATCTCTTCGTCTTTGTGTTCTAGTCATTTCTTTCCCTCATTTTTTTCTTGTTGAACCATGTCTTCATTCTTGGATGATAATTGCAGCAAGGGCATCTCATATTTCCTATTAATGTTTCCTTGTTGCCCCAAAAATCACATCTTGTACAATAATAATGTGTGGAATATGGTATTCTATATGGTCTCTTCGATTTAAATCTATTGCATAGGTTATTACAGTATTTTGAACCCGTTGTAAGGTTAATCATTGTGGATACACCTTCTTTATATCTGTAATTACTTTGTGTATTGGTATACTGTCTATACCTATACTATGAATAATAATCTTGGTGATTTCCATTTTGGAAACATCAAGTCTCTCTTCAATCTCTGGTTTTTTATTCCATATGTCAGGCATGTCTGGTTTCTTGTTCCATGTGTTGCTGTATTCATTCCATTTCATATTATAATATAGTAGTTGCCTTATTTATTCCTTTCCATATCCTCTATATGCTTCATCCATCTCACATTTAAGGCATCTATACATGAAGGATGGTTTTCCACATGTATCACATGAGTTAATTTTTCTTAAATAATCTTTACCATTAAATGATTTTATTAATCCTCTAATAAAATTTCTTAATACATTCAATCAAATACGCCATCACTACAATCTACAACATGACCACAGTTAGGACAAATTTGATGACAGACTGTCATCTTTTTCATATCATCTCCACAACTATCGCATTTCATAATCATTGAACATGTCCACATATTTCACAAAATAATATCTTACTTTGTGTGTCTCTCTCTCTGACATTAGCCCCACATTTCATACAGTCTTTACATCCCATAAGCATAAAAAAAAGAAAAATTATTGTTTAGGAGGAAACATTGATAGGGATAACATTGGTCTGTTAGTACCTTCGGCAATTTTTTCAACTACCCATATGTCAAGTCCATCACTTGCATCCTTTTCTAAACATTTTGCTACTACATCATTCCAATAGTCACTCTTTGCTTGACCAATAACGGCTTTACCAAAGGAGTGTCTTAGACCTTTTGTAGTTTTGATTTCTGCGACATCTGCACCTGTTGACTCTACGTACTTTACTTCAAAGCCTTGTACTGTGATTTTATCACCAGCTTGTAGTTTTACTGAGTTACTTCCAGATGTTTCGATATCTAATACATCACTTACTAGCATTATTATATAATATGTTATACGTTATATAAGTGTTGTGAAAAAAATATTATTCTTTTTGTATTTCAGTACAATACAATAATTGGTCTATCATTTTTGAACGTATTTGTCCAAACACATGAGTGTTGACATCTAGTTCAGGGTACATTGATTTTGTTAGATGATGTGCTACTACTACGAATTGTTGTAGAACTTCTGCAACTTGTTTAACAGAGTCACTTACTTCTACGTCTGGTATTTTAGTAATGATTACATCGGATTTATTAGCATAAGAACCAAATGAACTTATTGTTCCACCTTGTTGATTGAAACATTTTTCATCAGAACATATTGCTTTAGGATTTTTCTGATAGAAAATACTATCTCCAACTATCCAGTCTGCACCACATATTTTACAAAGTCCATCATACTTTGCTTTGATTTTAGTTCCCATTATATGTTAATATGTAAGCGATTATATATATGTTTCTTTAATAATAACACTTTTATATATGTTGTTTAATTTAATAATATGGCTAAAAGAAAGATAGGTAATTCACATACTACTATCTGTATATCATGGGCTGATAAAGATGTGTTTAGAAAATATGCAAAGTTAGTAAAGAAGACAAAGAATGGTGATATGTATGAAAGTGATGCTGCAATATTTAATAGAATGTTAACTGCATTTGTTAGAGAAGAAAGTAGTGGTAAAGCACATGATACTTACCCTAGAAAGGACGGTCAAGTACCCACCCTGCACGGTTAAATTCTCGTCTAGTCCAAATTATCCTTATTTTTTTAGTCATCATAGCAGTACATTTTTCGTATAATGGTTTCAATGATTCTGTTGTTACTCTCCATTCACCTGTGAGTTGATTTACTATTAATTTAGAGTCACTATATATTGTTATATTTTTACCTTTGTATTTATGTCTGACATATCCTAATGCATATAATACTGCCAAGTATTCCAATTCATTATTAGTAGGAGTATGTTTTCTGTATTTGATAATCTCAGTATCACCATCAACCAAGCATATTCTGGAACCCCGTGTTCCACCATCAACATAGATCTTCAATACTATAGTTTGTTATTCTTTCCTATAACTCTTTCGGCATATATCTGAACAGTATATCTTTTGTCTACCCTTATATCTGAAAGGCAAAGATGCACCACAATTTATACATTGTTTAGGGTCATCCTTTCGCATACAACAAATTTATAAATCTAGTATATAAGGCTTATGATTGCATTACTTTTTGATCTCTTTTTGATTCGCCTATTGCTTTAGGTGTTCTTGAATCATCTCCACCTTTTGGGAGTTTTTTTGCATCGGTTGTTATTTTTGGAAATTTATCCTTATTATATCGTTCATTATCACCTAATGCTTTTAATGTATCTAGACTTGTATCTAATGAATTAAAACTATATGTTTTAATTAATTTACCAGTTGGTTTTCGTCTTTTTTCACTTCTTCCTGCTGGAACTTCTTTTACTTTTCTTTTTCCAGATTCATTATTAGTATGTCTCATCTTAGTGCCAAGATTTGTACCTGTTACTCTTGTTTTAAATCCACCTGTTTTTAATACTGCTAACATGCCTTGGAATGTTCCTTGTACTATATCTAATGATTTCTTTGATTGGTTTTCAAGTCGTTTTCTTGTATGTTTTTCTTGCATTTCCTTTTGATGTGCTTTATATCCTTCACTACCACCAGTAGTTGTTAAATTCATTTTACCACTACCAATAACTACTTTAGGTTTATGTCTATTAGGATTTACCCATCCTTCAGGTTTTGCTGTAGTTTTTTTACCTGTAGTTTTTTTGCCTGCTGGTTTAGATTTTACACCTTGTGCTCCTGCACCTTTTCCAGAAGTATTAGCACCAGTTGGAACATGTCCTCTATGAGCACCGATAGTTTGTTTACGTTGTTTTGTGCCTGATGTTTTTGGCATTGGATATTTATCATTAGTTGATATAACTTTTCCTTTTTTATCATATGTTGCTCTTCTTGCATTTACAGTTTGTCTTCTAGTAAATTCTGCTGAATCAATGTTTGTGTGACCTTGTGCTCCTGCTTGAGTTCTAGCCCAATTATTATAATTGTCTACATCATTAGACATGGATCTAATTGCAGATTTTGTAGGTTTTACTTTAACTGGAGCTACTTTATTAATTGGTTCTGGAGTATAATATAAAGGCATGATTACTCTTCTTCCTCGTCTTTGT
>LWDU01039600.1_pt1 | contig 17907 bp, 18 predicted proteins | sample 727161 | NCBI WGS metagenome assembly LWDU01 (sample SAMN04566230, study PRJNA314399) | hydrothermal vent metagenome | isolation source: deep sea hydrothermal plume seawater | place: Mexico: Gulf of California, Guaymas Basin | collected 2004-07-11
GATGCCGCCGCCGGCAACTCGCTACCCATCACATGCGAAAAATTAACCCCCGCCTTCTCAATCACCCCCCCCGCCAACACCCGAGAACGCCCCCCACCCCCACCCGGCCTTTCCCAATCATCCTCGCGAAAACTCCCCCCGTCTTCCGCTACCAAGCTCGCACAAATCCGATCCTGCAACCCCAACAAATACTCCTTGACCCCCTCCTTATCAACCATTGCGATTCCCTGCTGATCCACTTCTACCATATAAATACGCGGCGCAGAAACCACCCCCTAATACCAGGACTGCGCCACTCTCCTTTCTCTATTGATTATTTCGTTACTACAGATCTACCTGAGGACTGGGCAAGGCAAAAGCCTCAACCCGCCCGTACGCACCACACTAGCATATGACAAAAATCAACCTTGCGCATTTTCCACGACACCCCTTTTTTCCCTCCATGACCGACCTGCATTCCCCCGAAGCCACCGCCGCCGCCTCCACCCACCACCAAGTCCGCTACCGCGACCGCCAAACCGGCGATATCGTCGCCGAACGCGTCCCGGGCGAATCCCTGCTGCGCTGGCTCTACGGCACTACCGCCGGCTCGCTCTTTTTTCGCGCCGCCCTCAACCACCCTCTGTGCTCCCGCCTTTACGGCTGGTGGCAACAGAACAGCTGGACCCGCCGCCAAATCCGCCCCTTCGCAGAACGCTATCGCATTAACCTCGAAGAATTAGAGCATCCATTAGACGAATATACCTCCTTCAATGACTTTTTCATCCGCCGGCTCAAGCCCAGCACACGTCCATGCGACCCCGAGCCCGAGCGCCTGCTGAGTCCGGCCGACGGCAAGGTCCTGGTCTATCCGCAACTGGAACCGGGGGCCAAATTACCGGTCAAAAGCTGCACGCTCACCGCCGATGCGCTATTGGCCCGGGCAATTGACCCGATCCCCTACCGAAACGGCGCGGCTCTGGTCGTGCGCTTAGCACCCTACGACTACCACCGCTTCCATTTTCCCGCCGACGGCCAGGCCGGGGAAACGCGGGCGATCGAAGGCGATTTCCATTCGGTCAACCCGCTCGCCCTCGCCCGCGAGCCCAATATATTTCGCTATAACCGTCGCAGCGTCTGCGAATTGCAAACCCCTACTTTCGGCAAGATCGCCTATATCGAAATCGGCGCCCTCAACGTCGCCAGCATCGTACAGACCTATGCACCAGGTCCTTGCGAACGCGGCGGGGAAAAGGGGTTTTTCCAGTTCGGCGGCTCGACCATCGTGCTGCTTTTTGAACCGGGCGCGATCACCTTTGACGACGACCTGGTCAGCGATTCGGCCACCGGCCTCGAAGTCCACGTCCACACCGCTTCAGGCCTTGGTCGCCGCGCTTGACGCGCGCGCGCCGATTCGGCAAATTTGCCCATCCTGTTCGAGAAGCACTACCCGATCCCGGAGACTAATTATGTCCCTACAAATGCGCGTGGGCCTGGGCCAGTTCAACGAGCTCACCGACGAAAAACTCATTTTTATCAAACAAATGGTTGACAAACAGCGGGAATACGAGGACCTAGCTGGGCACAAAGCGCGCGCCGACGCTGCCGAGCTGCGGTTGATGGCCCTAGAAAACGTGCCGACCACCTTCTATGACAAAATAATGCTCGGGCAAGAAGGCCGCGAAGAGCAACTGCAACACATGATCAACACCGTGCGCAACATGGGCAAGGCCGGTATCCCGATCCTCGGCTACCACTGGATGCCCAATAGCGTCTGGCGCACGCCCGAACCGGCGACCTTGCGCGGCGGCGCGCGCGGCACCCGCTTCAACCTGGCCGACGTCTTCACGCACGAGGAGATGTGGGACAACTACAATTGGTATCTCGAACGCATCCTGCCAGTGGCCGAAGAGGCCAACGTGCGATTGGCGCTACACCCAGACGACCCACCCACCCGCACCACGCTCGGCGGCATCGCCCGGATCTGCAGCTCTTTCGACGATTTTAAACGCAATATGGACACTTTCGACAGCCCCCACCACGGCCTCGATTTCTGCATGGGCTGCTGGTCGGAGATGGGCGGCCACGACAATGTCATCCGCGCCATCCGCCATTTCGGTAGCCAGGGCAAGATCATCTATATTCACTTTCGCGATGTCATCGGCCCAGTAGACGATTTCTACGAAACCTTTATCGACTGCGGTCAAGTCGACACCTTCAAGGTCGTGCAAGTCCTCAAAGAAGTCGGTTTCGACGGTTTTATGATCACCGACCACGTACCGCATGTCGTCGAGGACTCACCCTGGGGCCACCGAGGCCGCGCACACTGCGTGGGTTTTATGCAGGCGTTGATCCAAGTCGCCAACAAGCTCGGCTGATGACGCGTATTATCCTCATCCGCCACGGCGAGACCGAGTGGAACGCCAAGGGCCTCTACCAGGGACAGATGGACAGCCCACTGACCCTGGAGGGCCTGGCCCAGGCCGAAGCCTTAGCTCAACGCATGCGCCAGCACTCGCCCATTAGTGCCCTCTACACCAGCGATCTACCGCGCACACACGCCACTGCCGCACCTACCGTCAAGGCCCTCGGGCTGACGACTGTATCCGAACCGGCCCTAGGCGAACGCAACTACGGCATCTTCCAGGGCGAAGACAAGACCACCATCACCGAGCGCTTCCCCGCAGAATACGCCGCCCATACTTCCGGAGATATCGACTACGCCATACCCAAAGGCGAGAGCAACCGCCAATTCCACGACCGGGTCGTGACCGCCCTAGACGCGCTCGGCACGCACCACAACGGGGAGCAGATCGCCGTCGTTACGCACGGCGGCGTTCTGACCGTAATTTTCAAGCACGTACTCGGGCTCCCGATCGCCGCGCCGCGCTACTTCTCCGTCCCCAATACCAGCTACAACCTCGTCTTCCACCTGGGCGACCGCTGGCGCGTCGAGACCATGGGCGATACCAGCCACCTCGGCAACGGGGCCTTGGATAACGTAGAGTAATTGGCATAGGAGCCGCCTTTAACACACCCCCGCTAACGACGGCCTCTTCCAATAACGCAAAAAGCTCGTCAACCGTGTCGTAGCGATCATTGAGATCTGCATCCACCGGCCGCACCGTCGTCAGCATAGGTCGCCGCGAAGATCGCCGCGCGACCTCTACCACTGCCTCGCGCGTATCGTCGCGCAGGCAGAAGCAACTGCGCTGGAAATTAAAGCGATAATTCTTCGAGCCATTCGCCCGCCACTTCAGTTTGTTCTCTTCCAAGGTCACAGCCAACACCGCGTGGTCGGTCTTAGCAGGTTTCGGCTCGACCGGAGGCCCCGGCGGCAACTTCCCGCGATAACCGCCTGCCGTCTGCTCAGCAACCACGATCGCTCCTCGACGGTCAACCGTCAGATTCGCCGCATAACTTTCGCGCGCCGCCACCAGCTAAGACACCGTCATCTTCACCGCAGAGTCCCAAACGCCGGTCGAAACCGGATCCTCGCCGGAACAGCCAACGACAAATATTAATAATTAAATATCTTCTTCAAATTTAGAAAAATGCGCTAAAAATACCGCTATGCCCCTTTGGAAATACCTACGCCAAATTAGTTCTCCATATTCTCTAACGCCTGCGCACTAAGAGGGTTTCCCACCAAATCAAATTTGACATCGCCACGCCCCCAAACCCCTTAATTCACCTTGACGCAGCCCACCCCACACCCTTTCTTGAGCATATATCGCACTGGGAGTTTCCAGCCGGAGATTCGTACCATAGGGCAATGCCTCCCAAAGCCCTTACGGTTGAACTAGACCCCCTCCCACTGCCCGTCAAGTTGGCTCTGCCACGCTGCTTACCCGGCCTCTCGCAAGCCAATAGGGCACCTTAGCTTTGTCCAAAGGCAGCCCCCCGAACCGCAGGCCCTCGGTGCCTCCACCGTCAACCGTGCTCACAACACCACGAGGATGCCGCAAAATGATGATTGACCAACAGCTAATGCGCACACTACTGCTCATCGCGCTCCTATGCGCCCCGGCCCTCGCGCAAGAAAACCGCCCCACCCTATCGATCCCCGAACCCACGCGCCAACGCTCGACCCCACTGCCCACATCAGACGCTTCCTTCACCGTCATCCAGGTCGACTACAACGACGCGCGCAAAGAGCGCGACTACCTTTCGTTGGCCGCACAAGAATTGGTGCAATTTACCAAGATCGCCGCCAAACTCGAAGTCAAGCTAAACTGGCGCGAAGAGCCTCTGGACAACCGGCGTATCATGGATGCGCTAATGCTCTATATGACCGGTTATGACGGCGTGATGCGAATCAACGATATGGAGAAGAAAAATCTCGCCGAATATCTGAAAAAGGGCGGTCTGCTTTTCGCCGACGACATTCTGCCACTCGAATCGGACCCGCGACAGAGCGCCGGCATAATAGGCACGCCCTTCGACCGCCAATTCAAGGCGCTGATCAAGGACCCATTGGTCTTAGGTAGAGAGGGGGCCCGCTGGCGCAAACTGCCCAAGACCCACCCACTCTATTCGTCCTATTTCGATTTTCCCGACGGCCCACCTTTGAGCGGTGCGCGCCAGGGCAATGTCTTTGCCTTGGAGGGTGTCGAGCTAAGGGGCCGGTTAGCCGTCGTTTTCAGCGATCTCAATATTAGCCATTTCTGGGGTGATCTCAACGCCGACGGCCGCGACCGCAGCCTACAATTCGGTTCCAACCTCATCGTCTTCGCGCTAACACAAAAATACGCCGGCCGCCCCTTGCCCATCGGGCGTTAACATGGGCCTATGGGACCTCGCGCTATTAGGGGTCGTCACACTCCAGGTCGCATCCATCGCCTATCTGCCCCGCCCGCGCTGGAAAGCGCTAGCGCTGAGCCTGCCCTTCCCCTTCACCACCATCGCCCTCAGCCAAAGCAACCCCATCAACACCACGCACATCCTGGCCCTGCCGGTGCTGCTGATCTACTATCACAGTATTCGATTAATACATAAACGCTTGCCAATTGTGCCATCTATCGCCCTCGGCTTGCTGCTCTACATCGGCACTAGCAAATTGCTCTTATACGCCATACCGATCACGCCGATCTCCTTCTGGTTCGCAATAGGTGGCATCGGCGGCATCGCCATCTTGCTATTCCTCTTACAACCGCCGCGTCGCGAGCCCGATCATCGCACCCCGCTGCCGATCTATCTCAAACTGCCCACCGTCATCGCCGTCGTCGCCTTGTTATTAGTGCTGAAAGAATCGCTGCAAGGTTTTGCGACTTTTTTCCCACTGGTCGGCGTAGCGGGTCTATACGAAGCGCGCAAAGCGTTGTGGGGCGTCTGCCGACAAGCGCCAGTCTTCGTCGGCGGTATGTGCGCGATGCTGGCGACCGTCTTCCTCGTGCAAGAATTGCTCGGTCTGGCATCAGCACTTTTTATCGGCTGGATGGTATATCTCGCCGTGCTGTGGCCAGTCACTTCGCGGCTATGGACGGTGGAAGATTCGTTTAACGCACAGGCTGTAGCCGTGAGAAGATAGAGCGCCACAAAACAGCCTCGGCGATAATCCTATGCATTTTCACAGGATGTCAATCAGCCTATTCACACAACGTATTTCTGTCGTAATTTCATTCTACCGCCCGCCCCCTCAATTGCGCCGCCCGCGCCACCTCCCCCACCTTCTGCGCCTCCACCGCCAGCGCCGCGTAGTCCTGCGCCTTCTGCGCCGCGCTGAGCTTGGGATCCAATTCCACCGCCCGCATCAATAGATGCAGCGCCCTGGGGTAGTGTTCGAGATTGTAGGCCATTTGCCCGGCCAAGCGCAAGATATGTACTTGATCAATGTTCAGCTCCAGCGAAGTCTCCCACCAACTCAGCGCCTTCGCCCACTGCTCATTCTCATAGGCCAGCCTCGCCAAGAGATTGTAAATGGCGTAATGCGGTTCGATCAACGCGGCCATCTCATACACCTCCGCCCCCAAGGCCCGCTCCCCTTGGTCAACGAGTCCGCGGGCAATTGACGTATAGGACTTGGCCAGGGTCTTTCTGTCCACTGGCCGCATAAAAGACCGCTTGTTCGCCCCATCGACCAACGCCACACGCGCCAATTCCAACAGACCCAAATCGACCAAACTCGCCCCGGCCGCCCAAGGCAGTAATTGTGCCGCGTGCGACTTGTCCTCATACCCCCAGACATAACGAGCCAACGCCAACTGTTCCTCTTTTTTTTCGCCGAGCTCGCTATACAGGCCTGCGGCGACTAACGCCGCTAGCCGCAGATCCGGATAATCTGTTTCAATCTCCTGCAAGAGCACTTTTGCCCGATCTAAATCCTCGCGTTGCAACACCGATGCTAAACCGCCCAACGCCCCGTCGGCACAGCGCGGATCTTCTAGTAACGCTGCCCTCCATTCCTCCCAGGCCACGTCAAACCTGCTCGTGCGCTCAAAGAGATGCACCGCAGGATGGTCATAGCCATAAAAGGACGGTTCGGCTGAGTCGTCACCAAAACGCAGGCCCAAAAATGTCGGGTAAACCTTAAAACGCGCCGACGGTGCGAAGCCCAATTCTCCGGCAACAAGTTTCCTATAAAAATCGTGCAGCACCGGAAAAAGCACCGCTACCGCCGCGTATTGTCGATATCGATTAACATCGGTGATCGCCACGTAGTGCACCTCGGACAATTGCCCGCGCAAATAATCGACCCCCGTCGCGCAAGTCAGATAACCGCGCGTGCTAAACAGCCGGCTCGAATTGATAAAGTGCTTGCCGTAGCGCTGGCCATCGATCAAGCCCTGCATCGAAAACCCGCCCGTCTCCACACCAATATTCTGCCCGCTCGGCACCTCGGCGAAAATCCACCGCGCCGCCTGAATACGGCTATCTTCGACGCGATAAATACCGGCGAAGGCGAGGCCGTAGGCCACCGTGTACAAGGCAACACCGCCCGCGATCAACCCGCCCTTCCACGACCAACGCCGATACAGCTCGACCCCCAACACCGCCGCCAACAAACTCAGCCCAGGCAACATCGGCAAGAGATAGCGCACATGCTTGGTATGCAAGCCGCCGATGGTGATAAAGTAGCTCGCGCACCAACAGGTCAGCACCAGCCCAGCCCATTCGCGGCGCCATAGCACATAGGCAAAACCAGCAGCAAAAAAAATGGTCAGCGGCCAACCAACCGCCTGCGGCCACAAATCGGTCCAATAATGCAAAAAGGGCACGGTATGCATATCGACCATCGACCAGGGCCGCATCACTTCGCCGCGTGCGACTTGCAACGAATAGCCAAAATCGTCTGAAACATCCGTGCGTTGCAAAATCTCCGGCTGGGTCACCAAATAGGGTTGCAGCAAGAGCAAGGTCACCAGCGCCGCCAACCCCGCTAACCACAAATCGGGCCGCTTGAACCGCACCGCAACGCCGCGCCAATCGAGGTCGCGCCCCAGGAGAAAAGCCAACGCCACCATCGCGCCCAATAGCAAACCATTCAAACGCGTCGCCCCCGCCAAACCCACCAACACGCCCGTCAGCACCAACAACCCGCGCCGCTGGGTAGCTACCGCCTGCAACCCAAGGCCCAGCGCCGCCAAGGCCAATAGCGTGAACAGGCTATCTACCGTAAAAAAATGCGCCTGCTGTAGTGCGATGGGTGCCAAGCCCACAAACAAAGCGGCCAAGGCGCCGACTCCAATACCCCAAAATCGGCGACCGATGCCAAAGACCAATATCACCGTCGCCAACGAGCACAGCGCCGAAAAGAGCCGTACCGTCTGAATAACCAACGCACGACTTTCACCGCCGACTTCGAGCGGCCCGTCGTAGAACAGCCCAACTATTTCCAACACGCCGCGCCCCAAAAGCATCGGCAAGGTCCCGTAGGCGGTCAGCGGCGGGTCGAAAAGACTCTCTAATCGCAGCGCCGCCCGCACCAGCGTTTCTTCGTCGGGGTGGAAATGGTAATAGGCCTCTACGCCCGATGCACCCGAAGGCACGAAGTCGCTCTCGCCCTGGCCCAGATCGCCCAAGCGCAGCACAGCGGCCAGCGCGAATATCGCTATAAATATGATGGATTCGTTGCGCATAAACTCCCGGCCCCTAATATAGGTCCATTTGTATTCTACGGACCCGTTTGCTACTCTTTATCCCGGAGACAATCTTAGAAGGCGTTCTTGGCCCTCACACCCCTTGGCACATGGTCGATACCCACTTCTTAACCCAGCCATTGTCCAGCGAAGTGGGTAACCACGGCCGGTATTTTATTACTCCAAACGTGGGCCAGCGGAGGAGGTGGCCGCGCAGCCCCTTAACAACATTTCTTAGAGACCAAACATTCCAAACCTGTCGGAATACTATGAGGTTCTGGATCTGGACCCTCTGCATCGCGCCACTCTTTGCCGAAGAAGAAAGCCGCCCCGAACTCGCCGAACCCGTACGAGCAATACGCAACGACACCTATGTCGTCGCCTCCCTGCTCTATATGTCGGGCAAAACCGCGCACCTGCGCATCGACGATGCTGGAGTACAAAACCGCGAGCCGAGCCTGCAATTCGGCGTCAACCTAATCATTTTCGCCATGGCCCGGCAACAAGCTGGCCCCGCGCTGCTCTGAGCAAGACCATGCACTCCACCAAGCTCCGCGCCGATCTGCTGCTGCTGCTCACTGCCCTGATCTGGGGGTTTGCCTTTGTCGCCCAGCGCGTCGGTATGGAGTATGTCGGCCCCTATTCTTTCAATGCCGCGCGCTTTGCCCTCGGCTGCCTACCGCTAATCCCCTTTGTACTGAGAAACGTCTCCGGATCGCTCGCAACCCACCTGTGGCGTGCCGCACCTAGCAGCATGCTCGCCGGTGTTTTGCTCTTTGCCGGCTCCTCGCTGCAACAGGTCGGCCTGGTCTACACCACGGCGGGCAAGGCGGGCTTTATCACCGGGCTCTATGTGATCTTGGTGCCGATACTCGGGATGTTGTTCAGACAGCACAGTGGCCGCAATACTTGGATCGGGGCCTTAACCGCAACATTGGGCCTCTATCTGCTCAGCGTCAAGCCACCTTTTTCTATCGCCTACGGCGACGGCCTGGTGCTGGTCAGCGCGCTATTTTGGGCCGGCCATGTATTGCTTATCGGCCGCCTCGCGCGTCGGATCGATTGGGCGGCGCTGGCCTTCCTGCAATTTCTGACCTGCTCGCTGCTGAGCACCAGTTTGGCCTTTTTTACTGAGCCGATCGCTGTGCAACCGCTATTGGACGCGGCCCTGCCGATTTTTTACGGAGGGGTACTTTCGGTGGGCGTGGCCTATACCTTACAAGTAGTCGCTCAACGCCAGGCGCCCGTCAGCCACGCGGCGATCATCCTCAGCCTGGAAACGGTCTTCGCCGCGTTCGGCGGATGGCTCCTGCTGGACGAAAAGATGCCTTTTCGCGGATTAGTGGGGTGCGGGCTGATGCTGGTGGGCATGCTCGTTTCGCAATTAGGAAGCAGGAAGCAAGACGGATAACACCGGTGCCGCAAACCCGGCACCAACGAACATCGCCAAACACTCAGGGGGTGCCGTCGGGCGATACGGCGATTGACCGTACGCCTAAAAGTCACAACCTTGCGGCAACGAGTCTTGCTCGGCGAATCCGGCGGCAAATTCCGCCACCACAGGCGACAAACAGACCGCTGATCAGGATATAGCGCATCAGAGTCACCTCTATGGGCTTGATAAGGAATTGCACCCGCACAGTCTCTCGCGCAAAAGCAAAAAGTTCAAGACCCGCCTCGCATATCTTGTTATAATATACAGCCACCGCACAATAGTGATTACTGTGATATGTACCATCCGCACGCCATATAACCGAAGAAAGGACCGCTTTAATACTGCATATGAAATACATCTGGTTAATCCGCCACGGCCAAAGCATGTCCCAAATCGACAGCACCGTCTCAGGCCTCAACCCACCCCTGAGCCCGCTTGGCGAAGAACAAGCCCGCGCCCTAGTCCCACGCGTCAAAGACCTGCATCCCGATGTTATTTTCGTCAGCCCCCTGACCCGCGCCTGCCACACGTACCAACTTTCTCAAATACGCGGTAAAAAAGTCATGTTCAACAAATGTGCCATGGAGTCAAACTGGGGCCGCGAAGACGTCTACGCCGAACTCGATTTCACCCCTCTGGCCAACATCGCCAAACTCGACCAAAGCGATAACCACCTGCTCAACACCAGGGTTCGTGCAGAGCTGCTGATCGAACAAATCGCCACATCCGCACATGAGTCCTTCGTCGTCTTCGCCCATTGGGGCATCTACAGCCAGGTCTTCAAAAGCTTCTTTAACACATCAGGCGATATAGAGATACGCGCCCTACACGAAAACACCGCCATTTCTAAAGTGATTATAACCGACGAAGGCATTCGCCAATTGCAATACTGGAATGACCACGGGCACGTGCCGGAGTTGGAGAATTCCCCATAGGCCCTGAGATGGCCAATAGCATCGGATACGCGCCGGGGTTGAAGGATACGATTTAATCTTACTTATAACATTGGGCCTCTCCTCAAAGTGCCCGTAGGCACTCAACCAAAAGGACCACCTCATGTCAAACCATCCCACAGGCTCCATCACGAACCCCTTCGCCCTGCCCGACGCCGAAGGCTACACCTGGCTCAAGGGCAATCTCCACTCGCACACCACCAACTCAGACGGCAAAGCCGCCCCACAAGACCGCCTCGACGGCTACGTCAACCAGGGCTACGACTACCTCTGCCTCTCCGACCACCACAACATCACCTTTATAAACACGGTAAAAGCCCCCGATGACTTCGTGCTCATCCAAGGCGCTGAGCTGCACCCCGACAATCCCTTCGGCGGCCAGAAGCACCACTTTGTCTGCCTCAACCTCAGCAAAGACATGGACGCGCAACACATGCCGCCGCAACACGTGATTGACGAGGTCAACCGCCAGGGCGGCGCCGTCTTTCTAGCGCACCCCCACTGGAGCTCGGTCAATATCCACCGCGATACCGCACCGCTCACCGGCTTCGCCGGCATCGAGGTCTTCAACACCACCTGCCGCGTCGCCGGGCGCGGCGAGTCGAGCGTGCAGTGGGACGACTGGATGGAGCTGGAAAACCGCCTCTACCCCGCTTTGGCCGACGACGATTCGCACGCCATAGAAGCCGACCGCCGCGACACCTACCAAGGCTGGACCTGGGTCCGCGTCAAAGAGCGCAGTGCCGACGCCATTGTCGAAGCGCTAGTCGCCGGGGCCTCCTATGCCAGCACTGGTCCCGAGATTCGCGATATCCAGCTTCGCCGCACGGACGAAGAAGGCGCCGAGCGCACCCAGGTCGAAGCCACCGTCTCCTGCTCGTCGGCACAACGCATCGCCGCAGTCTGCGACAGCCATGGCACCGAGTACCACCAACACAGCGAGCTCTTCGAGACAGCGACTTTCGCGCTCAGACCCAACGCGCGCTGGGTCCGTTTCGAGATCGTCGGCGCAACCGGCCTGAAGGCGTGGTCTAATCCCTTTGACTTAACATGCCTCGAAAGAGCATGATTTTAACTACTAGCTAACACATATAACTATTCTGCTCCCAGGGACACAGCACCATGTTCCTCAAGTAGTACTATCTCGGCTACCTGGCCCACAACTCGTACTTGCGGGTCTACGAAGAAACCGGCACCGGCATCATCGTAGACCCGCAACGCGATATCGAGTAATATCTACACGACGTATTTTTTGTTCTTTCTCTTTTTCCATTATTTCAGGGTTAGATAGCGCCCATGCTGCAAACCCGCATAGACCGCAACGTCGAAGTCGTCACCTGTCTGCTCAATCTCACCGAGCGCGGGTCGCTAGACTGGAATGCCGGCATCGTCTCGCAACCCTATCGCCGCGAGGTCATGCAGCATTTCTCGCACCTAAAAAACCACCCTGCCGTACTGCTAACCAATCAGTTGCACGCGCAGGGTTTCTGGTGGGACTCAATGATCGAGCTGGCTGTCACCTGTACCGCCTTTCCCGAGGCAGTGCTCACCGCCGACCTGCGCAATTCCCGCTACGCCAACGCCGGCGAAGGCGACCCGGCGAAGGGCAAGAAAACGCTCGATGAATTGCTCGATCTAATCGACGATTTCTACATGCAAGCCGAATTCGACGACTTCTACCGCGCGCACCAGCCCCTCTACCACGGCATTATTCGCGAAGTCGAAGCGGGCTTACCAGACGCGGCCTGGCTACAACTAATCACCGACTACTACGGCGCCGGTAGCGACGAGGACATACAGGGATTCTATCTCATCCCCTCGCCGCTCAGCATCGGCGGCAACAGCTTCAGTCCCGAAGTGCGCCGTGACGGCGAATTAGAAGCCTACAATGTCTTTGCCCCGTTCCGCTCCGTCGACGCCGAAGAGGCGAGCTGCGGTTTTGACAGGCCCGAACAGCTCGCCGAGCTCGCCATGCACGAGTTTGGCCACTCCTTCGTCAACCACGCGCTCGAACCGCCGCGACACAAAGGGCCCATCACGCGTTTCGCCGCGCTATATACCACCGAACCGGCGACGGGCCAAATGGGCCACGAAGACCGGACCTGCGTCGCCGAGCACATCATCCGCGCCTGCGAGATCCGCATCGCCTTGGTCGCAGGGCAACCACAAAGCGCGGCGCGCCTATTGCAGCACAATATCGAACAGTATGGGTTTCATTATTTGCCGGCAATAGTCGAGGCCCTCGACGACTACGAACAGAATCGCTCTCGCTACCCTTCCCTGTCTGCATTCGTGCCCACACTGATGCAGACATTAGACGCGATCGCTGCGGGCCAGCAGAATTAAAACGTTGGTAATTCCCCAATGAACATATACTCCGCTCAGCCACCGAGCACGCCGCCCGCTACCTGCACGACCTAGGTACCCGCGACGTGCGGCCAACGCCTGAAGCCCTTGCGCAGCTAAGCCGATTCTCCGAGGCCTGCGCCTACACGCCAGAAACTCGCGCTTCACCGAAGGCCTGGCCGAAGCCGGTTATACCGCGCTCAACGACGTCGAGCTAACTCGTGCTGTCCATCGCGTATTATTAAGCGCAAAACACAATAAGCTATAAACATGCAAATCCGCGACATCACCCCGGCAGACCTATCGGCCATTCCCGATCTCAACGACCCCGAAGTGCCGCACGTCAATGCCATGACCGATGCCATGCTCGAACGCTTTGTACGCGAGGCCACCTACTTCCGCGTCGCTATCGACAGCGAGGCCCTCGTCGGCTTCCTTATCGGCCTGACACCCGGCGCCGATTACGACAGCCCCAACTATCGCTGGTTTACCCAGCGCTACGAGCGCTTTATATATATCGACCGCATCGTCGTCGCTGCACCGGCTCGCGGCCAGGGTCTCGGCCAGGCCTTTTATGCGGACCTGGCGAATTTCTCCCGAGGGGTAGCACCCTTACTTGCGTGCGAGGTCAATATCCGGCCCAGCAACGAAGAATCGCTGCGTTTCCATCGGCGCTACGGCTTTGAAGAGACAGCCCGCCAGGAGACTGAAGCCGGCAGTAAAGAAGTTGCGTTGATGATTAAAACACTCGCGCAGGACTAAACTAATAAACCACCTACAAATAGGCTACAACTAGCGTTAAACCCATGATAAAATAGAAGATAGCATTGCCTACGAGGCCGTTTTTTAAGGTTCGGTCCGCCATCTTTGAGCTCCTTATAGCTTAGTTTGACAAGCATGTTTATTTTTTTTACTATATTTAGATATACTGATTACTATATATTTTTAAAGTGGACGATGGGCAAAAAACGATCCTATCAGCAATATTGCTCCATAGCGCGTGCTTTAGATATAGTGGGAGAGCGTTGGACTCTGCTTATCGTGCGCGATCTGCTCGGTGGGCCGCGCCGCTACAAAGACCTGCAAGAAAGCCTAGACGGCATCGGCAGCAACCTGCTCGCCGCCCGCCTCAAAGACTTAGAATCTGCCGGACTCATCGAAAGTATCAAGCAACCCCCGCCTTCCTCGGTGAAGTCCTATCAGCTCACCGCCCGCGGTCGCGCCCTAGAACCGACCGTCGCCGCGCTCGCGCATTGGGGCCTCGAGCTGCTGGCTGCCCCCCGACAAAAAGATCATTGGCAGCCGCAGTGGAACCACGTCGCCCTAAAAGCCCGCTTTAACCCGCAAGAGGCTGCAGGCCTTAGCGCGACCTACGCCTTCGAAATCGGCGGCTATCCGCACTACGCCGTGGTCAAGGACGGTGCGCTGGCGAATTTCGAGGGCACCGCGCCGAACCCAGACCTCTTGCTCAAAGCATCCGATGAAGATTTCTTGCGCGTAGTCGAGGGTGAATTAAATCTCAAAGAAGCGATTCAGTCCGGGCTTATTTCAGTCGAGGGATCGGGAGAATCCTTATTGCGCATGGCGAAAGTCTTTACACCCAAACACTCGTAGCACTCCACCGCACCCATCGCATTTGCCCCCCGGTTCCCCTTCTCCTATCTTAGCTGCCCAAACTCGAAACAACCGACCACGCCTCCGGGAACAAACCATGGCCGACCGCCCCAAAATCGCCGCGATCACCACCGTCTATCACAAATTCTCGCACACCCAGCATATCGTCGACCGCTTCTTGGAAGGCTATGGCTGGAACGGCCGCCACCACCGGCCCGAGATGGATCTCGTCTCGCTCTACGTCGACCAGGTCGATCCCGACCCCGAGGCCGACCGACCCGACCTAAGCCGTGACCGGGAAGCGCGCTTCCCGCAAATGACGATCTACCCCACCATCGCCGATGCGCTGACCTTGGGCGGCTCAGACCTGGCCGTCGACGGCGTATTGCTTGTCGCCGAGCACGGCAGCTACAACCGCAACGAAAAAGGCCAGCACCTCTATCCGCGCTACGAGCTATTCAAGCAGATCGCCTCGGTATACCGCACCACCGGCAAAACCGCACCCGTCTTCAACGACAAACACCTCTCGTGGAATTGGGACTGGTGCCAAGAAATGTACGATATCTCGCAGGAGCTCGACTTCGCCTTTATGGCTGGGTCCTCACTGCCGGTCACTTGGCGCACGCCCTCGGTAGAGTTTCCGTCTGGCGTTGAGGTCGAAGAGGCCCTCAGCGTCTGTTATGGCGGCGTCGACAGCTACGACTTCCACGGGCTGGAGACGCTGCAGTGCATGGTCGAGCGGCGCAAGGGCGGCGAGTCCGGGGTCAAATGGGTCCAGGCCTATCGCGACGAAAAGTTTTGGCAGGCCCACGCCGACGGCGTCTGGTCGCGCGAACTCTTTACAGCGAATCTCTGCCGCAGCCACACGCTCAAACCAGCCCGTCCGGGTTTCAACAACCCCTTCCCGAGCATCGACGAAATGAAAGAGCTGGTCAAAAACCCCGTCGCCTACCAATACGAGCACGAAGACGGCCTGCTCTCGACGATGCTCTTGATGAGCGGCCTGGTCGAGGACTTCAACTTCGCCGCCCGCATCAAAGGCCAGAACGAGCCCTTCTCAACCCAGATGTATTTACCCATGCCGCCGGCCCGTGCCACGCTCGCCAACTTCTTTAGCCCGTTGGTCAACAATGTCGAACAGATGTTCCTGACCGGCAAAGCGACCTATCCGATCGAGCGCACCTTGCTCACCTCCGGCTTGGTCATCGGCGGCGTCGACAGCCTGCACCAAGAGCAAGTTAAAGTCGAGACCCCACACCTGAAGATCGCCTACCAGTCCACCGAAGAACCCACGTTCTGGAGAACTTGATCCATGGCCACCAAACGCATCGCCGTCATCGCCACCATCTATCGCTACCTCTCGCACGCCCAGCACTTCGCCGACCGCTTCTTCGTCGGTTATCCCTACGGCGGCAAGTGGAACCGCCCCGACTGCCAGCTCGTCTCGATCTACGTCGACCAAAAACCCGAAGGCGACCAGAGCGAGGACCGCGCGCGCGAATTCGGCGGCAAGGTCTACCCCACCATCGCCGAAGCCCTGCGCTGTGGCGGCGACGAGTTGGCCTGCGACGCGGTGCTGATCATCGGCGAACACGGCGAATACCCCGACAACGAAAAGGGCCAGAAGCTCTATCCGCGCTACGAATTTTTCAAAGAGTGCGTCGAGGTCTTCGAAGCCGACGGCCGCACCGTGCCCGTCTACAACGACAAACACCTCTCTTATAGCTTCGACAAAGCCAAAGAAATGGTCGACGACGGCCACCGACTCGACTTCCCGATCCTGGCCGGCAGCTCATTGCCGGTCACCTACCGCCTGCCCGATGTCGAATTGCCCTTGGGCAGTAAGATCGAAGAAGCGTTGATGGTCGGCTGCGGCGGCTCCGACCCGATGGACTATCACGCGCTCGAGGCCATGCAGTGCATGATCGAACGCCGCGCCGGCGGCGAGACCGGCGTCAAGTCGGTGCAGATGATCGAGGGCGACGCGGTATGGAAAGCCGGCGAAGAGGGTCGCTACTCATTAGAATTGCTCGAATCCGCGCTCTCGCGCAGCGACTCGCCCTGCGGCAAAACCGACGAAGACGGCCGCACCCAGGATCTGTTGGGCAATGGCGAGTTGCCCGGCCTGGTCGAAAAACCGGCCGCCTATTTTATCGAGCACAACGACGGTCTCAAGACGACCCTGTTAATGCTCAACGGCGCGATCCGCGACTTCACCTTCGCCTGCAAAATCGAAGGCGAACCCGACCCGGTCTCGACGCAATTCTTTCTCACGCCGGTACCCAATGTCACTTACTCGGCCTGTCTGGTCGCCAAAATATGGGAAATGATAGAGACGGGCAAAGCGCCCTTCCCCGCCGAGCGCACGCTTATCGTCAGCGGCGCGCTCGAAAGCTGCCTGACCTCCAAGGTCGAAGACCACAAGCTACTCGCAACGCCACATCTCAACGTGGAGTACCAAGCCCCGGCCGAATCGCACCACGGCCGCTTTTAGCGACCGGTAGATTTATTGTACGGTTTCTCTCCGCCCGAACTGGCGTCGTTGTGCTGCGCCTTTTTGTGGGCGTTCAGCGGTATGATCCTGCGCAGCCAATCGCACCAGGTCACCCCGGCGGCGATGAACGTCATCCGCTGCGGTGTCGCCGGCGCGCTCTTTTGGTGCATCGTCCCTTTTCACCCGGCCCCCCTTTCCGATTTGGCGCTGGTCCCCTGGCGGGACTGGGCCTTGCTCGTCGCCTCCTTCACCATCGGCATCGCCGTCGGCGATACGCTCTACATGATATCGATCAAGGAGATCGGCATCTCGCGCACCATGGCGTTGACCGGCGTCTTCCCACTGACGACGATAGCCTGGGAGGCCTTACTGCTGGGCAATCCCCTGCAAACCACGCTCCTGCTAGGCAGCTTGTTGGTCGTCGGGGGGGTGTACTTTCTCTCGCTTAAGGATCAAAAAAACGCGCCACAGGATTCGGCGCACCTGCGGCGCGGAATCCTGGTCGCGCTCTTCGCGGCCGTATTGTGGGGCCTATCCGCCACCTTGCTCAAACCCGCCACAGCCAACATGGATATCGTGCACGCCAACGCCACACGCATGCCGCTGATCGCACTGATAGTCTACTTGGCGCGCGTCCGGCCCAGCAGTCAGGAGACGCTGCGCGGCGTCAGCCTTAAGAGCTTCGCCGTCGTCGGCTTCTCCGGCGCGCTCGGCATGGGGTTATCCGCCTATCTCTTCATCTACGCCATCGGTGAGATCGGCGTCGCCAAGGTTGTGACGCTGAGTTCGATCTCACCGCTTTTTGGCATGGCGATGGCGGTGGTCTTTTTGAAGGAGAAGGTGACCTGGCAGGTCATGGTGGGGGTGGGTTTGTGTTTGGCGGGGGTGTGGACGGTGATTTAGACAAAACAGACAGCGCCCCACCGGAGTATCCAACTCCAACAGAGCACTTCTATCCCGAACCGTTATTTAAACAGCGACCTGCCGTACCGCCTCCACGATATCCTC
>LWDU01041824.1_pt1 | contig 17903 bp, 16 predicted proteins | sample 727161 | NCBI WGS metagenome assembly LWDU01 (sample SAMN04566230, study PRJNA314399) | hydrothermal vent metagenome | isolation source: deep sea hydrothermal plume seawater | place: Mexico: Gulf of California, Guaymas Basin | collected 2004-07-11
TCGAGGTACTGGCATTTTGTTCATGATCAGCATGTAAAATAAACAATAAATTCAGCGCCTTAATCGCTACCGGATCTAAATACTGGGCTTTGGTAATAAACGATTGCTCTTCGGGGCGAGAAAACATCATATTCATGAAATTCTCACAATATTCTAAATCAGCCCTGGGATAAACGACCGGGCGCCCGACTGAGTGGCGATAACACAGGGAGGCTATCATCGGTAATTTACCAATCAACCGCGTTGCGCAAATCTCCCGGTGTTGCAAATTGTGAATATCCAGTTCACTGTGATAAAAAGCGGACAGTGAGCCCACCACTCCAACCATCATCGCCATCGGGTGTGAATCGTGGTTAAAACTATGAAACAACCGGATTAAGCCTTCATGAATCGCTGAACGATAATTGACTTCATCGTTAAATCCAGCCAATTGACTTTCAGAAGGCAAATGCCCTCTCATCAACAGGTAAGCCGTTTCGATAAAGGTACAATTGGCCGCCAAATCCTCAATCGGATAGCCGCGGTAAAGTAAAATCCCCTTCTCGCCATCAATAAAGGTAATCGCACTTTTACAACTGGCTGTCGACACATAACCCAGATCATAGGTAAAAATCCCTAAATCCTGACTGATCTTCCGAATATCAGCAACCGGGGTTCCTGCACTGCCCTTTAACAAAGGATACTCAGCACTTTCCCCTGTGGAATTATTGATAATCGAAATCGTTTCCTTTGCCATACACTCACTTTTTTCCGTTAAAATTCATTGCTCTTTTTTCGTCTCTGCTTATCGTGCCCGCCATAGCCCACAGCACTCCTTTACGACCTTAACGTAGCAAGCTATTAATCTAAACAATCGACTGTAGATAACTATTTTACCCGACAGATCCCAAAGCACGCAATTAAGAACACTTCAGCAACCTTGACAAACACCCTTATCTGCCGCTATTTTCTGATAAAACACCGCTAAAAGCGGCTAAAATCTTATTCTAGCCCTAAGCCATTAAAAAAATTTTATTTGACCATCGGTCGTTTACGAGCCTTCTTCCACCTGATAACGCTCGATTTGATCAAAATTTAAATACCGATAGGTGTCTTCAGAAGATTCTGCCAAGCCTTCCGCGTATGCCATATATTCAGAAAACGTTGGAATGCGCCCCTGAATTGAACACACCGCGGCCAATTCGGCCGACGCTAAATAAACATTGGCCCCCGTTCCTAAACGATTCGGGAAATTACGTGTCGAGGTGGACACCACTGTGGAATTTTCAGCCACCCGCGCCTGATTGCCCATGCACAACGAACAGCCCGGCATTTCCATACGGGCACCGGCTTTGCCAAAGGTGCTGTAATAGCCTTCTTCGGTTAACTGGGTCTGGTCCATTTTAGTCGGTGGCGCTACCCATAAACGCGTGGGCAACTCACCGGTGTGTTGATCTAATAATTTACCCGCCGCACGAAAATGGCCGATATTGGTCATGCACGAGCCTAAAAAGACCTCATCAATCGCCGTACCAGCCAATTCAGATAATGGTTTCACATCATCCGGATCGTTAGGACAAGCCAGTAACGGCTCGGTAATTTCATTTAAATCAATCTCAATGATCTCAAAATAGTCCGCATCGGTATCCGGCTCCAGTAACACGGGATTTTCCAGCCAGGCTTTCATTTCGTCAATCCGCCGCGCCAAGGTCCGGCTGTCGCCATACCCCTCAGCAATCATCCAGTTCAGCAAGGTAATATTGGAATTGATATATTCCCGAATCGGCGCTTCATTTAACCGGATAGAACAGCCGCCGGCTGAGCGTTCGGCGGATGCATCTGACAATTCAAAGGCTTGCTCTACTTTTAAATCAGGCAATCCTTCAATTTCCAAAATGCGACCGGAAAAAACATTCTTTTTGCCTTTTTTCTCAACCGTTAACAGCCCTTTTTGAATCGCCGTATAAGGAATGGCATTGACTAAATCGCGCAAGGTGATTCCCGGTTGCATCTCCCCTGAAAAGCGTACCAGCACCGACTCTGGCATGTCCAAAGGCATCACGCCGGTGGCCGCCGCAAAGGCGACTAAACCGGACCCTGCCGGAAATGAAATCCCTAAAGGAAAACGGGTATGCGAATCCCCGCCGGTGCCGACCGTATCGGGCAATAACATTCTATTCATCCACGAATGAATGACTCCGTCGCCCGGACGCAACGACACCCCGCCGCGGTTCATAATAAAGTCAGGCAAGGTATGTTGGGTTTGAATATCAATCGGCTTCGGGTAAGCTGCCGTATGGCAAAACGACTGCATCACCAAGTCGGCCGAAAAACCTAAACACGCTAAATCTTTTAATTCATCGCGGGTCATCGGTCCGGTGGTATCTTGAGAACCCACGGTCGTCATCTTAGGCTCACAATAGGTCCCGGGACGCACCCCTTTTACACCGCAGGCTTTACCCACCATTTTTTGCGCCAAAGAATAACCTTGGCTCGACTCGGCCGCATCAGCCGGTATTTTAAAAACCTCAGACACCGGTAGACCCAAAGCCTCTCGGGCACGGGCGGTCAGTCCACGACCAACAATCAGCGGAATACGCCCGCCGGCTCTCACTTCATCTAACAAGACATCGGTTTTAAAACCAAAAGTGCTGATAATTTCGCCCGTTTCGTGACGTTTAATAACCCCTTCATACGGGTAAATATCAATCACATCCCCCATCGCGAGATCTTCAACATCACATTCGATCGGCAAAGCCCCTGAGTCTTCCATAGTATTAAAAAAGATCGGCGCAATTTTCCCGCCAATACAAACACCACCGCCCCGTTTATTAGGCACATAAGGGATATCATCCCCCATATGCCACAGTACCGAATTAGTCGCTGATTTTCGTGACGACCCTGTTCCCACCACATCGCCCACGTAAGCCAGTGGAAACCCTTTAACTTTTAAATCAACAATCTGTGCTAACGCATCGGTAATGCCATCTCTGGGGTTTTTAAGCATCGCTTGTGCATGCAGCGGAATATCAGGCCGCGACCAGGCATCGGGGGCTGGCGATAAATCATCGGTATTGGTTTCACCGGTGACCTTAAATACGGTTACGGTCATTAACGCCGGGACTTCGGGCTTTTCAGTAAACCATTCCGCATTCGCCCACGACTCAATGACCGCTTGCGCATACGCATTACCGCCATCGGCTTTATCTTTAACATCATAAAAAGCATCAAAAATCAACAAGGTATGGCTTAGTGCTTTCGCGGCAAGCGGTGCTAAAACTGCATTATCCAACAAGGCAATCAAAGGCGCTATGTTATAGCCACCGAGCATCGTGCCTAACAATTCAGTGGCACGTTCAGCTGTTAAAATGGGTGAGCGCGTCTCACTTTGAGCAATAGCTGCCAGAAACCCTGCCTTCACATAGGCGGCCTCATCAACACCGGCCGGCACCCGGTTCTCCAGTAACTCTAATAAAAAGTCGCCCTCATTAGCAGGTGGATTTTCAATCAATTTAACTAAATCCGCGACTTGTTCAGCCGATAAGGGTTGAGGAACAATACCCTGCTCCGAACGTTCTTCTACATGTTGGCGATAATCATCTAACATTTACAACTCTCATTGGGAATTTGACAAAGACAGGCACTTTAAGTGCCCCTGATAGACAGGTATCAAACTAAAAAAACTGGCTGCACCAGAGCGTTAATTTGATATAAGTAACGGAAAATTATAGCAGAACAGCACCTTTTTTTAAAGATACAACGCGGGAAAAGCACTTGTTAATGATGTAAGAAAATAATACACCCTTAAAGCCGGCAAGGCATTAAACGCAATACCTGACCGACCTTAAGCTGATCTGAAAAGAAGAAATAAACGGCTTAAAAGGATTATCCTAAAGCCATGGCATCACGGATCGCTTGGCCCATCTCCGTAGTTCCCGCTCTGGAATTTGGATTTAAGTCAGGGGTCACAAAGGTGCCCTCGAAAATAACTTTTTTAACGGCTCGCTCCACACGGTCACTGGCGGCATCTTCACCTAAATGCTTGAGCATCATTGCACCCACCATAATGACCGCCGTCGGATTAGCCAGATTTTTACCGGTAATATCCGGCGCACTGCCATGAACCGCCTCAAACAAAGCCGCATCGGCGCCAATATTAGCACCCGGAATCAAGCCCAAACCGCCCACTAACCCTGCTGTTAGGTCCGATAAAATATCACCAAACAGATTAGTCGTCACGACGACATCAAATTGCGACGGATTCATCACCATGTGCATACACGCCGCATCAATAATTTTTTCATCGAACTCAATCGAAGGATAACTCGGTGCAATTTCACGCGCAACATCCAAAAACAAACCTTGGGTAAATTTTAAAATATTCGCCTTATGACAAACCGTTACTTTTTTACGGTTATTATCAAGCGCATATTCAAAGGCATAACGAATAATTTTTTCAGAAGCCTCTCGGGTCACCACCGCAAGACTTTCGGCAATATCTTTTTCCGGTGTTAAATAATGTTCAAGGCCGCAATAAAGTCCCTGAGTATTTTCCCTGACCACGACAATATCCACATCTTCAAATCGAGTATTAACCCCGGGCCAAATTCTTGCGGGACGCACATTGGCATAAAGATTAAATTTTTGCCTAAGAACCACATTAATGCTTCTAAACCCGCCACCCGAAAGCGTGGTCAAAGGGCCTTTAAAGGCGACTCGGTTACGGGTAAATGACGCAATGGTTTCATCGGGAATTGGGGTGCCGTATTTTTCATACGCTCCCATGCCAGCTTCGGCTTCTTCCCAGTTTATCTGAACGCCGGTGGCATCAATGACCTTAACCGCCTCTTCCATAATCGATGGACCAATGCCATCCCCTTTGATTAATGTCACGTTATGCATAACTACTGTCCTAAATGGTAAAAAAAAGACTTCATGATACACCCTTTATAAGATGATAAAAACCAGTGCCCTAAAATGATTTTCAAGGGTAATAACCTGCCGTTTAAAAAACCTGCATCAGGCTAAGCCACACGTTGCGGCGTTCTTAAATACACTATTTTTTTTATCACTTGCGCTTGTGTCGGGCAGGCAGGACGCTCAGCACCGAATAAATATGCCGACAACGCTAAATCCTCCAACGCTACTAAGGCTTCAAAGGCTAAACGCTCCTGATCGGATGCATTTTGATAGTTCTGTTCTAAATAGCTCATGAGCAACCGGTCTAACTCCAAAGACCCCCGCCGACAACGCCACTTGAGCTTAGCTAACTTTGCCATCGACTAGCGCTGTACCAACATTTTTTTTATTTCCGCTATCGACTTGGCAGGATTCAAACCCTTCGGACAGGTATCGGTGCAGTTCATAATGGTATGACAGCGATAGAGTTTAAACGCATCGTCCAAGGCATCCAAACGCTGGTCTTTTTGATCATCTCGGCTATCCACCAACCACCGATACGCCTGCAACAAGACTGCTGGCCCTAAATAACGATCGCCATTCCACCAGTAACTGGGACAACTCGCCGAACAACAGGCACACATCACACATTCATAAACGCCATCGAGCTGTTTACGCTCATCTATAGATTGCAATTGCTCTCGACCACCCGAGGCGACACTACCTTCAGCGCCCCTAAGCGCTTCAGAATTATTTTTCTGCAACCACGGCTTGATCGAAGCGTATTGCTGATAAATCAGCGTCATATCGACCACCAGATCTTTAATCACCTTTAAATGCGGCAACGGATAAATACGAATAACCGCGGGGTAGTCGGCAATAGCGACCAAACAGGCCAAGGTGTTTTTACCGTTAATGTTCATCGCACAAGAACCACACACCCCTTCTCGACACGAACGCCTAAACGTCACCGTAGGGTCCAATTCATCTTTAATTTTAATAATAGCGTCCAAGACTTTACTGCCGCACTGGTCTAAATCAATTTGATAACGATCCAGCCGTGGGTTTTGTGCATCTTCCGGTTCAAAACGGTAAATATGAATTTCTTTAACCCGCTTAACATCAGGGGGGGCTAACAGCCTCTTGCCCGCCTTAACCTTGGAATTTTTAGGGAGCCTCAATTCAACCATTTAATACACTCGCCGCGCCGGTGGAATGACGTCCACATCGTCGCTTAAGGTATACAAATGAACCGGACGATAGCCTATTCTTACCTTTTCATTCTGTAGCCAAATCACCGTATGTTTCAACCAGTTAACATCATCACGTTCCGGAAAGTCTTCCCGCGCATGACTGCCACGGCTTTCGGTGCGGTTATGGGCCGCATGCATGGTGACCTGCATTTGCGCCAATAAATTATCCAGCTCTAAGGTTTCTACCAAATCGGTATTCCAGATTAACGAGGTATCCGTGACGCGAACACGGGCAAAAGAACGCGCAATCGCCTCCATATTCACGACCCCTTGGTGAAGCAAATCGGCCGTTCGAAAAACAGCGGCACTTTTTTGCATTTCTTTTTGCATGGCCAGACGAATCTCACTCGGCAACAAATCCCCTTTCGAATAACGAACCCGATCAAAACGCGCCAACGCAGGCTCACAGGCATCTTGTTGCAGTGGTTTTATTGTTTTCCCCGGCACAACAATCTCGGCGCAGCGATTCGCCGCGGCCCTGCCAAATACAATTAAATCTAACAACGAATTAGAGCCTAAGCGATTGGCCCCGTGCACTGAAACACAGGCCGCCTCACCAATAGCCATTAATCCGGGTACCACCGTATCGGGATTCCCTTCAACTACCGTCACCACTTCCGCAAAACGATTCGTTGGAATGCCGCCCATACTGTAATGCACGGTGGGTATCACCGGAATGGGCTCTTGGGTCACATCAACGCCGGCAAAAACACGCGCGGTCTCGGTAATTCCCGGAAGCCGCTCATTCAACAGTGCTCGGTCGAGATGCTCAAGATGTAACAACACATGGTCTTTATCAGCACCCACGCCTCGCCCTTCATTAATTTCAAGAGTAATCGCGCGGCTTACCACATCCCTTGATGCCAAATCACCGGCTGAAGGCGCATAGCGCGCCATAAAACGCTCGCCTTCAGCGTTGGTCAGAAAGCCACCCTCCCCGCGAGCGCCCTCTGAAATTAAACACCCTTCGCCATAAATACCGGTAGGATGAAATTGTACAAACTCCATATCCTGCAAGGGAAGACCGGCTCTAAGCACCATCGCATTGCCATCGCCGGTCACCGTATGTGCTGACGTACAGGAAAAATAGCCACGCCCATAACCGCCTGTGGCCATCACCGTCATTTGCGCGGTAAATAAATGCAGGGACCCGTCTTCTAAACACCAGGCTAAAACACCCCGGCATTCGCCCTGCTCCATAATCAAATCTAAAACGATGTATTCAATAAAGAATTCAGTCTGATGCTTTAACGCCTGTTGATACAAGGTATGTAAAATAGCGTGCCCGGTTGTATCGGCCGCCGCACAGGTTCGCTTGGCCTGCCCTTTACCAAAATGCGTGGTCATGCCGCCAAAGGCGCGCTGGTAGATCTTACCCTCCGGGGTTCTGGAGAACGGCACGCCATAACCTTCTAATTCGATAATGGCCGGAATCGCTTCTTTACACATATATTCAATAACATCCTGATCGCCTAACCAATCAGACCCTTTAACGGTATCGTACATATGGTAGCGCCAATCATCCTCACCCATATTACCCAAGGCTGCACTCACCCCGCCTTGCGCTGCTACGGTATGACTTCGGGTCGGAAAAACCTTACTGAGACATGCGGTTTTAAGTCCTTTTTCCGCCATTCCAAAAGCCGCCCGAAGCCCCGCGCCACCAGCGCCGACCACGATAACGTCATAACTGTGTTCAATAATTTTATACGCTGGTTTACACAAACCTTACACCCTGAAAAATAAAATGATAACCGCCCATACAGCACTTGCCGCTAACAAGCCAAAGCTCCACAAGGATACCCGTATCAGTTTCTCCTGAAACTGTTGATCGGTAATATAATCTTCTATGATCACTTTCAATCCTAAATGGCTATGGACTGCCACAATGCTTAGAAAAACAAAAAGACACCCGAGGTTCAAAGGCCTCATCAACCATACACGAGCCTCTTGAAAAGAGGCCGCTAAACTGTAATGAAAAAACACCCCTAACCAGATTGCTAACGGCACCAGAAGGACTGCCGTTAGCCGTTGCAAGAGCCACTGGTTTTTAAAAGACACCCGCGCTAGCTTATCTCCCAGTCGACTCATAAATCTTCTTATTTTCGCCGCCATAGCTGCTTTTTAAATCAACACAATAGCAACAATCGAGACTACAAGGGTCAGCCACACTTCCCACAACGCATAAGTGTTCAGACGCGCACCTTCAAAGCCAAAGCCAAGATCCCACAGTAAATGACGCAACCCATGAACTAAATGAAATGATAAAGAAAATGCAAAACCTGCCAGCATTATTTGGATAGGCCACTGATTTAAAAAACCCTGGACGGTCAAAAACACGGCCTCGCCACTGGCCAGTGCGACTAAGAGCGCGAAAAAAACAAACAACCCCGCTATTAATAAAATACCTGTGATTCGATGACTAATAGAGAGCACTGCGGTCAAGGGCAGTTTATAAACGGTTAAATGCGGCGCTAAAGGACGGTGACTATTCAACATTATTTAGGAATTTAAGATTAATCATTTTAAACCATCATAATACATTTCAATTAACAAACACCATCTGCCTTAAAATTATCAACCCTAACCCCAGCCATGCAAAAATAGTACAAATAGTCCACTTGCCAAGTTTTATTTGGTAAATTTTTGTTTTATAATGGGAATTTTTTACCGCACCTTGAGAGAAACTTATGGAAAAACCATTTATCCTGCACATGCTTACGACTGCAAAAAATCTAAGCCCTTTTGACGTCAATATGGCATTGGATGCCGGCTGGATTTCAGCTATTCCTTACATTAATGTCGAACCCAGTGAAATTCGCGGCCTGGTACAGGATGCCATTTTCTCCCGCAGCCAAAAGAGCATGCAAAAAACCGGTGTTTTTATCGGCGGTCGTGACACTAAACAAGCGATGGACATGCTTAAATCTGCTAAGCATGCCATGGTACCTCCTTTTGAAGTTTCTGTATTTGCCGACCCAAGCGGCGCCTTTACCACAGCAGCCGGCATGGTTGCCTGTGTCGAGCGTGAACTCAAGGATAAATTCAACACCACACTGGAAGGCAAAAACATTCTTGCTTTAGGCGGTACCGGTCCTGTCGGCCAAGCCGCTGCTGTTATTTCTGCTAAAGCCGGTGCTAACGTCACTATTGTGGGTCGCCAACTGGAAAAAGCGCAGCATATTGCCGAGATGTGCACTACTGAATTTGGTGATGGTAAAATTACCATTCAAGGCGCCGCCGATGCTGACAAAGGTGAGATGATTAAAAACACCGATATTGTTTATGCAACCGCCGCCGCTGGTATTGAAGTCTTAAGCGCTGAACTGGTGGCCTCGGCTCCGGTCTTAAAAGTGGCTGCTGATGTGAATGCTGTACCGCCATCGGGTATTGCAGGCTTAGATGCTTTTCACAACGGCACTCTGATTGAAGGCTCCACCAGCGGTGCTGTAGGCGTTGGCGCCTTAGCTATTGGTAATGTTAAGTACAAAGCCCAAAACCAACTGCTTAAACAAATGATTGAACATAGCACCGGTAGCCCACAATTCCTACACTTTGAACACGCTTTTGAGGTCGCCAGAGAATACATCAAATCGACTGGCTAATTACCACTACCCGGTGTCATGACACCTCACAATCAGGACTTTTATTGCCGCTGACCTTGGATTCATGCCCATGAGTAAAAGCAAGCGGCTTCTACCTCCAAATTAATTCAGGAACTATCCCCATGTCGAAGAAAAGCATTCTTCATATGTTTGACCCCATGCCCCATAACAGCCCGTTCGATGTCAACATGGCGGCTGACGCGGGTTTTGATATCATCATGCCTTATAACAATGTTAACTTCGAAGACACCCAACGTTTAGTTCAAGATGCTATTTTTTCCAGAGGCCCCAAAGGCGTAAAACAAACGGCTATTTTTATCGGTGGCCGCGATATGAGCCTGGCTTACGACATGTTAACTGCCAGTAAACATGCCATGGTTCCCCCTTTTGAAGTCTCCGTACTGGCAGATCCAAGCGGCGCTTTTACCACCGCTGCCGCATTGGTTGCTTGTGTTGAAAAAGCACTGGCCGACACGACGACAAGAACCATGGCCGATTGTAATGTCGTTGTTTTTGGCGGCACTGGCCCTGTGGGTATTGCCAGCGGCGTGATTGCCTCACTCACGGGTGCCGCCACTACCTTAGTGGATCACCTCAATATACATACCGCTCAAGATACGGCCCAAGAATACAACCGACTCTTTAACTGCCAACTTCAAGGCGCTGTTGCCGGTAACCACGATGAAAAATCGGCCCTCCTAGCAGAGGCTGATATTATATTATGTGCCGCTAAAGCCGGCGTTCAGGTTATTAACCAAGCACTGCTCACAACAGCGACACAACTTAAAGTTGCCGGCGATGTGAACGCCGTACCGCCCGCCGGCATTGAAGGCATTAAATTAAAAGATTTTGGCCGACGATTCAATAATGGCTCATCCGCCGTAGGCGTCGGACCCTTAGCCATTGGCGACATAAAATATAAAACTCAACAGCGTTTACTCAGGCAACTCCTAACCACAGATAAGCCGGTTTACCTTGACTTTCGTGAGGCCTTCAGCGTTGCACGCCATTTAGTAAAGCGACCATAACACCCCGTGTAAATCAGGCCCCGCCCTTCCAATCGGTATAGTTATATTTAATCGCAAGATGCATCAATTCAATATCATTGTGGACATCCAGCTTTTTAAACACCCGATAACGATAAGTCACCACCGTTTTTTCCGTGATCTTTAATAATTCAGCAATGGTTCTAATAGCATGCCCTTGTAAGGTCAAATGCAAAACACTGGCTTCGCGACTAGAAAGCAAAGAAAAAGGACCGCCCCCTATTACGCCTAATTTTTTTAACGCAATATTTTGAGCAACCTTATCGCTTAAGTAGAAATCACCCGCCAACACTGTCTGAATCGCCCTAACCAACTGCTCAACACCCGTATCTTTACAAATAAAACCTGAAACACCCATCTGGACTAAATGCCCCGGTATAGGACCATCATCCAAAACAGATAAAACAATAATCTTAGCAGTCGTCTCTGATTTTAATATTTTACGGGCCGTTTCAATGCCTCCGATTCCCGGCATATTAATATCCAGAAAAATAATATCCGGCGATAATGCTTTATACTGAGCTAATGCCTCTTCACCGGATGCAGCCAAAAAACAAGTAACCTCCAAACCAGAGACTTCCTCTAATAAAGACTGTACACCGAGACGAATGAGCTCTTGGTCATCAACAATTAAAACCTTTATCAAAACCACCCCTTAAACAAATACCCAACTCGTAGCCAATGTTAACATGCTACCGCCCTTAAATCGGCGCTCCTCTTTTTAAGCTTTTCGGAACCATCATTGATGCTGAATGATGACAGTAGGTAATTACCATTAAGAAATAACTGAAAACAAAACTAAGAAGAAAGTCAGATGAATTAATCTGAAAAGAACATAGGAGGAAGATAATGGCGGAGAGGCAGGGATTCGAACCCTGGGAGGGCTACAAACCCTCAACGGTTTTCAAGACCGCCGCTTTCGACCACTCAGCCACCTAAAGAAAAAACTCCAGCCTGAAAACACATCAATTTCACCCCCGTTCTAGAGCACCCCCTTCACACCGCGCAGCGTAAAAATATGGCCTGCCACACTACTGCATCAAAACCTCTAAACCGGCCTGTTCGACAGCTACACCTGCCTTAAAACTTGACTCGACTTGACGTTCTAAATTAGCAAAATCAAATAAATCGGTATCTGCCAGTTGCGAGGGAGCAATGTTTTTTAACCCGGTAAAAATACTCTCAAGGCGCCCAGGAAACTGCCTGTCCCAAGTTTGTAGCATCACTTTCATAGCCTGACGTTGAAGATTTTCCTGTGAGCCACACAGATTACACGGAATAATGGGATACGCTTTCATTTGTGCAAAGCGTGCGATATCTTTTTCACGGCAATACGCCATCGGCCGAATCACCATATTTTTCTTATCATCACTTAATAATTTTGGCGGCATGGCTTTTAACTTACCGCCATAAAATAAATTCAGAAAAAAAGTCTCAATAATGTCATCACGGTGGTGTCCTAAAGCAATTTTAGTGATTCGATTGTCCTGCGCATAGCCATACAAGGTACCGCGCCGCAATCTTGAACACAACCCACAGGTCGTTTTTCCCTCGGGAATAATCTTCTTCACCACACTATAGGTATCACGCTCAATAATATCAAAAGGCACACCTAAACCCTTTAAATAGTCAGGCAAAACATGCTCTGGAAATCCCGGTTGCTTCTGATCTAAATTAACGGCTATCAAGTCAAAATGAATCGGCGCGGTTTGCTGTAAATTATGCAAAATAGAAAGCATGGCATAAGAATCCTTACCCCCCGACAAACAAACCATCACGCGGTCGCCATCCGCTATCATGTCATAGTCAGCAATCGCACTACCCACATCACGACGCAGCCGTTTTTGCACCTTATTTAATTCAATACGTGATTTAGCGTCAACAGCGGGCATAGCATTAAACGGCGAAAAGAATAATCAAAAAAAGGAAAAAAGCGGACGTCCCTAAAACACTCGCTTTACGTAAATTAGTCGTCTAACTGTTGGAAGATAAGTGTTGAATTGGTACCGCCAAAACCAAAACTGTTTGACATCACTGTTTTCAATGGCACATTATCGCGGAATTCTCGAACAATAGGCACCCCTTCCGCTTTAGGGTCTAACTGGGTAATATTGGCAGAAGCACACAAGAATTGTTCTTTCATCATCATCATAGAATAAATCGCTTCATTAACACCCGCACCCCCTAAGGCATGACCGGTTAATGATTTGGTAGAACTTACGGCCGGCATATTATCACCAAAAACCTGACGCAATGCTTCTAATTCGCGGGTATCACCTACTGGCGTACTGGTGCCGTGGGCATTAATATAATCTACCGGACCGGTGATCGTTGCCATAGCTTGTTGCATACACCGAACCGCCCCTTCACCGGAAGGTTGCACCATATCGTAACCATCTGAGGTCGCACCGTAGCCAACTAATTCAGCATAAATTTTTGCACCGCGCGCTTTCGCATGCTCTAAATCTTCCAGAACTAAAACTCCGCCGCCACCGGAAATGACAAAACCATCACGCGTTGCATCATAAGCTCTGGAGGCTGTTTGTGGCGTATCATTATATTTTGAAGACAACGCCCCCATGGCATCAAACAAAACTGACATAGTCCAGTGAACTTCCTCACCGCCACCGGCAAAAACAATATCCTGTTTTCCCATTTGGATTTGCTCCATCGCATTACCAATACAATGGGCACTGGTCGCACAGGCTGAGGTAATCGAATAGTTAATACCCTTAATCTTAAACGGTGTCGCTAAACATGCAATGTTGGTGCTCGACATGGTTCGAGGCACCATATAAGGGCCAACACGCTTCACGCCTTTTGCGCGCAAAATATCAGCTGCAGCAACTAAATTAGAGGTTGAAGGTCCGCCAGAACCCATAATTAAACCGGTTCTAACATTTGATACGTCACTTTCTTCAAGCCCGGCATCATCGATTGCCTGCTGCATCGCAATATAATTAAATGCCGCACCATCGCCCATAAAACGCTTAACTTTACGGTCGATAAATTCATCAAGATCGATATTAATCGGTCCGTGAACATGACTTCTAAAACCCAATTCTTGGTATTCCTCAGAGAATACAATACCCGAACGACCGACCTTTAAAGAGTCAACAACCTCTGTTTGGTTATTGCCTATCGGAGAGACTATTCCTAACCCTGTAACCACTACTCGTTTCATGTTATTCCTCCTCAAAAATCTTCGGTTGAGGTAAACAAACCCACACGGAGATCTGTTGCTTCATAAATAACTTTACCGTCCACTTCCATCGTAGCATCGGCTATACCCATCACTAACTTACGTAGAATCACACGTTTTAAATCCAAACGATAGATCACCTTCTTAGCACTCGGCAAGACCTGACCGCGAAATTTAACATCACCAACACCCAGTGCACGCCCCTTTCCGGGACCACCCATCCAACACAAATAAAAGCCAACCAATTGCCACATAGCATCTAAACCTAAACACCCCGGCATCACCGGATCACCTTGGAAATGACAATCAAAAAACCACAACTCGGGGGTAATGTCTAATTCAGCCACAATACTGCCCTTATCAAACTTTCCACCTTCATCTGAAATATGGGTAATACGATCCATCATTAACATATTAGGCAGGGGTAATTGCGCATTCTTTGGGCCATATAATTCACCTCGCCCAGACATTAATAACTCTTCTCGGGTAAAGCTATGCTGTTTCTGCATCAGTCGTAAAATCCTTAAATTTTAAAATATGGTTGCTATTATCTAATACTCAATCATAAAAAGCAGTAAATACCACGTTTTTTTACTTTCACGTCGCAATAAAATCAATGGCTCGCTGTATCCTTAACAGTGTTTTAGAACGCCCCAACAGCGACAAAGTCACATCAATCGCCGGAGTTGCTGCTTGCCCAGAAATAGCAACACGTAGGGGTTGTGCGACTTTCCCAAGCTTCAAATCCATCTTTTGCGCGGTATCCAGTACGATCTGATGCAAGGCTTCACCGTCCCATTCCTCCATCGCTGTGAATTGAACCAACAACTGTTGCAAGACCCCAGCCGCCTCACCTTTAAAGTTCTTTTTCGCCGCTTTCTCATCATAAGATTCAAAATCTTCGTAAAAATAACGACTGGCCGCAGCCATTTCCTTCAGGGTTTTAGTGCGCTCACGCAAGGCCACGACAACCGCCTTAACAGTGGGCCCACCCTCTGTATTAATACCCTGATTATCTAAATGCCACTGCAAATGCGGCGTTATCATTTCAGGGTCTGCGCTCATAATATATTGATGATTCAACCATAATAATTTCTCCGTATTAAAAGCTGACGCAGAAACATTCACCGCGGCTAAATCAAAATGCGCTATCATTTCATCAATTGAAAATATCTCCTGATCACCGTGTGACCAGCCTAAACGTACTAAATAATTGAGCAGGGCCTGCGGTAAAAAACCGTCATCCCGGTATTGCATCACACTCACAGCACCGTGCCGTTTTGACAGCCGACTGCCGTCATCGCCTAAGATCATAGGCAAATGCGCATACCGCGGTGGTTCCACATTCAGTGCTTTTAAAATATTAATTTGCCGCGGGGTATTATTAATATGATCGTCCCCACGTATCACGTAATTAATACCCATATCCCAATCGTCAATAACGACGGTTAAATTATAGGTGGGTGACCCATCTCCCCGGGCAATAATTAAATCATCCAACTCACTGTTATTAATAGTAATATTGCCTTTTACACAATCACTAATAACCACCGCACCTTCGGTCGGGTTTTTAAAGCGAATAACTGGCGTCACGTCACTCCTGACATTATCGCCATGACGACAACGACCATCATAACGAGGCTTTTCTTTACGACTCATTTGCTCCGCGCGTAAGACTTCTAACGCATCCTTACTGCAATAACAATAATAAGCATCACCCTGATCCAAGAGCTGTTGAATAACTTCCTTATAACGATCAAAACGTTGCGTCTGATAATAAGGACCTTCATCATAATTCAGGCCTAACCACGCCATCCCTTCTAAAATAGCGTCAACAGAGGCATCCGTTGAACGTTCTCGGTCGGTATCTTCGATCCGCAAAACAAATTGACCTTGGTTCTGGCGCGCATAGAGCCAAGAAAAAAGAGCCGTTCGTGCCCCACCCACATTTTATATCCATTGATTATTTCTTTCGTAAAATTAAAGTTGCATACTGTTTAGCAATCCCCATTGCTTTCATGGCGCGTTCCACATCGGTGTAATAACTCAAAACACCCTTAGCTGGCTCAGAATCTAGGGCGACTGCTTTTTGAATCACCGTTAAATCCGGCTGACCCGCCGACCACCCAACTGTAGGTAGCCATAAAAAAACCACCCACAGAAAAGATTTTATTTTACTCATTATTTTCCCCAACTAAAAAAGGCCTTCATCAAGACACTACCTTTATTCTATAACAGTCAAGCCGCCCATATACGGCACTAACACCTCAGGGATATGAATACGGCCCTTAGCATCCTGACCATTTTCCATCACCGCGACCAAGGTTCGACCGGCGGCCAGACCTGACCCATTAAGTGTGTGCACTAATTCCGGCTTACCGGTTTCAGGATTGCGCCAACGTGCCTGCATCCGGCGGGCTTGAAAATCACCAAAGTTACTACACGAAGAAATCTCCCGATACTTCTGCTGCCCGGGCAACCAAACTTCCAGATCATAGGTTTTTCTGGCAGAAAAACCCGTATCACCCGCACAGAGCAGAACTTTCCGATAAGGCAAACCTAATAACTTGAGAATTTTCTCGGCATGCCCGGTTAATTCTTCATGCGCCGCTTCTGCATCTTCTGCCCGCACAATTTGCACTAATTCAACTTTCTCAAATTGGTGCTGGCGAATAAGCCCTCTGACATCTTTGCCGTATGAGCCCGCCTCACTTCGAAAACAAGGCGTTTGGCAGACATATTTCAGTGGCATTTTATCCGCGGCTACAATTTCATCCCGAACGCGATTCGTGACCGGAACCTCGGCGGTCGGAATCAAATATAACGGCGTTTCACTTTCTATTTTAAACAAATCTTTTTCAAACTTAGGTAACTGCCCGGTTCCTTGCAATGTTTCGGTATTAGCCAGAAAGGGCACATAAGTTTCTTCATAACCGTGCTCTCGCCCATGAATATCAAGCATAAATTGAATTAAAGCACGCTGCAGCCGAGCGATGGCCCCTGTCAAGACGACAAAGCGAGCCGTTGCGATCTTTGCGCCTAATTCAAAATCCATACCGCCTAATTTAGCGCCTAGATCAACATGGTCTAGCGGTTCAAAATCAAAATTCCGTGGCTCGCCCCAACAATACAATTCGACATTATCAGACTCATCACGACCCTCAGGAACCGATGCATCAAGAATATTAGGCAAACTCAGAAAAAAAGCATTTAATTGTTCTTGAATTTCGTTCAGTGCTTGTTCCGCCTCTTTTAGCTGCTCACCCAATGATTGCACTGCATCCAATAACGGCTGTATATCTTCTCCTTTTGCCTTCGCCTGACCAATGACTTTAGAACGACTATTACGCTCATTTTGTAATTCTTGTGTTTGTATTTGCAAGGCTTTGCGCTGTGTTTCCAATGCACTGTATAGGTCAACATCTAACGCTAACTTTCGATGACTTAACGCTTGTTTAACCGCATTAATATCGGCTCTTAATAATCTTGGGTCTAACATGTTATTCAACTACCTAAAAAAATAAAAAAGTCCTGCCGTGGCAGGGACAAAAATTCACACACCGCTGATGGCGACAAATACCTTTTACCCTTACATTTGTTTACCCGCTAACAAGCCTAAACTTAGCATTGACCCAGTCAAAAATACATTACCAAAGAGTACGCTACCGACCAGATTCAAATTCTCCCCGAATGAAAAACCCTCTTCAATGAGTTGCATCATCAGATAAAGACTGGATAAAGTAATAAACAACCCGCCTAAAAGCACAACAGAAATCGCCTGATATTCAACGGTTAAGGCCACTTTATGCATTAAAGTGCCGGTCACCATACCCAATAAAAACGCCCCGATTGAATTCGTGATCAATAACCCATAAGGCACGGCCCAGTTAGTGCTGTGAAAAACACCCGAAGACTGTTG
>LWDU01036362.1_pt1 | contig 17902 bp, 11 predicted proteins | sample 727161 | NCBI WGS metagenome assembly LWDU01 (sample SAMN04566230, study PRJNA314399) | hydrothermal vent metagenome | isolation source: deep sea hydrothermal plume seawater | place: Mexico: Gulf of California, Guaymas Basin | collected 2004-07-11
GTGTGCCGAATACAACTTCATCTACGCTCGAGACCTCGTTCGTGCGACCCGACCTAATGAAAACGAAGCGCCGCCGTTTGTGCGGGAACTGGTCAACTGGGGAGCCGGTCCCCGGGCCGGACAGTACCTGATCCTCGGTGCTCGCGCCCGAGCCCTGCTGGAAGGTCGTTTTCATGTGACGACCGACGATATCAAGCATGTTGCGAAGCCTGTTCTGCGACACCGCATCATGACCACGTTCCAGGCGGACAGTCAGGGAGTCACTACCGACGACATCATCGAGCGTCTGCTGAAACACGTTCCCGTCGAACTGCACGAACAGGCACGCAAACGCACCGGCAAGACGGCTGAAACAGACTGATTGTGAGGCTGCGCCGGTGAGCAGAAAAACACTCGGCACTACAGCGAGTTTCGCTGACTCATGGCCGCGGTTCACGTATATTGATAGCAGAACGGCTGCCCCCACGAGCCAGCACTGGTTCCGTCATTTCGTAAACTGCACTAACAAAGGAGCCGCACTTCTGAAAACAGCAGGTACAGCACCCTTGGTATTTGTCGGTGCGAAGTCTTCGCCACGGCATGGCAGCAGGGCCGGTGTTCTGAGAAGCCAGTATTGCCGCCTGACAGGACGTATCAGCGTCTGCGATTCGCAGGCTCAGGGCTTTCACGGCCACGTTCTTCAGCTTCGTCAACCAGCCCCTCACGGAGTTTCGTTACTTGATTGTGCGATCGAATTGTCCGAGACCGTTAATCCGATCAACTTTCCACGGTCCGGACAGGCAGTCAACGGTCGTAGTTTACCTTTCGTTACGACGGGCTAAATTCCATGATTCAGTCGCTCCGGTCTGCGCTTTGCCTGTGCTTTCAACTGAAGGGCAGTGTTCGTCGCAAGACGTATTTTTCCCTGGGAATTGGATTGGGCTTGCTTAAATACGCCGTGGAAGCCACGGTCATCCAGTTGTGTACAGGGAAACAGTATTCCCCACGCGACTTTCTTTCGCCGCTGCTCAGCAATCGCGCCTCGTATCTGGATGGTGCGCCGACCTGGCTGGGGATGAGCCTTGTCCTGTGGACGCTGCCGTTTATCTGGATCGCGGTAGCCATGAGCATTCGTCGCTGCCGCGATGCCGGGTATTCGCCTTGGTGCGGCATGATCATGCTGATTCCACTGGCCAATTATCTGAGCATGTTTGTCCTGAGCATTGTTCCGCCTCAAAAATCGGAGTCCGAGGACGAGGCTGAACTGGAACGCGAACTTCTTGAAGTCTGGCAGGCTCCGGCAGTCGACCATGAGCCTGTTCCACTGCCCGTGGGCCAGAGTTCGGGAGTAATCCCGGCAATCGCTGGAGCCGCCGCCGGAGTCGGTTACGCAATCGCGTCCACAGTTCTGACGGTGTACGTTCTTGGCAGTTATGGCGCTGCTCTGTTTTTCGGAACGCCACTGGTCGCAGGCGCTGTCAGCGCATTCCTGTTCAATCGGCCGGTTGCTCGATCCGTCGGTTCAACGCTCATACAGGCGACGTTAATGATCGGATGCTGCTGTTTCGGATTTCTTCTTGTCGGCCTGGAAGGAGCAATCTGCATCCTCATGGCCCTGCCGATCCTGTTGCCGATATCGCTGATGGGAGCTGTGTTTGGACGGGTGATGGCCGTCGAAACGCTGCAGCCAAAGCGAGAATCTCGCGGGATGATGTGGTGTCTCGTCAGTCTGCCGTTACTGGCAACTGCCGAAGTATCGATGGTTTCCAGTCCCACATTCGCCGTCAGAACAACCGTTGACATTCAGGCTTCGCCGGACGTCGTCTGGCAACAGGTGATCGCATTTCCCGAGATCACAGAACGCCCGGCGTGGTTCTTTCGCATGGGCATCGCCGCACCGCTTCGAGCCCATATCGACGGATCGGGTGTGGGCGCAATGCGTTACTGCCATTTCACGACGGGTACGTTTGTTGAACCGATTACGATCTGGGAAGAGAACCGCAGGTTGGCGTTCAACGTTACGGAACAGCCGGATCCGATGTTCGAGTTGACACCGTATCAACATATCCATCCGCCGCACCTGGATGGCGCCTTCCGATCGACTCGTGGAGAATTTCAGCTGGATCCACTGCCCGACGGGCGCACCAGGTTGACTGGAACGACGTGGTACGTTCTGGACATGCATCCACAGGCCTATTGGACACTGTGGTCAGATGAACTTGTGCACCGGATTCATCTGCGAGTATTAAACCACATCCGACGGAATGCTGAATCGGAATGAAATCGAGCCAGCTACGCTGACGTTTTCGGAAGCGACAAGGCAGTGGACAATTGGATCCGTTCCGCGCCGTAAAACTGCCTGGCTGGGACAATGGGCACCAGCCCGGGCCGTCACACTGAACGTAAGGCGTCCACCGGTTCAAACCGTCCCTTCAACACCAGCTCAGAATCGGCCTTCAGCCACCGCTCAAGAACCGTGGCGTAAACCTGGCGAAAGTCCGTGTGGTATTGCAGGTCGCCGTCTTTGAGATCGGACAGGCTCGGATGATTGCCGATCAGGCCTGGCTTGACCTGAGTGCCCGCCAGAAAGACCGGTCCAGCCGTTCCGTGGTCAGTACCTGCACTGGCATTTTCCTTGACTCGTCGACCGAATTCGCTGAAACACATGCACAGCACTCGGTCTGCGTGCCCATGAGCGTGCAGGTCATTGACGAACGTGCTGACTGAATCGCTGACGTACCGCAGCAACACCGAATGAGCGTTCGGCTGCTGAGAGTGCGTATCGAATCCGCCAATTTGAACGTAGTAGACAGACGTCTTCAGCCCGGCGCTGATCAGTTTGGCGACGGTCTGCAGCTTCTGAGCAAGCGCGTTCTGAGGATATTCCTGCGACGGCTTGTACTTCATCCCGGCAGCTTCGATTCGCTCGCTCGCCGTAATGGCCGAACTGGTACTGGCCTGCACAAAATTCAACAGGTCATTGCTGTCACCACGACGAGCATCCGCAAGCTCCTTCACGGCCTGCCGAAACTGCGGACTGTCATTCCCGGCCAAGCGAAATTCGTCCAGTGATCTTATCGTCGGCACACGCACATCCCGCGACATCAAAGCAAACGGTTGCTTGTCTTCTCCAAGATGTAAACCTGCGGGATCCTGCGATTCCGCTGCGCCGGTCTGCTGCAAATAGCGTCCCAGCCAGCCATCCGTACGATTCTGGTCCTTCCGCAGACACGAATGCCAGATATCCATCGATTCAAAGTGCGAGCGGTTGGGCTCGGGATAGCCGACGCCCTGCACCACCGCCAGATGGCCGGCTTCCAGCAAGTCTGCAAAACCACTCATCGAAGGATGAAAACCAAGCTGATCATCGATCTTCAGGACCTGAGACTTTGCAATGCCCAGCTTTGGTCGAGCTTCGCGATATTGGTCATCGCTGTGGGGCACGACGGTGTTCAATCCATCGTTGCCACCTGCCATTTCCACGACCACAAGAATACGTCCGTCGCTCTTGTTGGCGATGGCTGCTTCCCTGAGAATGGCCGGCGCGATCCCACCAAAAGTCAGTACGCTGGAAGTTGTCGCGGCTGCAGCCAGGAATTTTCGACGAGTCTGCCTGATCATGGCTCGTGCCCCACAGGTTGCGGACGTGCGGCGACGTCACGGGATATCTTCGACGAGTTCGCGTCTGCTGTAGAATACCGTAATTCGGCTGCAAATTCGAATCCTTAGAGCGTATTGCGCTGATTCGAGTGCAGTCAGGGATTGTGGTTTCGGAATGGTGGGTCGCCGGGGCTGGACTGAGCCAATGAATGAAGCCCCGAAATTTCACACGTACATCGTCAGCCGAACTACCCTGTCCCCAAACCACGATCCATCGCCTCAAGTTCGCGCTGGTAACTTTCGATGCTGGTTTCGAGCGTTTCGTGGCTGATCTTCCAGACCGGATTATCTTCCGTCGCCGTGTTGCAGTGATCCGTCATCAGCCGATACAGATATCGGAACAAATGTCGGGGCACTCGCAGGGTGCCGAACTTGTTAATCAGCTCCTGTTCCGAAACTTCGTCCGCAAACAGGTCACGGATGGAAGTCTCCTGATTCGCTCCCTCGTCAAGACAGGCACGGATGCGGTTGGTGGCCATGTCGTACAGTGATTCACCCGTCCACTCCAGACTCTTGATCAGGTTCTGTTTGTCCAGCCGCGAACGTTCGTAAAATTCCTTCTCCTCACGTCCCAGATAGAACACGACGTCCTGTGGCAGCAGCATCTTAAAACCGATGCCTGGGTGTTTCAGAAACTTGTTGTCAAACATCGACCACAGAAAGTCCTTCATCCGCTGAGCGGACCCGTTGATCAGATGTGGTTCGTCGACGCGGTCGACAAGCACCACTATGCTGGTGAAACCCAGGGGCTTCAGAATGCGCTGCAGTTTGGCCAGCAGTTCATAACGGTCATCACTGCGATCGCGCGATGGCATGGGTTGCCCGTCTACTTCGTTTGCCGGAAACCGCGACAGAATTCGACGCAGAGTTCCAGTCCCGTGTTCCAGAATGCGGACCTGTCTGGCAATCTGACGTGCACGCCACCACAGGGACAGATTTCGTCTCGCCCATGGCAGCCAGCCTGCGCCAATGACTGCATACAGCCACGATGTCTTCAGAACGCTCAGTCCAGTCAGCCCGACCTGTGGCAGGTCGCGGAGAGCCACGCCAAGTGTTGCCAGTGTCATCACAGCGCCGATGATAAACCGCCAATGCACACCCGGTGTGAAAAACCCCAGACGCCACTTGATTCGTTTCCAGCGCCGCCAGTGCGACTGATCGGACGACTGGTCGTAGAATGCCGCCAACATCAACAGATCACGTTTGCGCAGGCGAGGCAGTTCCTTCAACTGTTGCAGACGAATGTCCGGATCCGATGCGTGTTCGTCGGCGATCACGTTGCACAGTCGCCGGGTGGACAGCGTCAACAGCGCGTCCATGTGGTCCCACAACCGCCACGCTTGAAGTGCGTGGTCGGGATGTCGCTTTCTTCCGCGCAGTCGATCGCGGAACGTATCCAGAAACGGATTCAGGTCGTCGTAACTGATCACAAACGCCCGCTGCTGTGGCTGCTTCTGATTATATTCGTTGATCGCGTTGACCAATTGCAGACGAATTGCCGTTTTGCCGGCACCCTTTTCACCGAAGACAATCGAAGTGGACGGGTTGGCGCAGTCACCCAGCACTTTGTCCCACGCCGGATGATAAATTGTGCGGGCGCAGTGCTGCTGAAAAATATGATCCGACTGGGCGTCTTCCTGACTGAACGGATTAATCTTGATGCCGTAGTGTTCAAGTAACTGCTGGATTTTCATGACGGAAGTGATCTGGTGACAACGAACTGCAGATGATGCGAATTCAGGCAAGTTGACGAGACAGGGGAAATATATACTCCGAAACCGTCTGTGTGGCACGGTGAGCCAGCCGAATCCGATCAATTTCTCCACCAGACAGGCCGAACGGCAGCGGATAAGCCGAATTGAAGACGTGGTAGGTCCTCGTCGCAGTCTCGCCAACAGGACGTCGCCATGTCTGTCGCCCGATCAATCGTGGGACGGCCGAGCAGGATTTCCCCAATGACCGACGGCGTCCGTACCGCGAACAACGACGCCTTTTGCGTTCCAGCCCATTTCGGCTCGTACTTCTGCGGCGGCGTACCTGAGCGTCAATCCGCACCGACGCCGTGTCGAATTGTTGGCGTCCGATCCGTGCAACAGCAGGTCATTGTGGATTGAAGCCTGTCCGGCTCTCAGATCGTCAACAACGATGTGGCCATACTGTTCCGGGTTTTCGACGGTCTGATCCAGCACGCTGTGCTCATCGGGATCGCTTTCGCGGTATGTCAGGTGCCCGGAGTGCTGACTTCCGGCGATGAACTTCATGCAACCATTTTCCAGGTCGGCATCATCGATCGCCAGCCAGACCGTGACGGCCTTGGACGGTGACAATGGCCAGTAGCTTGCGTCCTGGTGCCAGGCAACCGCTTTTCCGTCGCCGGGCATCTTGCAGAAGAAATGCGATCCCCATGCAATCACATCGTCACCGAGCACGTCCGCGACGCAATCAACGATCCTGGGGTTTGTCAACATGTCGTAGACACGACCATGCTTCATGTGAGCCGTACTTATCGAATAGCTGTTTCCACCAGCGGCGATTGTCTGTTGCAGTAGCTGATCGAAGTAGTGACGCAGATCAGTAATTTGTTCGTTCGAATAGACATCGATCGGTTTGATGTAACCGTCTGTGTTGTAGGATTCCAACTGCGTCGCTGTCAGCGATTTTGGTTCGACAGCGGCGGCCGGATGGAAGCGAAGATCGCGCGATATCGAATCCAGTTGTGCCTGGTCAGGAGTGATTTTGAAGTCGGGTTGAGTTGACACGAGTTTGCTTTCAGTGGAATTCAGATCGCCCAGTCGGCACACCATTATGCCACATTTCGATTTGATGATCTACCACATCATCCGCGGGCTAATGGCCGGGCGCAGTAACGGATTGTGGTTTCGGACCGACTGGCCCACCTGCACGAAGATCCGACGCACGAAGCCCTGCATGCGACTGGACGCCTGCAGGTTGCTGTCGTGGTCGCTGAGGAATGAGATTCCTTCTCACGAGGTGCTGGTCACGAATTCATCAGGATCGCATACCGGCAGGCTTCGCCGGCACACGCTGAGAAACAGATGATTCGGCCAGAATTTCCACGCCGATGGGCGGACGCGAATCTCGACAATCGATGCACGTGTCACGGGCGGCACGACTCGTTGAACAACACCATGACTTCGGTAACCGGCTTCGTCGCAGGTGAATTCGTGCGCCGATAAGTAGTTTTGGAAAGCAGACTAACACCAGCATCCCGGCCCATATTTTTGTGTACAAAATCAACATCACCCACATTCTGTTATTCGCCTGTTGCGTTTCGGTCTCTGCCGACGAAACGCTGCCCATCGACTCGGCTGCGCCCACTGATGGCAAACCGACGGCGCACACTGTGCTGACAATCGACCACGCGGTCAGTCTGGCCCTGTCGAATAACCCCGCGATTCAGGCTGCTGAAACGTCCGTTGTCCAGCAACGGCATCTGGTCTATCAGGTGACTCGCAAACCAAATCCCACGGTCGGGTATCTGGCATCGGAAGTCGGCAATGAAGGCCAGGCCGGACAACAGGGCGTCTTTCTTTCACAGAACATCGTGCGTGGCAACAAGCTTTGTCTTGACGGTCACGTTCAGCAGCGCGACGTTTCCATCGCTGCCCATGAACTGCAGATCCGTCGTTTCCGAGTGGAATCAGATGCTCGGCTGGCCTTCATCGAAGTGGCAGTCACCCAGGAACGCCTGAAACTGCTGAACCGTCTGCAAACATCGCTGGATCGAGCGGTCGGGACCGTACTACGTCTTGTGAGTGCGGGAGAATCCAGTCTGTCGGCGTCACTGCAATCCAAACTGGAAGCTCAACGCAATGCGATGCGGATTCAGCTGACAGAGAATCAATCCACGGTGGCACGCCGCAAGCTGGCGACGGCACTTGGCCGGGACACACTGAACCAACCGGTCGTCGCAGCAGTCCTGCTGCCGAAAGAATCCAGTATCGACATTCAGCAGGCGTGGGCGGACGTACTCGTAACAAGTCCCGAACTGGCCGTGGCGACGTCTCGACTGGACCGAAGTCAGTGGAAAGTGCGACGGGAACAGGCGGAACCCGTTCCGGACCTGCAGACTCAGTGGTCCATTCAACAGGATGCCGCTACTCACTACGCAGTCGTTGGCATTCAGCTTGGCGTTGCGTTACCGGTACGCAACGACAACACAGGAGCGATCAATGCGGCTCGTGCCGACACGTGGCGAACACATCACGAAATTGACGCCGTCCGACGATCACTTCGACAACGGCTGCTGACAACCGTCGGGCAGTTACAGCAGGCCGATCAGCAACTGAAAACGATTAAGGGCGAGCTGGAATCGCTGGCCCGCGAAAATCTGCTGACCACTCAGCGAGCCTTCGCTCTGGGGGAAGCCAGCTATCTGGACCTGCTGAATGCTCAGCGAGCTTACATCCGGCTGAGTCTTGATACTCTGGATTTGTATCAGCAGCGGTCCATCGCGGAATCGCATCTGCAGACGGCGCTGGTCCAGGCGACCGAGTCATCAAACGCCGTACGGTGAAGCAGCTGTCGTCCGACTTTGGCGATCGTCGGAGAGCATTCGTTTAGCGGGTAGCCCAGGTTGCTCGCAACCTTTGGGTGCCGCAGGCACAAGAGGCTGTAATGGAACGATCTTCCTGCAATTGATGGTGCAGAGGTTTGTTGTTTGCGGATCCTACATGCCTGACAAATCTCAAGGTTGCGGAAAATTCGTTTAACCGCGTGTGTGACAACCCCGGAAACGCAGCCCGTGGGGCACTCGGTCAAACGATTGTGAAATCCTGCACGACGAATCGTTGGCTATGGTCGGATTCCTGACTATGCTAAAGTCAGAGGCCACACACATTCACAAGACCGTGTTGCCATCATGATTCATCCGGGACGTTTTCCCGCCGGTGGTCCTGATCGGGTTGAGACAGAACTTTTGAGAGATTTCATATGAGTGATCCTTTGGCCACTGCCGCCCAGGAATGGTACAAAAAAGGCACTGAGGCAATGAACCGCCAAAACTGGGACTTCGCGGTCGAATGCTTCAGCAGCGCCGTCAAGATGAAGCCTGATGCCTTGCTGTTCCGCCAAACCAAACACGGGTGCTGCCGCAAACATTTTGGAGACAACGGGACCGGCGCGAAGATGGCGGGCATGAAGCTGATGGGAATACGCGGCAAGATCAAGAAAGCACGCGGGAAGAAGGACTGGACGGCAATGGATCAACATGCCGAGGACGGGCTGTCCATCAATCCCTGGGATGCGCAACTGTTTGCGAGTCTCGGCGAAGCCTGTGCAGAGGCGGATCGAGGCGAAATCGCAGCCTACGCGTATCGAAAAGCCGTCGATCTCGACAAGACAAATGTCGCCTTCAATCGCAGTCTGGGCCATGTTCTCCACGAACGTGGTGAATACAAGGATGCTCGGAATTGCTTCAAGCGAATTTATGAAGCAGACCCGACCGACGGTGACGCACGTTCCATGATGGGCCGCATCGATGCAGATTCGGTCATGGATCGCGGCGGCTATGAAAAGGCCGGCAGCACTCAGGACGTCAAAGCAGACAAAACGCCGACCAATGCATACGAAGAAGACCGCAGAGCCCGTGGTGGAGGCAAGGGAAGAAACGAATCCGTGGCCCCCGGTGAATCGGAAGAAATGGACATGCGAGCGGCCATTCGCAAAGAACCGGAGAACGTTAATCACTACCTGAAGCTGGCGCATTTTCTGCGCACGGACCGACAGTTGCCGCAGGCGATTGAAACGCTGAACCAGGCTCTGGAGTTGTCAAAGAACGACACTTCCGTACTGGAAGAAAAAGAAGATGTCGAAGTGGAGATCATGCGAGAGCGAGCGGGAGAAGCTGCCGAACGAGCCCGCAGGAATCCCGAAAGAGAGCGACTGAAAGAAAAATCAGATGGCCTGAAGGCCGAATTGATGACTCGCGAAGTCGAAGTACTGGCATCTCGCATTGACCGACATCCCAACGACATGAAGATGCGATTGGAGCTGGCTGATCGCTATCGAAAAACAAAGCAGTATGCCAAAGCGATACCGTTGTTCCAGCAGGCGGCTGCTGATACCCGGTTAAAAGAAGACGCGCTGGTGCTGCTGGGTGAGTGCTTCGTTCGAGCAGGCAAGGCAGACCTGGGACGACGTCAGTTCATCAAGGCACTGGAGACGCTGAACGCGAAGGATAAACCGGATTTTTTCAAACAGGCTCACTACTGGCTCGGTCGCCTTTACGAAAAAGCTGGTAAGAATGAAGAAGCGGATAATCACTACACCGAGATTCTGTCCGTCGATTATGACTTTCGTGACGTGCTGAAACGACTGGAAGAAATCCAGGGCGGCGACGAGTTTGGAGACATCATTGACGACGACGAAGACTGAGGTCGGTTGCTGTTCCGTGATATCTTTTGAACAACAGCGTCGACTTCTGCCGACCGCTGGTTCTGGAAACTAAACCATGCCACAAACTGCGTCGCTGCTCGCACTGATTTCCATCGTCGCCCTGTCATCCCCGTCGTTTGCCGATGGTGAAAAAGACAATCACCCGGAAAACGTGCGGCAGGTGCCCCGTGCAGGAATCCAGGTGCCCGCAGAACGCGAAGCGGCGCTGCGGTCGGGACTGATATCACTGCAGCAGAAAATCGGCCGGCTGACTCAGGCGAAAGACGTCCTCACAACGGATTTGCTGCCTGATGTCATGATCTTTGAACGAGCCGTCCGGTGCGCCCTGGACTACGACGAATTCTTCTCGCCGAAGGACATTGATAAAGCAGATCAGCTGATCGTCGAAGGGAATTCCCGAGCGGACCAGCTGCTCTCCGGCCAGGCCGACTGGCCGAATCAAAGCGGGCTTGTTGTACGAGGTTACATCAGCCGCATTGATCACACGGTGCAGCCGTACGGCCTGGTCATGCCGAAGACATACGCGTTCAATCACAGCGTTCCGACTCGTTGCGACCTGTGGTTCCATGGCCGCGGTGAAACCCTCAGCGAAGTCAACTTCCTGTGGGACCGCATGAAGAATCCGGGACGTTACACGCCGGCTCACACGATCGTACTGCATCCGTACGGACGCTATTCGAACGCGTTCAAGTTCGGTGGTGAAGTGGATGTTCTGGAAGCATTGGAAGACGTGCAGCGTCGATATCGCATCGACGACGATCGCATCAGCGTGCGAGGCTTCAGCATGGGCGGAGCCGCATGCTGGCAATTTGCCGTGCATTACGCCGACCGCTGGTTCGCCGCAAATCCGGGAGCCGGTTTTTCAGAGACGCCCGAGTTTCTGAAATTCTTTCAGAAGGAAACGCTGAACCCAACGCCCTGGGAAAAGGCGTTGTGGAATATGTATGACTGCGACAAGTACGCGGTAAATCTAAACCACTGCCCAACAATTGCGTACAGCGGCGAAAATGATATTCAGAAACAGGCGGCGGACGTGATGGAAACGGCTCTGCAGAAACACAGCATTAAACTTCGTCACGTCATCGGAGCGAAAATGGGGCACGGAATCGATAAGGCCTCGGCGGCAATCATCGAGAAAGGCATGACGGCCCTCGCAGATCGCCAGCGGTTGCAGACTCCCCGTGACATTCATTTCGAAACACACACGCTCAAATACAACCGGATGCACTGGCTGACGATTGATGGGCTGATCGAACACTGGACGCCGGCTCGGGCGAATGTCGACTGGAAATTTGACACGGGCCCGGTTGACAATCACGTTGAACTGAGGATCAACACGAAAAATGTATCTGGCTTCACGCTGAATTTTCCACCCGGGACATTTTCGATCGAACAGGCAACTGGCGACGATGCCCGTTTAACAATCGCCACCACGGTATTCTCGGGTGAGAATATTCCCGCTGACGATGTTTCTTTAGAGGAACGCGCAGCAGATCCCTGGTGGTTCACCTTCGCGACTGAAGCGTTCTCAGACGGGTCTGCACGACTTCAGGCTCATCGAAATACGGACGGCAAGTGGGTCAGTGGCCCGACCAGCGTACCACTTCGTAAACGCCACAATCTTCAGGGCCCCATTGACGACGCGTTTATGGACTCGTTCGTTTTCGTGCGACCGACAGAAACAGCGGCCAACGAAACGGCCGGCAAATGGGCGGCGTCCGAACTGGAGCGAGCCATCGAACACTGGCGTCGTCACTTCCGCGGGGATGCTCGAGTCATCAACGACACCGACGTGACCGACGAACTCATGCAGTCGGCCAACCTCGTTCTGTGGGGCGATCCAGGGTCCAACAGCGTGATGGCGAAGATCGCAGAGAAACTGCCGATCAAATGGACGAGCGAACAAGTCATCGTCGGCGGTCAAAAATTCGACGCAGCCAATCATGCACCGATTTTAATCTACCCGAACCCACTGAATCCCGATCGCTACGTCGTCTTTAACAGCAGTTTCACGTTTCGTGAATTCGCCTATCTGAACAACGCTCGACAGGTCCCAATGCTGCCGGACTGGGCGGTGATCGACCTTCGCACTCCACCAGGCAATGTCTGGCCGGGAAAGGTCGTGGCGGCAGACTTCTTTGACGAGCAATGGCAGCTGAAAACGAAGTAGGTTGTGTTAACAATCTCTGTTGCGACGAATTGTTCAAAGGAGACGTCTTCTTGACTCGGAATTTCGCCATTACTCTGGCAACGATTCGCGAAGCGGCGAAGCGCATTCACGATCACGTTGTTCGCACGCCGGTCATTCAATCGCAGGCGCTGAACAAAGAACTGGGCGCTCAGGTTTTCTTCAAGTGCGAAAACCAGCAACACGTCGGCGCCTTCAAATCACGTGGTGCCTGCAACGCGGTGTTTTCGTTGACTGAAGATGAAGCGGCCGCAGGCGTTGTGGCACATTCGTCCGGCAATCACGCCGCCGCGCTCGCGCGGGCCGCTCAGTTGCGAGGCATCGCCTCCCACATCGTCATGCCTCATGATTCCGCCGCCGTCAAAATCGATGCGGTGCGCGGCTACGGCGTGGAACCGACGTTCTGCGAACCTGACTCGGACTCACGCCAAGCCGCCGCTGACAAAGTGATCGCGGACACCGGGGCCACATTTATTCACCCATTCAACGACGCCCGAGTCATCGCCGGACAGGGAACGGCCGTGCTGGAGTTGCTGGAGGACGTTGCCAACCTGGACACGATTGTCGTGCCTGTCGGCGGCGGTGGGCTGTTGAGCGGAACGCTGATCGCAGCAAAGTCGCTGAACCCGGAAATTATGGTCTTCGCCGCCGAACCGGAATGGGCCGACGACGCGTTTCGCAGTCTTACGTCGGGGACAATTGAGTCGCCGGTACGGCACGACACAATCGCCGACGGTCTGCGAACGTGTCTGGGCACACTGACATTTCCCATCGTCCGTGAACTCGTCGACGACGTTCTGCTGGTGAACGAACAGGAAATCGGCGCAGCAACGCTGGCTATGATGTTTCAGGCAAAGGTCGTCGCAGAACCGTCAGGTGCAGTTCCGCTGGCCGCTCTGCGACGGAATAACGACCGCTTCGCCGGACAGCGGATCGGCGTAGTCGTTTCCGGCGGCAATCTTGATCCGTCAACACTTCAGCGGCTGATCACCGTCAGCACAACGTGACATAAACAACAGACTCCCCCAACCAGGGACTGCCTCTGTGTGTCTCCGTGCTCTCCGTGGTTAAACCAACTGCATGATCTTGCGGCAGCCGCTGATTATTTCCTGCGATAGGATCCCGAACGGACAGTTTTTGTCGGTCGATCCGAGTCAGAAATCGGCAGGTCGGATTCCAGTTCTTCTGCCAGACAATACTCCGCGATCCTCTCGACCACCGTCGTGCCAAACTCTTCCAGCTTCTGCTGGCCGATTCCGTAAATCCCAAGCAGGACTTCAACGTCTGTCGGACGGAACCGGGCCAGTTCGCGAAGCGTCATATCGCCAAAGATGACGTAGGGTGGGACACCCCGTTCGGCAGCAATTGTCATGCGCATCTGCCGCAGATTCTCGAACAGTCCACGATCAACACCTTCCCATTTATGTGTCGCCGACGCCGCCTGCTGACGCGTTTTGGGACGGGTCAGCTGAGGTGTCACGTCGCCTTTTAACAGCTCGCCCCCTGCGTCCGTGATCACCAGAACCGAATACTCGCCGGAACGTCTGAGCATCCCCTGAGCCACCAGCTGATCAATCCATCCGCGAACGTCTCGTTCCGATTCGTCTTTCAGTAACCCATAAGTACTGAGCCGATCGTGTCCATTCGACAACACTTTTTTGCTCTTTGAGCCGCGCAGCACAAGGCTCGTGTATTCGGCCCCATAACGCTGTTCCTGTCGATAGATACTGCTGACGATTTTTTGCGCCAGCACCAGCGGATCCGGAAGACTTTCAATTTCGCCGAGGCACACATCGCAGGCGCCGCAGTTGTCCTTTTCCAGCTGCTGACCGAAATGACCGACCAGTTGCCTGTGTCGGCAAACGGAACTGAAGCAGAACGATTCCATATTTCCCAGCGCGTGCAACGACGCTTCGCGATTGTCGTCGTTCTCTGACTGGTTGATCAGAAATTCCCACGTGTTGGTGTCTCGCCCCGAATAAATCAGACTGCATTCCGCTTCCAACCCGTCGCGGCCGGCGCGACCGCTTTCCTGCTGATAGGCTTCTATGCTGCGAGGCATCTCGGCATGCACGACGTAACGGACGTTGCTCTTGTCAATGCCCATGCCAAATGCCACGGTCGCCACGATGATGTTTATTTTCTCATCAATGAAGGCTTCCTGATTCGCTTTTCGCAGGTCCGGTTCCAGTCCGGCATGGTACGGCAACGTCTTGTATCCCAGTGACTTCAACGTCGAAGCCGTCTCTTCGACGTTGGCACGGCTGATGCAATACACAATGCCCGATTCATTGGGATGTCGGTCCACCACTTCACGGATCTGCCCGATGACGTCGTGTCGCCGTTCCACCCGATACAGAAGATTTGGCCGATCAAAGCTGCCAACCAGAATCTCCGGTGCTTTCAGATTCAGCTGTTCAGCAATATCCTGGCGTACCTGTTCCGTCGCTGTCGCAGTGAAGGCGTGAATGGAAACGTCCGGAAAGGCCTGACGAAGGCTGCTTAAGCGCCGATACTCGGGTCGAAAATCATGTCCCCAGTTGCTGATGCAGTGAGCTTCGTCGATGGCGATGAAGCTCAAATTTGCGTCCGCCAAAAAGTCGATCATCCGCTCCTGCACAAGTCGTTCCGGAGCAGCGAACAGCATTTTGAGTTCGCCGCGGCGCACTCGATTGGCCACGTCCAGTCGCTGCTGCGATGTAAGACTGCTGTTGACGAACGCTGCCGGGACACCACATTCTGTCAACGCGTCGACCTGATCTTTCATTAACGCAATCAGCGGGCTGACAACAACCGCCATTCCATTCCGGCACACTGCCGGAGCCTGATAGCACAGCGACTTCCCACCGCCCGTGGGCAGCACCGTCAAAGAGTCCCGCGACGTCATGACGGCGCTCATTGCCTCACGCTGCAACGGCCGAAACGAGTCGTAGCCCCAGTGCTTCTGAATAACAGAGAGTAGAGAATCCATTGCGGGTCAGAATGTCTGGGTTAAGTCGTCTTGCGTTGGTGCCAATCAGCGATGCGAACTGCAATTGGAGGAATCGCCACGTGGGTCCGTTGTACTGAAGTTCACCAGCGGGCGTCGGCGTCCGTGCCGCATTAGTCGAATCGCCCAGAGGGAATCAAGTCGCGACGCACACCCGGTTACCATTTAGAAGTAGTACGTACGCACGTATACCCCTGCAAGAAACGTCCTGTGTTAAAACTCGTGTGGCCTTTTACGATCGCGTTCCACCGGAATCAGCGACAGCCGTCACGACGCGCCAGAGGCGGAACGGACAGAAAATTTCGTTGGGCCGTGGGGCGGACACGATCCGCCGCGGCTGTCGGTCGAAATCGTCTACTTCAGGCGACCTTACGGCTGGACCAATGTCGATCTCCCGAAACACACGCAACTTACCAAACGACACGCAAACATCACATCGATGTCAATACGAAACCTGCTGCTGCAATCGCGAAATCGACGTAAGTAACGCTGTGCAATGGAGTTGTACGTCCCCCGTCGGCCGGAAAGAGATTTCGGTGGATTTTCCCGTATACGGGGTCCGGGTTTGCATCGCTTCTGCGATCCCGTTGGTGAGTCCCACCGCCAAATTCCTGCCTTGCGAGAACCTGAAGCATGTTCCAATCGATCGTTTCGCCCATTAAATTCGGTTTCTTGAACAGCCTGAGGCAACCCAAACGTCGACGGCTTCAAACGCAAGACGTGGGTTTCGGCGATTCGCTGGAAATCCGCTTGCTGCTGACTGGGCCGCAATTGGTCAATCCGATAGCCAGCGACGGATTTATTCTTACGGATGTGTCATCGGATCCCGGGGGAGACCTGACTGTGAACGTGGATGTCGACGGCGATGGCATATACGAATTCAGCGAGCCTGCTACGGAAGGCGACCTCCTCCTTTTTGACCTGACTTCTTATATCGCACCAAATACAAACCAGAACGTTACTCTGCAAATCGTGGAAGATCCGGATCCAATCCTCGGGGGACCAGCGATGAGCAATTCCGTCACGTTGAACGTGGCGGGAATTCCGGTGGTGGCGGTGGATTTCGATTGGATTGGCGGTGACGATGGCGTGGTCAGCGGCGCTGTTGTCATGACAAACAGTATTGGCACGATCAATGTGCTGTATCGAGCAGCGGGCGACGCCGAGTGGAGTCCTGTGGGAGAAGTAACCGACAGCGATGGATCTTTCCTCTTTCTATTCGACCTGGCGGATGGTGAAACTGACTTCGAGTTTGTCGTCGAACATACGTTTTTAGGAGCATCAGTACTCGGCAGCGCCGTGACAATCACCGACATGTCAGCATACATCGAGGCAGACCCGGGTCAGACAGACCCGGCGCTCGACGACGAAGAAGCGATCGACGATCTGTTTGCAGAGGAGTACGTGTAGCCGACTTTAACGCGCAGCTACGTGCTGCTGAACTTCGTTGTTACTACACTCCCAGGTCACGTTCCAGCCGTTGCAGGCGGTCTTCCAGGTCTGCAATGCTGGATCCCAGACCTTGTATGAGTTCTGACTGCTCCTTGATTGTAAAGCGAAGTTGTTCGAACATTTCTTCGGGCACTGCAGCAGAGCGTGACCGTGCTGACTCCTCAGACGCAGGCGCCTGCGGAGCACCGTCAGTGGCATCGTTGTGGTCGACAACTTCCGGCATGGCTGGCGCCTCGCCAAGCTTCATGTCCTCCTTCGGCAGGTAGAACGTATGGTCGACTTCCACGCCACGTCGATCCAATGGACCGTTGGCCTGGAGATACCCCATTTCGTGCAGCCCGGCTAGTTCTTCCCTCAACTGATCAATGCTGTCGATGCGTACCATACGACTGGCCCGCGTTCGCAATTCGCCGGGTTGCTGAAGACCTCGCAGCAGGAGTTCGGCAACAATTCCAAACTGGGCGTCACTGAAGTCAAACTTGTGCCGCGCATAGTGGCGATAACGCGGTGTGCGGCCTCCGCCCGAAAACACTTCCGCCACCAGCAGGTCTTCCCGCATGGCATCCAGAGCGTCCTGGACCTGCACCTCACTGTATCCCACGACGGGACTGCGGTTGCTTTTTTGATTGCAGGCAGTTGTGGCAGCCTTGAGCGTCAGGGGATATTGATCCGGTGTGGTAAACGCCTTTTCCATCAGGACACCAAGGACTCGGCGTTGAATCTTTGAGAGATGTCGGATCTGATTCTTTGGTTCTTCGTTCATCTGAATTCCGATGAGAGCCTGTTCAGCGTCTTCGATGTGTTTTACGCAGATCGTTGGAGCGACCAACGGCAGCGGACCAACAGTTTTCGTGCGTCAGTTCGAACCGGCTGGCGTGCCGCTCCACAGTGGACACAATTCCGGGCGTTCGCTCAAGCGTCGAAAACTATTGCACTCGACGAATCTCAAAGCTGACATGATCGCTCCGCAAAGTCGTTCGACATCTGTCCTGCGTTTCGGTCACATGTAGCGGCATTCGGTCAGCGTGACGGTCACGTACGAGCATGCCGGTTTCCGCAGCCCGGGTCGAAGGCCAAAAAACCACGTTACGGGTTCGTTTCTTTCACCTGTCACGTCCGTACCCCTGGGCATCACATATGTTCTACGCCTTTCTTGCATCGCTGCCGATTCTGGTGGTCGCCGTCTTTCTTGTCGGATTACGCTGGCCCGCCAGTCG
>LWDU01043782.1_pt1 | contig 17895 bp, 23 predicted proteins | sample 727161 | NCBI WGS metagenome assembly LWDU01 (sample SAMN04566230, study PRJNA314399) | hydrothermal vent metagenome | isolation source: deep sea hydrothermal plume seawater | place: Mexico: Gulf of California, Guaymas Basin | collected 2004-07-11
CTCAAGTATGTTTCTGATACTCCGGCCGCGGTTGCTAAATTTAAAAAAGTCCTCACCGGCCGGCCGAAAGCTTCAACGTCTCTTTCTACGGAGTTTGATGAGGTAGCAAGCTTAGTTTATTCTGAGATGAGCATGACTTTTGAGACTGCTAGAAAAAGAGAAGTGGAATCTCCGTTTTCTCCTGGCCAACCACTTGAAAACTATGACTTTAGAAACTTTATCGGTATGATTCTAGTCAATGTTTATGATTATAGTTTGGAAATTTTAGAAACTGCAAAAAAATCTATTGAGTTTTTTTATCCGCACATCGGCATTGTTGTTTATAATGTAAAAGGAGACATAGATTCAAGAGTGAAACAAATAGAAAAAATATTGGGCCCTAATTATGAGAAAGTTTATGATGCACCAGAACAACTTGAGAAAGGCGCCAGGTGTCTACTCTACAAGTCGCTTAGGAGAGTAAAGTGAAAAAAATTGCATTGATGTGCGGCTACTTCGGCGGCCGCCCGTCTGATAATAAAGGAAATAATTACACACGCCCAGATGGAACTGAGATCAATGGCGTCTGGCCTCTAGAGATGCCTGCATTTTTAATATCCTGCAAGCATAATCCAACAATAGATTGGAAAATTGTGACAAATCTAGAACCACCAAAAGATTCACCAGATAACGTGCAGTTCATCAAAGTAGAGTTAGAAGAGTTGTTCGACAGATTTAGGGCAAAGGTTGGAAAAGACTTGCCCTTTACTAACTTAAAAAAGATGGGCGATGTCAAAGCCACTTATGGAATAATCTTTGATGATATTTTTGAAGGATATGACTATTGGGGTTTGTGTGACATGGATATCATATGGGGAGATATTAGGTCATTTATTACTGAGGCGCTTTTAGATGAATATGATATTATCTCTTCTAGAGAAGGTTGGATGAGTGGTCACTTTACACTATATAGAAATATTCCAGGTGTAGCTGATATTTGCCGACATGTTCCAGAATTCAATAATACGTTTGATCAAACAAGATATAGAAGCTTAGATGAAGTTCAATTGACGGGATTTTTAAATAGAAAGATAACAAAGCCCGACGGAAGTATTCTAAAAGTTAGAAAGAAAAAAATACAGCACGATGCAGGAGAAACGCTTCCGGGTCAGTCTGACCCTAACTCTAAAGAGTTGTGGAAGTGGAAAAATGGAAAGGTTTTTAGATATTTTAAAAATGACGGAACAAAAGAAAAAGAGCCCATGGAAACGATGTATGTTCACCTCATTCACTGGAAATTTGTTATGACAGATATTTTCTTAGAATATAATGATGATCCAGAAGTTATGACAGTCATAAAGGAAAAAATATTTTAAGAGGACCTGCAATATGAGTAAACTTAAAGAAAAAATTGAAAACGTTTTAAGTCAGTTTCAAACATCTGACAGTTCAAGAAAAAATGGTACAGAAGGGTACATAGGAAATACAGCGGATATTTTTCGGGCGTATGAGACCAAGAATCCAAATGATTTACCGATACCCCAATGTGTCCAGTTTGAAATAACCAATTTATGTACAACCGGCTGTAGAATGTGCCATCGATGGACATGGACAAATCAAACAGACTATACACCTAATAAAGAGTTGACCCCCGACAGACAAATTGAGCTATTTAAAGAGTTGTCTGACTTAGGCGTAAAGACGTTTTTATGGACAGGCGGCGAGCCAGTATCTCATCCTTCGTTTTGTCGATTAATCAAAGCTGCACATGATCTAGGGGTGTCTGTAGGTGTTTTAAGTAATGGTGTGGGAATAACCACAAAGATCGCAGAAGCGATGGTTCAATATGGTGCATGGGTTAGAATATCTCAAGATGATGTCAAGACAGACTTTTCTAAGAAAAATGTCAGAAGAGTATTGGATTCTCCCGCATACGGTGAAGCCCATGGAGATATATTTGAAGAACTTGATAAGTCAATAGGAAATCTTTTAACTGCCAAAGAAAAATACCCAAATAAAGTGTTTGATGTGGGCTTAGCTTTTACTATTCAAAAAAACAACATCAGAAGCATTCCAGCAATGGCGGAGTATTCTCTTAAGAATAAGCTCAAATCTTCATTTAAACTAGCACATGGGCCGGGAGGCAAGTACTTGTGCACAGAGGAAGACTTGAATTGGTTAAAAGAAGAGGTTTTAAATGATGAAAAACTTTTAAACAATCCGTATTGTAATCTTCCATATCTTAAGAATTATTTTTTAAAAATGCTTGATGACAAAGATATTTTAGAAGGCTTGCCAACTAGAAATTATTATTCTAAAAACAACATAACGTGTTTTACTACCAACTTGTTTTCTTTGATAGACGCTTTTGGGAGGGTATACGTTTGCTGTCATCTTTATGATGATAACGGAACATTTCAATCAGAACAACGAGACAAGTACTGTATAGGCAATGTCTCAGACGGTTCGTTTGAAAGTATATGGCGAGGAAATGAATATCAAAAAATACGGCAAGAACTTTCTCCAATCAATGTATGCAATACTGATTGTTCTAACTGCACTAGACATTGGGTGCCCAACACAATCTTGACAAATCTTTATAGGGATATTTTTACCCCTCTAAAAGAGTCACTAGGTCTAGAAGCAGCACTAACCGAGTACCAAAAAGCAATCGACGATCTGTCAGAAGCAAGGCCTGTTTGGCATTGAGGCAATAAATTGACACAACAGCGTTATAGATCGTTAAGAGAAAGACCACGACATAATGATCACAAAAAGTGGAGTTTAAAAATGCTTAACAGTACTTTGATAGAATTACCCTTAAAAGAACTGAAGTCAATATGCTCAGAATTTAAAATCCCGTCGTATGGAACAAAAAAGACAGTAGCTGAAAGAATTCAGAGGATGTTATTATATGAAACATTTACTTTTTCAAAATTTAACAATGTTATAAAGATAAAAGATTACAGATTTGATTATATCTTTGAAAAAATAAAAATGGAAAAAGACTTTTATGAACATGAATTACTGGATGAGATTAAAAATGTGATTACAGAAAATTCAATTGTTATAGATGTCGGCAGTCACATCGGAAATCATTCGATTTATCTTTTAAAAGTTTGCAATTTTGACAAGTCGTACTTGTTCGAACCAAGAAAACCTTTGATTCATTTAATTCAAGAAAATATGTCATTGAACGGTTTGGAAGGTAGGTTTATTATAAACAAAGATGGAATCGAAGCAATATCGTCCTCCCCCGGCCAATTAAAATTTGAAAAAAGAAAAAATTATAACTTAGGTACTGGTAGGATTATTAACGAACCAGGCGGCGCAAATGTTTCAACACTAGATTCAATTTTTGACGTTATAGACAAGAAGATTTCAGTAATTAAAATTGATGTTGAAGGTCTGGAAAAAGAAGTTCTTCAAGGCGCATTGTCTATTATTGACAACCACCGTCCGGTCATTTCTATAGAATCGTTAGTAAAGTCAGAAGATCAGATTGAACATGATAAAGCTAGACATGCCTTAAATGACTTGATTGGAGCAAATAAGTACAAGCTGCATTTTTCATATGGTGCACTGCCCGGTCCATACACATATATTTTTGTGCCAAAGTTGTAAACTTGCCTACTGCTCGTTAAGATTTAAAAGGAGAAAATAAACATGAGTGATACTGTAACAAAAGTTGTTGACTTTGAGAACATTGAAAAGAGGTTTGAAGAAGCTAGACTTTCTTCTGAGTGGAAGCAACTTGTCAAGGATTTTAAGAAAGCTAAGCGAATTTATGTAATTGGAAACGGAGGCCTTCATTTTACGGCTGCACACTTGGCAACTGACTGTACTAGACTAATCCCCGGGAAGGTCGTATATTCTTTAGATTCTACAGGATACATCACTTCAAATGCTAATGATCACGGATATGAAAATACATTTATCAGGTGGCTCGAGACTGCAGGCGTAGATGACTCAAGCGAATGCATGCTCGTTGGGATGTCATGTTCTGGAAATTCAAAGAATATTACAAGAACTATGTCGTGGGCAAAGGCCAGAGGGTACTCCGTTGGAATGCTCTCCGGTCAACCCTCGAAGAGACTAGAAAGAGGAATAAATGAAGTAGCATTTAATGTGAACTATTTTCATACATGTGAAGTGCTTTGTCTCATTCTATTCTATCAAATGGTTCATGAGTGTGGTGCTGCATGCCCTAGTATAAAAGCAGAAATTAAAAGAAAAGATCCATGGGCTATTGGAGATGAGTGAAACAATAAGAGAACATTCTTTTCCGGATGAAACATATCAAATAGGCATCGACTTTGACGGAGTAATACACGCAAATTCAAAAGGCTTCTATAATGGGTCTGTATATGACGACCCGATCCCGGGAGCCAGAGCTGCGCTTGAAGTTCTATCAAAGAAGTTTGTAATAGTAGTTTATAGTGCTAAAGCTAGACAAGATAGAATGTTAATCGATGGTAAGACAGGTATAGAGTTGATTTGGGACTGGCTTAAAAAGCATAATATGAATGGTTTCGTAAAAGAAGTAACTGCTGAAAAGCCTCGAGCCGTTTTCTATATTGACGATAAAGCTATAAGATTTAACGGCTCATGGAATGATACATTTCTAGAGCTAGATGAACTAGGATATACTAATAATGACTAATGTTTATGCACTTCAAACAGCCAGGGCAGGAAGCAAGTCAGTCAAAAGTAAGAATACAATGTACTTTGATGATAAACCGCTCTTTCAGCATCCGGTTGAAAAAGCACTAGAATCAAAATTGATAAAACAAGTTTATATCAGCACAGACATCTATCTAATCAAAAGAAACTCTGATAACTTACCATATAAGATAATACTCAGACCAGAAGTGCTAGCAGGAGATGATTCATCTCATCATGATGTCATGATACACGGACTTAATGAAATTGAGGAGCGTGAATGTGAAGACGTCGATATCCTCGTTGTACTTTTAGGGAACGCTCTCGGCGCGGAAGGTATCGAGATAGATAAAGCCGTTCAATTTCTAATAGAAAATCCAGAGTATGATTCAGTTCAAAGTGTATCTGAGTTTAATATGTTTAATCCGTTTAGAGCATTTACAATCGACAACGATTTGCTAAAAACATACATGGATCAAAGTGTCATTCGACGTGGAACAAAGATTGATAATGTAAATGATAAAAATTCTGCAGGTAACATATACTTTGCGAATGGATCATTTTTTATTTGTCGAAAACCCATTTTAATGAAAAAAGAAGGTTTGCTTCCTTTCCCTTGGTTGGGTTATAAGATAAAACCATGGGTTCAAGCAGTAACGATGGAAATTGATGCATATTGGCAAAGTTCTGTCCTAAGGAGTCAATGTGAGTGAAGTTTATGATAAGTACCTAACAATTGAGCAACAAAAAAAGATCAAAGCTATCCCTGATGAAAGGCGCTGGAACAACTACAGAAATTTTGATTTAGAGCTTGAAGTCTGGGATACATTTTGGAACGATACGTTTAAGTGGGAAAGTGAAGAAACGCCTGCTGTTCTTGATTATGGCTGCGGCGCTGCATATGATGAAGTAGTTGCTAGTAAGCTAGGAAAAGCATCTGTAACTTCTTTAGACATCGATACCAAAGAAGTCAAAATTGTATTTGGCAGATTTCATGAAGCCACCGGTATTATTGCAAAATATTGGGATGGAAAAACAATGCCATTTGATGACAATTCATTTGATGCTGTTATTTCAAAAGCTTCTCTTTCAAAGCTTGTAAATTCATCATGGGAAGAGGTTCTAAGTGAGCTAGCCAGAGTAACTAAAAACGGAGGAGTATGGTACATAGCACCTCATTATATGTCAGATAGACTTGTAGAAAACATCCCCGCTGCTGTAAAAAAAATACTAACAGACAAGTCAATAAATTTTTGTTCGTGGACCTGGAACACAGGAGACTCTAGAAATAGATACTGGAGAAACAAAGGCATTATTACAGATGATGCAGCCCTCAGTCATGACATTAATTACGAGAATAGAGATAGAATAGGCAAGCCCGCCCAAGAAGACAAAGATGAGTAGTACATGTGTTGTCATTTGTAGAGGCGCATCTTCTGCAAGGCTTACAGAGCTCACAATTTGTTACGACACATGTCTTCTTGTAAATGAGTGGTCATCTGAGTTAACTAAGTTTGAATTTATTTCTACCTTTATCAAGGATCAAAAAAAAGTAATTCATGTAGTTAATAGGGATGGACGCTCCTTGCTTCGTAAGGAACAGTACGAAGAATATGCAATAACACATTGTCAGCTAAATGTAAGACAACCAGAGTACACCCAGAGCCCCCTAAAACACCGTCTGGATAGGATCGACGTCAAGACAAAGTTTTTAAGCGAAGAACTAGTTCCAATATCAAAGACAGGTGCAGGAGGCTTCCCATCAACCGGCGTTCTGGCAGTTGCACATGCTGCTCAAGTTATAAAAGCAGATACTATACATGTAATAGGCTTAGACTTTTTTGAAGCTGACTATTTTTCTCATCATTCTCATAGTAAAAAACCCGAAGCCCAAGACTATCAAAAGAAAAAAGGGTTGGTAATGAAAGCATTCACAACTAAGCTTTTAGCTAAATTTCCTGATATAGAATTTGTGTTTTTTACAAACTCTAGTTTTGATCCAAGCTTAAACAATGTTAAGATAGTACGATGATACAAAAAATAGTTGCGATTATTCCTGCTAGGGGCGGTAGCAAAGGAATTCCAAGAAAAAATTTATCATTACTTAATGGAAAACCTTTGCTTTATTATAGTGTGCATGCATGCATTAATTCTTATCTTATTGATGAGACATGGGTATCTTCTGATAATGAAGAAATACTCAACTATGCTAAATCATTAGGGGCAAAAACCATCAAAAGACCAAAGAGCCTTTGCACAGATGAAGCCTCATCAGAGAGTGCCTTACTTCATTTTGCTGACAATGTAACTTTCGATACACTTGTCTTTGTTCAAGCAACATCACCTCTAATTACTGATAACATTATTACCAGCGCACTGTGTTATTATAATGAAAATACAGCGCTAGACTCTTTGGTCTCTGGTCATATTGATCATGGTTTTTGGTGGTCAAATGGTATACCCTTGTTCGACCCAAACAATCGACCGCCGCGGCAAATACAAGGTAACCTGTACAAAGAATCAGGTATGTTTTATATTACTTCTAGAAGCAAGCTTTTAGAAAGTAAGTGTAGGTACTCAGGAAATTCAGAAATTTATCCAATTGATAAACTATCAGCCCTGGAAATCGACTCAAAAGAAGATCTAAAATTAGTAGAGTTAATAATGCTCAGGAGAAAAGAAAATGTTTAATCCATACACAGACGCCCACCCACCATTCATAATTGCAGAAGTGGGAATTAACCATAATGGTGATATCAATATTGCTAAGAAGTTAATCGATGTAGCAGTTGATGCTGGATGCGATGCAGTTAAATTTCAAAAACGATCAATTGATGTAGTCTATACACAGAAGTATCTAGATGAGCCCCGCGAAAGCCCATGGGGTTCTACGCAAAGAGCACAAAAAGAAGGGCTAGAATTTACTTTAGAAGAATATCAAGAAATAGACAGGTACTGTAAAGCCTCGGGAATAATGTGGACAGCATCAGCATGGGATAACGAAAGTCAAGATATGCTTAACAAGGCAGGGGTACCCTTCAATAAAGTAGCGTCAGCAATGGTAACCAATAGCGACTTTTTGGAAAAAGTAGCGTCAGAAGGAAAGCATGCATTTGTTTCTACTGGAATGTGTACTATGAATAACATTGATAAAGCAGTTGCAATTTTTAAAAATGCTAGCTGTCCATTTACGCTTTTTCATACTGTTTCAACATATCCATGCAATGACTCTGATTGTAATATTAATATGATAACCACGCTTAGGGAGAAGTATGGTTGTCCTGTTGGTTACAGCGGCCATGAAAGAGGTCTTTTGCCTTCTATTTTAGCTATTTCCTTGGGTGCAATAGCGCTGGAACGTCATATAACATTAGATAGAACAATGTACGGATCAGACCAGTCGGCTTCGCTTGAGCCTGAAGGGATCAGGCGTCTAGTGAGAGATGCAAGAAATATTGTGGCAACGTTAGGAACAGGAACAAAAACATACTCGGCTGAAGAAAGAGAAATATCTAATAAGCTGCGATATTTTGAGCATGAGTAAAAGTGTCGCTAAATCACTTCCAAGGAGTATATCACTGGATATGACCCACGTTGAAAAAGGCTGGGGCTGGGAACGGTGGATTTGTAATGGTCCCGAATATTGCGGAAAGCTTCTATTTTTCAATAAAGGAAAACGTTGTTCGTGGCATGTCCATCGTATTAAAGATGAAGTATTCTATCTACAGTCAGGTAAGATGATTGTGTACTATTCGGAAGATGATGACATCACCACCGGAAAACAACTTATTTTAAACCCCGGCGACAACTTTCATGTTTATCGGGGTCTTCGTCATCAAATGGTAGCACTTGAAGATTCTGAGCTTTTTGAGTTTTCAACGCAACACTTTGATAGTGACAGCCACAGAATTTTAAAGGGTGACTGATGATTGAGTGGTGGCCAATAGAAAGGTTACTAAGTGCCCAAGAATTAAACGGAGAGTTATATGCCTATCAGATCGTTGCAATTCTGTTAGGTTTAGAAAACTTATCTGGAAACAACGATTACGGCATTGGTCTTTATCATAATTGGATAAACTCAAGAAAGAAAAGAAGCCCTTTTCAATCAACTGTCAATCTATCAATTCTGGCTAGGTCATTTGAGTTAAATGGATTTTCTGAAAAGTTTCCTTTAGAATTAGATTCGTCAGACAACCTTTTAAAAGGGGGTACACATCGAACAGCCTGTTCAATTTTTTATAATTTAGAGAAAGTCCCGGTGACACTTATTAGAAGAACAGGTCCGACAAAAGATAGTCCCAAGTATTATGGAATAAACTATTTTTTAGAGTCTGAGTTATTTAATAAACAAGATGTTAGGTATCTTACCAAACGATGGAATCTTGTTAGAAAGAAGTACGGTTTAATAAGATGATTTTTCCTGTAATTTTATGGTCTGTTGCAAGGACATACTTTGATATGATAACATTTGACTTGGGCTCAAGTTTTAAAGTTCATTCTGCAAAAGATTTTAAGTTTGATGAGAATTATGAGCCCTTTATTCGGAAAATTTACGAACCTGACAGTATAGCAGACTGGAAAATTACGAAAAAATTAGATAGGCTCTCCACACACCCGAAAGTGGCTAGATTGATTCAAATTGACATTCCGGATCCAGCATATCGTGTAAAATCCGATGGAAACACGATCTCTACAGTGACAGAGCAAATTAAAAAAGTTATTCGTCACAAATATGCATTCCTCAAAGAGCATCAAGATAAGCCAGACACTATTGTTCATATGGGTGATACACATGAACATTCAAAATTTATAACTGATGTATTTGATGCTTTTGGAAAGGAAACAATCGAAAAGCTAGATGTGCCCAGGTTTTTGTCAATGATACAAGCCTGCCAATATGCTTTGACAAAAATTGATACGCCGTATATGGTAGAGAATTTTCCCATAGATTATCCTGTCGGCAAAGATCTAGATGTTTTAGTATCACCTACTAGTTTTTATGTTGTGATGGCAAAGTTAGTTGAGTTTTCTCGTGATTATCAAGATGTATTTGAAGTAAGAGATGTTCCAGAACCTGATGGACTCAGAGTAAGATTTCATAAAATGACTGGAAACAAGCCACTAGAATATCAGATTGATATAACAGTTTCTAGTATGGTGACTGACGATACTTGCATTACTTCTAATGCTTATAAAGTTCTCACTGAAGAATGGGAGTGCTATTCACGCCTTGCATCCTTAAAGAAGAAACCACATAAGCAGCACCACATCGATTACATCACAGAACGACAACACTTGATAAGTGAGGATCATCTAAAAAAATTAGAACTTTTAGATGTTTATAAAGCAATATTTAAATTATAATTACTACCAGGTGATTAAATGTTGCTACGCGAGTATATACGCTATCTTATAATGGAGAACGATGATTGTCGCTCTCCTAAGATTATTTTCATGGCAGGCGGCCCCGGGTCCGGAAAATCACATGTCATTAGAGGATTGGGTTTAAAGCAACGTCTTCGTGTGATAAATCCTGACGATCAGTATGAGGCTGCAATGAAAGCTGAGTGCATACCCATGAATAGAGAGGCACTAATGAGTGCCTACATGCCCATTCGAACAGAGTATCTTGAAGCCGAACAGGCTGATGACACTGACACGATGGAGCGACTATCCCCTGAGTATGATAGGCTCAGAGGTCTTTTGAGCAGAAATATGAAGTTGTTCAATCAAGCCAGGGCCCAGGCAAAATTAGATCGAGAGGCATGCTGTTTAAATCGAGAAGATTATCTTGTTGACGGAACAGGTGGAAACTACAATGAAATTTTTAAGCAAGTCGATACTGCTCGAAAAGCTGGTTATAGTACCGCAATGATCTATGTCCACGTTCCATTAGAAATATCCCAAGATCGAAACAAAAAAAGAGGTGAACTGGAACCCGATCAGGAGGGAGATAAAACGCCGAAAGAAGAGAGACAGCCCGGAAGATCACTAACTCCCAGGACAGTTGCCCGATCCTGGTCTGCTGTTGACCGCAATCGTCCGGAGTATGAGGCATTGTTCAATCCAAATTTTTTCGTCGTAGTAAATACCGACGAGGAGTCTGAAGAATCAATCAATAGTGTAACCCCGGGAATAGATCGCTTTTTAGTATCTTGAACAAATCATTAGACTTACTGTATAATTCTACAAGGTTATTATGATTTATTGTTTTGACATAGATGGAACTGTCTGTAGTATTACGACTGCAGAGTATGATAAGGCAACACCCTTTCCTGATAGAATCAAACTGATCAACAAGCTTTTCGATTCAGGGAATACTATTTTATACTTTACAGCTCGAGGATCCACATCAGGAATTGATTGGAGGGAAGTCACGGAAGCACAATTAGAAAAATGGGGAGCAAAATATCATGAGTTGCATCTCGGAAAGCCTCACTATGACGTTTATATAGGTGACAAGGCGCTAAGTGATAAATCATACTTTATGGACAGAGGTAAAAATGAACTCAAGTAAGATAGGAATAGTAGGACAAGGCTTTGTAGGTTCTGCTATTAGAGAGGGGTTAAGAAATTTCTATGATGTTAAAACTTACGATCTAGATCCTGAAAAATGTAATAGTACTCTCAAGAATGTCTGTGTAACTTCTGATATTATTTTTATATGTCTTCCAACACCAATGCGACCTAATGGATCTTGTGATATAAGAATTCTTGAGACAGCAATAGAAAATATTAATCAGGAATGTAAAAATGATCCGGGTAGAAATAGACCCATTCTCGTCATAAAATCCACAGTCCAGCCCGGAACCACTGCAGAGATCAATAAGACATCTATGTTAAGAGTCTGTTTTAGTCCAGAGTTTTTGACCGAGGCCAATTCCTTCGATGATTTTAAAAATCAAACAAGGATTATTATAGGCGGCCCAAGACCGGCAACAGGAAAAGTAAAACAAATGTTTCGCCGTGCATTTCCTCAAATTCCTATAATAAAAACTGGTTCAAATACCGCTGAGATGGTCAAGTATTTTACCAATTGTTTTCTGGCAACAAAAGTTATTTTTGCAAATGAAATGCATGCAATCTGTCAAGCCAAGGATATTGATTACGACAAAGTAACTGAATACGCGCTATATGACTCTCGAATTGGTAGCTCACATCTATCAGTTCCGGGCCCAGATGGAGACTTTGGTTTCGGTGGTCATTGTTTTCCTAAGGATCTAAACGCTATGATTTATTTAGCAAGAATTTTGAATATCGATTCTCTATTATTAGACACAGTTGATAAGAAAAATAATCAGCTAAGGTCAGACAGAGACTGGGAGAACATGCTCGGAAGAGCTGTAAGCGAGGACTAGATTGAAAGTTGTAGTTACTGGAGGCAAGGGTTTTGTCGGTTCACACTTAGCAATAGCTATGAGAGATAATGGCTATGAAGTTATTGTCATTGATGATGAGTCCGCTGAAGAGAATGAAGCGTTTTATGAGTTTGCTGGGATAGAGTATCATACAAAAAGTATACTTGATCCAACAACGGCAGAACTTTATACCGGAGCAGAGATCATTTTTCACGCAGCTGCAAAAGCCAGAATTCAACCTTCTGTCTCAAAACCAGGCTCAGCTTTTGAAACAAATGTGCTTGGGACACAAGCTGTTTGTGAGTATGCTAGAAAAGCAGGTGTACGTAGAATCATCTACTCGGCTAGCTCTTCTTGCTATGGGAAGACCAATAAAACTCCGTTTACTGAAGATATGCAGGTTAATTGTCAAACACCTTACTCGCTTTCTAAGTGGATGGGTGAAGAGGTTTGTAAATTATACAGCAATCTTTATAATCTTGAGTCTGTTATTCTACGATATTTTAATGTATACGGACCACGAGAACCGAAGAAAGGTCATTATGCACCAGTAATAGGGTTATTTAAGCGACAAACCGCTGCAGGCGAGCCTCATACTATTGTAGGAACGGGATTACAAAAAAGGGATTTCACGTACATCGATGACGTAATTAATGCGTCTATTTTAGCAACAGAAGTAGACTCAATTTATGCTTACGGTGAAGTTTTTAATATAGGCACAGGAATAAGCACTTCAATTATGAATATCTCTAAAATGATAGGAAAACAGCATATTAGAATTTCTGATCGGGTGGGTGAGTCAATAGAAACGTTAGCAGACATCAGCAAAGCAAGATCAATACTAGGTTATCTTCCAAGCCATTCTTTAGAAGATACTATAGGCACTTATTGATCATTTCCAGAATACCCGTATCCCCACAATGATCAGAGATAAGACAATTTATGCCAGCATTTTTGGTGCAAGCATGTTTAGCAAACATTTTGAAACAACTCCACCCATTTGTATACAATTAACTATAGGACTTAATTCATCAAAAGAATAACAATATGAAAGATCAAGAAAACAAGCTACTACCTACGGGTAAACCCCACATATCATTTTCAGAAATCAAGTGCTGGAAGGAGTGCTCCTGGCGACACAAACTAACACATATCGATAAGATCGACATGTTTGAGCCTTCTCCATACTTAGACTTCGGCACAGCAGTCCACGAGGGTTGCGAGACACTTTTAGAAACCAAGCAGGTTGACAAAAAGAAACTATTGACAGACATAACAAGGGCATGGGAAAAGCACGGCTTTGGAGACAAAGAGTGGTATGAAAAAATGCCTGGTTGGTACAAGCACGTTCCTGTGGAAGAGTGGTGCACGTGGGCCAGTAATATGTGGGATGATATACCACAGTTTTTAGATGATGAGTTCCCAGATTGGGAAGTGATCAAGGCAGAAGAGAAACTATTTGAACCTATCGATGATTCTTTTGTAAAGTTTAAAGGCTTCATTGATGCTGTGATTGTTGCACCAAACAAAAAAGGCGACAACAAGGTATGGATTCTAGACTGGAAGACAGCACAATCTTACGGCTGGAGAAGAGATAAGAAGCAAGATATACTAATGACTTCACAGCTTATACTTTATAAGCATTTTTGGTCCAGAAAGCATAATGTACCTTTAAAGGATATTCGTTGTGGATTTATTCTTTTAAAGAGGGGTGCTAAGCCAGGAAGTATTTGTGAGTTAGTCCCGGTATCAGTCGGACCAAAGTCATTAGAAAGAGCCACAAAAATGATGAGAAATATGATAAAGGCGGTTTCAAAAGGCTTTTATCTTAAAAATAGAAATTCTTGTAAGTTTTGTTCCTATAAAGATACAAAGTACTGTACGTAGTTAACTATAATATCTTTAAATTGTATGATTTTGTGAATACTTGGAGCAAGCTTGAAAAAGAATAAAATAATAATGTTGTCCGATCATGCACTTTCTACAAGCGGAGTGGGGACTCAAAGTCGATTTTTAATTCAAGGACTTTTAGCAAAAGAACGATGGACAGTTCGACAATTTGGTGCTGCCTTAAAACACACCGAGTATGAGACAGTCGTTATCAACGATGATTTTATCATAAAACCGATAGATGGTTTTGGTGATCCGGATTTACTAAGAGTAGCATTAGCAACAGAAAGACCCGATGTACTTTTTCTTTTTACGGATCCCAGATTCTTTATCTGGCTTTTTGAGATGGAAGATGAAATACATCAAATATGCCCAATAGTGTGGTGGCATGTCTGGGACAACGGCCCATATCCCGAGTTTAATGATACGATATACCAAGCAACTGACCTTCTAAACTGCCACTCTCATATGACGTATGAGCTTATAACTGATAGACATCCAGGAAAAGTTAACTTTATCCCACACGCAGTTCCAGAAGAGATCTACTATGAACTCCCGGAAGCTGAAAGAGTAGATCTAAAGCGACAAATTTTAGGTCCCGACAAAGATGATTGGTTTGTTGGTGTCTGGATCAATAGAAACGCTAAGCGAAAGCGGCCAAATGATCTTTTGTGGGCATGGAAGTTATTTGTTGATAATCTTGAAAAAGAACACGGTCATAGAAAAGCTTGTTTGCTAATGCATACTGATCCCATGGATAACGAGGGACCGAATTTATTTGCTGCTGCAGAGCAACTTGGAATAACTGATACAGTTTGGTTTTCGACGGATAGATTAGAATTTGATAAAATTAACGCACTGTATAATGTTAGTGACTTTTGTATCAACGTGTCATTAGCTGAAGGCTTCGGCCTTGGCACCTTAGAAGCAATGATGGGTGCTACTCCAATCATCGCCCCCACAACCGGTGGTCTCACAAGACAGGTTGTAGATCATCGCGACGGAACACATAATGGTGTAGCAATTCCCATAGAATTTAAGACACTAGTAGGCTCTCAGGGTGTACCTTACATTTATGAAGATTATGTGGCTGCTGAGTCTATTTCCAGTGCAATAATGACGCTATACAATAAATCACCAGATGAAATGAAAGCGCTTAAAGTAAAAGTTAAAAATTATGCAAAGACCCAATTCAATATTCATGATACGATTGATGATTGGGATAGAACCATGATAGAATGCATAGAAAAGTTTAAAACAGGTTATAAAGCATGGGAATGCGAGGAGCTGTAGTCTAAGATGAAGAACGTCGTAATAAGAGGTCCGCTTATCACAGCATCTGGGTACGGTGAACACGCCAGGCAAGTTTTTAAATGGTTGTCGAGCCTACAAGATGTAAAACTAAGAACTCAGTTAACCCCCTGGGGAAATACAACGTGGTATATAAATCCCGATCTTTTAGACGGCCTCGTAGGTCAGATAATGTCAGCCTCAGGCCCACTCGAACGCGAAGGTGCCGATGTCTCATTTCAGATTCAGCTACCCAATGAGTGGGATCCAATGCTGGCACGATTCAATGTTGGCGTCACTGCTGCTGTAGAGACTGATATATGTAACGCTGAGTGGATCGAGTGCTGTAATAAAATGGACTTGGTTATTGTTCCTTCAAATCATACACGACAAACTCTGTATAATTCAGGAAATCTGACAGTCCCTGTTGAGGTCATTCCAGAAGCTTATTTTAATGAATGTGACAAAGTAGACGTTCCCAATCTCAATATTGATTTTAGCACGTCGTTTAATTTTTTAATGATAGGAACATTGACAGGTGATAACCCCTATAATGATCGAAAGAATTCTTATCAAACTATTAAGTGGTTTTGTGAAACATTCAAGGGAAACACAGATGTAGGGCTCATAGTTAAAGCATCATCAGGTAGGGCTACGACATTAGACAGAACACTAACCAGGCGCGCCCTAAAACAACTGTTAAAAGAAGTTCGGCCTGGCCCATATCCACGCGTGCACTTTCTCCACGGATTAATGACAGGAGATGAAATGACTGCGCTCTATAGAGATAAATCAGTAAAGTGTTTCATTGGTCTAACACGAGGAGAAGGATACGGTTTACCAATTCTAGAAGCTTCAGTACATGGAATACCGGTCATTGCTACGAATTGGTCTGGTCATTTAGACTTTATGAATCTTGGAAAATTTATCGGCGTTAGCTACAGTTTGCAAGAAATTCACGATTCTAGAATCGACGGAAGCATTTTTATTAAAGGCGCAAAATGGGCCGAACCGTCTGAAGAAAATTTTAAACATAGGCTAAAAACATTTTATAAAAAACCTAACCTCCCACGCCAGTGGGGTGAAGAATTGGGCAAAAAATTAAAAGAAACTCACAGTATAAGCGCTATTAAATTAATCTATGACAAAGTATATCATGAGCATATAAAATGATCTCTCCGTGGATAATTAGCACAGCTATTCTCTCTCTTTCTACGGTAGTGATATCTTACTATACTTTGAAGTTTGCTAACACTATACTTCGTGTTGAAGATGCTATCGAAGTGTCTTTAGATGTGCTTAACGAACGATATGGATCTATAAATGAAATCTTGGAGACCCCTCTTTTCTATAATTCCCCAGAAGTCAAAAAGGTCTTGAAAGACATAACTTCGTCTAGAAATGCTTTACTCTATGTTGCTAATGAGCTAATGAGTATTGAAAGTGAGGACAGTTTAATAGCATCATCTGATGCAGGAGAACAGGAACTTGGCGATTAAAAGAAGAAAAAGACGTGCACGATCAAAAGGTAAATCAAAAAACCTCTACTTTAATGCGGAAACTCAGGAAGCAATAGTACAGTATCAAAATACAGAAGAACTAGAAACAAAACACAGCTTGTATGTTACGAAGATACTTCCTGCATTTGATAAGTTGGTTGAAAATTTAATCTTTATTCATGGATTTACAAAGTCATTCGGGATGGGGTCATATGATGCTCTAAAGAATGACTGTGTTTCATTTTTGTATGAATCAATGCATAAGTGGGACCCATCTCGAGGAACAAAGGCATTTTCATACTTTAATGTGGTAGCAAAAAACTGGCTGATAATAAAGACAAAGCAACGACAAAAGCTTAATAGGCGGCATGTCAGCATGGACGATCAGACCTCGCTCCGGACGATTGACATAGAAATGATAGAAAACTATCGAGCAATTCCGGCTCAAGACTATGAAATGATCCAAAGAGAAAATAGTGAAGCGATAATTAGATTATTACACGAGATAAAAACTAGGCTGTCTAGTGACAATGAGCTATCCTGTATTAATGCCATAATTACTATTTTTGAGAGTGTTGATCAGTTAGATTTTTTGAACAAGAGGGCCCTTTTTGTCTATATGAGAAATTTATCAAGTTTAAATCCAAAACAACTATCGATAGCCATGAGTTCAATAAGAAAACACTACAAGGCGCTTGTTGGAACCGATAACTTTGATATTATGTGAGGTGATAATGACAAAAACACTAGATAAGGCACTTAAGAACGCAGCTACAGTTACAAAAAAAGTAGATAGATTTGGTGATCTTCTTGATTCCATAAGCGCGCTAGAAGATAAAAGAAAGCATCTTTGGAAAGAGATCTATGAGAATGCGCTAACTGACAGAGAGAACGCAGCTATTTTATTTACTGATATATATCAGGAGATGCAAGGAAATGCAATGCAACATTCAGCACTTGGTCCTACAGCAGCCAAGTATCTTGAGAGGATGTGTAAGTCTAATGATCAGATACTTAAACTAGCTGAGTTAGTTTCTAAAGCTGAAGAAGAGTCTGGCGCATTAAACCCAGACGACATATTTGATAAGATAGGAAATGAGGGGTGAATGTCAAATGTCTAAGCTAACCCAATACTTTGCCCCCGCAGGGTCAGTCATTGCCAAGCTATTACCTGGCGGCGGTGATGAGTTATTTTTACCGTTTTTCTCGTCTCATTT
>LWDU01000380.1_pt1 | contig 17894 bp, 14 predicted proteins | sample 727161 | NCBI WGS metagenome assembly LWDU01 (sample SAMN04566230, study PRJNA314399) | hydrothermal vent metagenome | isolation source: deep sea hydrothermal plume seawater | place: Mexico: Gulf of California, Guaymas Basin | collected 2004-07-11
TAAGCCCTTATATTATAATTAATATTTTCATTATTTTCTGTTTCATAACCAGCCACTATTCTAGTCCAAAATCTATCTTTAATTTCAATAGATAAACCATTTTGTTGTTCTACCCAATATTGTGAATTAATTGATGTTGGGTTTGCGTCACTATCGTTTTTAATGGTGGTAAAATATAACTCAGTTAATGGTCTACCTAAATTATCAACCAACCCATTTACATCTACATCTTTTTTAAAATTAAACGAAGCCACTTTATCGTTATAATATGATGTACCAAAAGATGCGGGGTATATGTCATAGTCTTTATAATATGCCCCACCAGTAGCTCCTATAGAATCTGTTGTTAATGATTTAAATTCCCTAACATAATAATTAGATAGTTTATTTAATACAACCCTTTTTATTGTGGAAACACCAACAACAATATCTATGTCTGGTGGATCAACGTCAACAATAAATGTTCGGAATTTTAAATCGTTTGTTTGATTACCCAGCTTAAATACCCTATAAGTTTTTTCGGTTAAGCTTAATGTCTGGTTAGTAGTATTATCAGTAAAATTAAATAGGGATATCTCATCGTTTGGGGATAATCCATGATTGATTGGTGTTTTAAATCCAACATACTTTCTACCATTTAACTTAATTTCAAATTTTTCTAATATGGGTATACCATCTTTTAAACTAGTTCCATTAGTATTTTCAATTAATGTTATATCTTTGCTTCTAAATGGATAAGTTATTTTAAATAAATAATTGGGTATCCCATCACTATCTAATATCCTTAATCTATCAAACCCAGGATCAAAAGGTATAAATTCACATAATGCGCTTTTATTATCATTAAACTGTAAAGCTGTTTCATCGAGTTCATCATTATAAAATCCTATCCAACCGTTCTCTTCAAATATGTCACTACTAAATATTTTTTTACTTATAGGTGTTGTGGGGTTGCCAAAAATATCTGTTTTAGAGTTAATTATTTTTATGTTATCATTAAATAGTGGATTAGATATTATAGGTGTTACATTACCATAAAATCTATATATTGTACTTTCTTTTCTTTCCTTTTCAAATTGTTCAAACTGACTAACATTTGTATCAATATCATTTAATGGAATTGGTTTATTGGTGCTATCAATACCTATCTGTATCTGACTATTAACATTAACAGAATCAAATGTTCTGGTTTTATTTAATAATATTTTATTTGTTTTTTCCATTTATTATAAATATCTTAATAGACTATTTAACCCGTTGCGTTATTATCATTTGGATCAAGTGTTCCATCATTTCCAGGTGGGACACCAACTTGAACCTTCTCAATTAATGTATCACCCAAACAAGTTCTAAATACTGTAAATGGATTTTCTTCTTCATTATTAACATTGGGTTTATTCATTATGTTTTGAGATACATCATCGTTTGATGCTCCGACACCTTGTAATGTCACAGCGTTTATTTTATCTGCGAAGAATTTCCCAACTGTTTTATTTAATGCTGTTTTTCCTGGAATTAATCCAAAGTATAAGAAATATGGTGTTTGAGACCTATTATGTCTAACACCTTTAACGTCAACACTTCCATTATTTGGGTCATCTGTACCATCTGGTTCAAATATTTCATCTGTACCATCTGCTCCTGTTCCATCAGATTGAGCACCAACACCAAAATTAATAGTACCAGATGCAGTATCAGCATTATCATAATTTGGGTAGTTTATGAATCCCGATGTTTGACCTGGTGCCAACCCATAAAAATAATCGGTTTTATTGTAGTTGGGGTTACCATTATCCTTTGCTGTATACCCACAACCATCACCTGGTGTAAATGGGTCACCATCATTATATTCTGATTTTATATCTTCTCCTTCCAGTTGATACCAATGATTATACCCCTCTGTTAATGTAATATCAGGATAAGCATCATATTCATTATCAAATTCTATAGATCCTGGTCTTGTATGGTGAAAGGATAAATCATCATTCAGGTGTCTTCGATATCCATTAAACCTTTTACAGAAATATTCTCTTATATCTGTATCATGTTCAAACCTAACAAAACAATTTCCAATTTCTATTCCAATGTCATTTTTATCGATAATTTCAACCCCTATTTGTGACTGATTAACCGCTGCTGAAGTATTTGCACAAACAACAGATATACAACTAAACTCAACATATGCCCTAAGATTTAAAGAACTATCTTTTTTATCCTCCACACTATCTATAGTTGTTAATGTTCCAGCAACACCAGGTGGGTTATTATAATTACCATTGGTAGCCCCTAGTTTAAATTTCATATCTTCAAAACTAGCTGCGAATGTTGTTGGTTCTAATTGATCCATTATAAATGGTACATCATCAATATCACAATAAACACTACTACCCAATTCTTGGATTGTTGTTGGTAATAATAAATTACCTTTATACTCATCTTTGTTAAATTTTGGGTCATTACGTAACATCCTTGGGGTATAATATATTTGTTCATCATACCAAGTAATTAATCCATGTTTTATTGTCTGTTCATTATAATTTCCAATTGGGCCCGTGTTAGTTTCTCTACACAATACAAAATCCAGGATTCCACCCGTATGATTGGTATTCACCTAGTGTACCGTTGGTTGGTCCAGGCCAATTTATACATTTATCCCAAGTAGGGTACCAAGTAGGGTTGCATGGTAGTTTTGAATAAATACTAGTGGGGTTTGGTAATGTTTCAATTAGTTTGGATCCTGGTACATTTAGTCCATCTTCTGATAAACAATCTAATGATGTTTTGAAAAATTCTTTTCGTTCTACCATTCTAGTGTCATCACATATATTTCTATGGTGAGCATGTCCACCAATATTTTTCCATGTGCTATTTCCACCAGCATCTTCAGTTTCTATATATTCTGGTTTTCCATGTGTTGTTTGAACTTCTTTTGATTGATCAGTATAAGATATACCATATGAGGTAAGTGTGGATGAGAAGCTATTTGGTCCAGACCACGTTGCAAACTCAATAACACAACCATCTCCGTTTGTATTTGTACCTGGGAAAGTAAGTTCTCTAGCAGCTAAATTTAGATTGTACGTTTGACCATCATATTCTTCAGTTCCGTACCAATTACTTACCCTTCTTCTTTTTACTTTGGCTGTACATCCATCAACCGTAATAGATGGGTTTGGTGATACGGTAAATGGTATTTTGATTCGCCACTGATTAAATGTTGGGTTTCCTTGAAAAATAGTACTATCCTTAATTCTACATTCGAAATCACAAAATTTATCTTTTTTGATCTGACCAAATTTTCTTTTACTTTTCTTTAATTTATATTTTCTTTTAATAAGTGGGAAATAAAGTGATCCACCAACCCAGTCATTATAGAAATCAAATTTTAACATTTTTAAGAAAACCGCAACAGGTTCCATTAAACAAGACACCCAATCCTTTATTACTTGTGTCTGATATCCTCCACAAGTTGGACATCCACCTGGCATTGCGTATTTTCTATTACAATCTGTTTCACCAAAAGGACTGGCAAGTAATGCAACCGAGTCGTCTATTCCTTCTTCATCACATTTAAGTCTTATTAACGGTATTTTAATACAACACCAAGGGCAACAATTGGATCCGGGAGGTGGGTCGGTAACTGATTGATATATTATAGCTCCGTCACCACATTTTTCGTGCGCACCCGCAGGATATCCACACCATCCAGAAGTTCCGTCAGGAGAAGGTGGGGTGGAACAATTGAGTGCTACGCCATTATATGTGTCCACCCACCCATCACCGAAGAACCCACAACATCTAAATGAATCAGCTGACTCAGCAATCCCCATAAAACCAGGATCACCGGGGCCTTGATAATCGCAAAGTGGTCTACAATTTCTACAAATTAAACCACCAAATAAACATTTCCAACCTAATTCTATAGTAAACTCTGCATGTCCATCATTACCTGTATTACCTGCCCAACATCGACATTTACCACAACCTTGCCCTGTACCCCCACAGTTTGCTGGGTCCGAGTTATTGCAGTTGTCTGAGTTACCAACTCCAGCGCAACAATCATCCTTATATTTTTGACTGCAAGTTCCGCAACCACCTATCCTAAAACAATAACGTAAAGATATTTTTACAGGTATCTTTACTTGACATATTTCCGTTATCAACCCATTAATCATCATAAATATTCCATTAATAAACCCTACAATGTGACCAAATAAAGATAATAATATACATATTATGGAATATACTGGGTGGACACCCGTATCAAATCTATTGGATGGAAACTTATTAACCCCTTCCGAATTTATAATATCTTTTATTCCAATAAACCCTCTGGCTTCATCTCCAAAATTCTTTTCAAGAAATTTAAATCCACTAGCCTTTTGCATTCTACCAATATATTGTTTAACTGTATATACCTTTTTCCATCTAAATGGATAAAATTCTTCAAGATAGTTATATTGATTGGTTAAATCATTCGCATATTGTGTCCCATCCGTTATTGTGGATAATTGTTCATTAATTGTAAAATCTCCCGAATTTTTTAAATCTTCTTGTGAATATTCGCCAAAATTAAAATTATTATTTGTGTTTGGAACCAAAAATTTGGCTCTTTGTCTTAATCTTTTATCTGTATCAGCGGCATCCATAGACATTCTGAATCTATAATCACCTTCTGTGGCAATACCCGCTATTCCATCTGGACTAGGAACTAAATTACCAAATTCATCAGTAATCACCTTTCTAATGTTCATAGGTACCAATAGTGACCAATTCCCATTATCATCTATGGAGTTGTCTTTAAAATTAAATTTTTCTATTCCACCATCTTTATTTCTTCGTAAGGCCTCAATTTTTCCACTTCCTGTAATAACCTCATTCATTTTACCCATCTCTCTAGATGGTTTACAGTTTTTATTTAATGAATCTTTTTCATCATCAGTAAAAATACTACCCATAAAAATAGCTGTCGGTGTAACTTCGTACCCTATAGAAATATCTTGTCTATTAATACCAAGTGGGCTTCCAACACTTAAACTATCACACCAAAATGGTTCGACTGTAATAGGGATATTTTGTGAAAATATCTGAGATAATTTATCTAAATTATTACCACCCTTAAACTTAAATCTAGTATCAAATAAGTCTTCACTATAACCTTCGGACATCATTTCATATGGTCTGGATGAAATAAATCCAATATCACTAATATCACAATCATAATGTAAATAATGATCACCCAATGGGACGCCAAATAATATATAATCCCCAGATTTATTTGTTGTTGTGGTGAACTTATAATACTTTTCATATATTTCTAATGTAGTTGAATCATCCAGAATTTCTCTTTTCTTTGGAAATGTGCCTACGGGGGTATGATCTAAAGTTTGTTTATTTTTAGGTAATATATTATACCTAATACCATTAATATTCTTTTTATCGGGAAATGGATCTTCATATGGATATAACTTGGAGATTACAGGATCATCCAAATCAACATCTTCCACAGGGACAAATATGGAAACTTTGACGTTTGGAACACCAAATCCATTATTTATATCAACTCTACCAGCGATTACACCATAATCAGAACAATAATTCTGATATTCATCTATCTGTGAAATCTTTAAACTTAAAATTTCTAAATGATCATAATTTTGACTAAGATCAACATTAACCTTTAAGTATCCATTATCCTCACCTGGTGTTGTCCTAATTCTATATGATTTAGACATCTAAGTTTCATTTATTCTTTTTCGTTATTGTCTTCATGAACATTTATATCAGTATAATCTTCAATATCAATTAATTCACTACCTTCTTCATATCCCTGATTTTTTTCAAATTGTCGTTTTCTTTTTCTAACTTCTTTATCATGTCTAAACTTAGCATATCCTTTAATACCACCCATAAAGAACCCTTTAACCTTTTTACTTGCCTTGGGTAATGACTTTGGTATAAAGAATGTTAAAAACATTTGTCCCATTAACACCAATATAATTAGAGGTATTGCTAATGTCATAACAATAAACGCCACAACTTTAAACATAAAATTACCACTAAAGTCACCATTAGCAATCGACTCTGGAATTAAATTAATGGTATCATCACTAATAACTCTTTCTTTTTCATTCATATTATTTTGATTGTTTTGTTTTGACCCTTTTTTATCTTTACATGTTTTACATCCCATAACTTTATTTTTTTCTATAAAAGTAATTTATTTTTTTTAAAAGTAATTACTATGAAGTAGAAATTGTGACTTTAATATCCGTATTAGGGTATTTTATTTCAAACATACTATTCGGTGCTCCGAATAATGTGTATTTACCCAATAAGTCTACCTGTCTTGTAGTTTCATCTATATATGGTTGCGCAATTTCATTAAGTGAATATCTAGCGTTTTCATTAACTTTATTAAAAACTCTTAAATCTGTAACATTTAACACCCCACCGACATTATTAATATTTTCTACTAACTGGGAAAGGTATATATTATCTCCCATATCCCATTTATTTATATCTAAATATTCTTTAATAGTGGTTATTACATTACTAAAAATCAACTTCAAACCCTATATTGATTACTCTACCATTTTTTATTGTAACATAATCATTTAACATTCTATAGTCCGCCAAATATTCTGATATATTTTGTTTTAAAGCTGATGTTGCTTGTGTGGTTAATTTATTATCAGAATCTAACGCCAATATAGACACATTAACCTTATTTCTTTCTTCCCACACCCCAGTTCTAAATGGTACACCGAATCTTCCTGACATTAGTGGTACCCTACTTTGGTAATCTTTTATTGTTACACATCTATCTTGTGCGGAAAAGTTATAACGAACTAAATTTCTAATTTCTTCTACTGATGGGGCCTCTTTACCTCCTAAAGCGGGAATCGGGTTATTAACACTAATACTATCTTTTATAATTCTATTAGTATTACTATCTATACCGTTAACTATTACATTTACCAAACCTAAAGTTGTTAAAGTATTCACACCAATGTTGGATGCTGTACCGCCACCGACTCTATATTTAATAAACATTGTTTGGCTTGGTTTTGGTATTTCACCCAATGATAAATTATTGATCGTTTTACCAATTCTATCTATTTGTCCTCTACACCCAATAAATTCATTTAAATCTGTTATATCTGCTTCACCAGCCCCGAATATAATTTTACAAAAACCCTTATCTGAAAATTCTTTTATAAATCTTTGTGGAGCATTTTTCCATTTTCCAACAACAACACCTTCTCGATCAGAAACCTTATTATCATCCTCTATATAAATTTCTGCCTGAGCCAACGCTGGTACTTCATACCAGTTTAAATCAAACTCTGCAAAGTCTGTGGGGGTTGGTAAACTTGTTAAATTTGTTCCCTCCATAGTTACAATATTTTCTATAGATAATACATTATTTTCTGGTAATATAACCTCTAAAAATGGTTTATAATCTTCGGTTTTAATTAATCTTTTATAAATTTTTGTAAAACCATTAACAACAATTTCTCTCTTTTTAATACTATAACTTTGTATTTGTCCACTCCCATCAATTCGTGGTAGGATCTGTCTATTAGGGATACCACCAGTGGTAAATGGGGATGAAAAATCACAATCTTCTAACAACTCAAATACTTTACCAGCACCAGTTGCTTGCCCACCTTTTAATATCTTAGGTGCGTATTGAATATCAAATGTATCACCATTTACTGGAATATTATTAGCCACCCAATCAACTATAGTAATACTTGGTCTCTTACCAGGAACACTTAATCCAAAAGTTCTAGCCAATTCTAAAAGTGATGATTTTTCTTGTGCGTAACTTATTTGGGTTTCATTAAACATTCTATCCGTATGAAAAGATAACATATCTCCAACAGCAGCGTTTAATTCTAATAACATCATACCAACAGATGCATCATTAAAATCGGAGAAAATCTCTGGATAATATTGTTGTATAAAACTTATTAATTGTTGTCTTACATCTGCGAAATTTCTAGCATTATAATCAATCTTCTTTGTTGCCATATCTTAAAATGTTAATGTTACAGTATCGGTACTATTAAAAGTACCATCAGTTACTGTATATGTTAGTTCTACTATTATTAATTCTTCAATAGAATCATTTTTAAATGTTATATCGTTAATTATTAAATTTGGCATATACCTTTTAATAGTTTCATTCAAATTATCTTTTATTTGTTCATGAGTAATACTATCATTTGGTTCAAAAATATATTTTTTCAAATCACTACCAAAATCAGGTAAATATAACCTTTCTCCCTTGTTTGTTAATAGTAAATGTAATAAATCTGCCCTAATAGCGTCTGCATCAGTTGCATTTAGATTAAAGTAAAATCCTTCGGGACTATCTTTAAAAGGGAAATCAATATTTATAAATCTTTGTTTTGCCATTTGTATATATAAATATTCTACTATTTATTTTTTGTAAGGAAAGTGCAATTAAAAAAAAAAGCCAGATTTCTCTGACTTTTAATTATTTGATTTTTGTAACACCTTTTTGGTGTTTGGGAGTAAATGGACAATGTAAACATCCATTACCACAACAGATACCTCTACCTATGTGTTGTTCTTTGGGAATTGGTTTTATTGTGTGGTTTTGAGTTTCTTTAATATATAAATTATATATCCAATCATCTTTAACTAACATAATTATGTAATTTCACAAGCACCGCCAGCGCAAGCTAACTCACCACTTAAATCGGTTTCGTCTGTAACTTCCACTATTTTGGATAGATCTATGTTATTTAAATGTTTAACCATTTCATTATAAACTTCTTCTGTAATATCCTCAAAAGGGGCTTGTGTGTATGAACCACCATTATAGGGTAATACAGATAACCCATTATAATGTTCTTTATTGTCCCACATCCATTCACCAGCTAATCCCCAATCTTCTTCTTTTAAAGATATTGTTGCAGAAACATTATGAGTATTTGATCCAGATCTATGACCAGGACTAACCCATTCAGTGGCTACTTTTTTAACTCTCTCTAAAAGATCAAAAGGAGACTCCGTTCTTAATATAGAACCTTTGGGTGCTTTTTGTGGTATAGTTATAATTGCAGTGTCGTGTGACCTAAAATAATCGTCTTCCAATAATTCTGGATGGTTACTAACTAAATATCTATATATTGATTCGTTTTTACCAACTCTAATTCTTCTAATATAATAATCATTGTGCCAAGCATGTATACCTGAAGAAGTTCCTAAAGTTAACGATGTCGTTCCAGCAGGTTTAACTGTGGTACACCTAGAACTCTTTTTAATGTCTATTATTCTAGCAACTCTACTATTTTCTCTTTTTACAATATCGGCAGCTTTTTCTAAATCATAACCTAACACAACACCACTACCTATACCAGTCATAGAAACACCTATTAGAGCGTCTTTCTCTGTAGTTTCTTGCCATACTTCTCTTAGGTAATGAAAGTCTGTGTAACCAGCTTGTAACGTCCCTATGAACGCAGCGGCTTTAACTCTTTCATTCAAATCTTCTTGTGATTCTATGTTTGATACATTAACTTCACATAAATTACAGAATTGAAATGGTCTTAATGCAATTTCACAACAAGGATTAGTACCCCATTCTTTATCGTTTGATAAATAAATTCCTGGTTCACCAGCACCTGACAACTCAATCCTTTTCCATAAATCCATAAAGAATTGTTTAGTTATCTTATGTCTAATAAGTACCGCTGAGTTATTTGCTCTACCTCTTTGTGGGTTATTTTCCCACCATTTTCCAGATTTACAAGATATCATTTCTATATCATCCGCACTAAATAAAGATATGAGTGCCGCTCTACGAATTCCTCCAGCCAATACTGCATCTGCAATATGACAAACAATATCATGTGTTTCTGTAGTAGTTAAAGATTCTCCATCTGTTTTATTTTCTAAAATACCTGTTATTTTAACCACACACTCTTTTAATGGTTGTGGTCCTGGTGCTTTACCACCAGAAGTAACTAATCTAGCCCCTTTTGGTCTAATATCTGAAAAATCAAAATCTATTTTAGAACTTCTTTTATCTCCTATATAAGATTTCATAAGTACTTTTATTGCATCAGACCAACCTTCAATAGAATCACCAATTAAAAATCTTCTTTTTCTTTTAGAGTATGGTTTATTTATCGGTGGTAATTTCTCTACATGATGTTTTTGTACTGAATACCCTACACCTGTACCACCAAGTAATAAAAACATAGTTTCACTAAACGAATCAACATGATCTATTGGTAAAAACGCACAATTATATACCCTATTAGGTGATATCTCAATTGGTTTTCCAGCAAATTGCATCGACCTCATTGATGGTAATACCTTTTTTTCATATACGAATTTATATTTCTCTTCTATCTCATCTTTTAGGTCGGGATACCTCTTAAGGTGCATATTCCTATTCCTAGTAACCAACTCTTCCCACGTCTCTCTTCTATTTAATTCTGGAACGTATTTAGCGTATTTCATATACACTGTAATGTCTGATAATATTTTGTTTGTTACATCCATATTTTATTATTTTTTTATTAATTTATTTAGATCTTAAGGTGAGTATTCCCTTAACGATTTATTTTCTTAAATCGTTTTTCACACTTAAATAACTTAATTAAGTTATCCTCCTCCTGAAGTCTCTCTGTTTTTCTTTATAACTTCCGATATAAAATTAGAATCTTTCTTCTTAGTACCTTTTTCAAAGTCTAAGAAAGAAACATCACTAGAATCATTAGTATCAATTACAAGTGTTCCATTGTCAAATAAAATATCTTCAAATATAACACCATCCTTACCGAATCTAGATTTAAGAATAGCCATAGTCGCTCTACCCTCTTCTTTTTGTTCTAACGTTTTAGCCACTGAAACAATAAAATGTCCAATCTGTCCCTTTTTAATTGATCCTCCAATCATGTCCGCTTGTACAACATTAGCCCCAATAGAACTTCTATTTCCTTGTATCGCAGTCCATCCAACAATATCCAGTTCTGATATCATAGTTTCAAATTGTCTCATAACATTACCTTCACCTGACCATTCATCTTTAAATTGTTTGGTGGGAGCGATACAATCAATATAATCTACAAAAACTATGTCGGGTTTCATACCATTAGATGTTAATTTCCTTAAATATTGTCTAATCTGAGGTATTGTAGTACCATCACTAGCCATCTTCTTTAAAATAAGATTACCATCTTTGTTCTTAAGTTTAGGTAATACCTTTTTTACCTCTTCTTTATTTTCTGACAAATCACTTAAAGGTATTTCAGTCCAACAAGTTAAATGTTTTCTCTGAATAACTTTAGGGTTATCTTCAAAGAAGATTTGGACTACGTTATATCCTAAATTATAAGCAGTATTAGCCATTCTAGTTACCAATGTTGTTTTACCAACACCAAACGGGGCCAATATAACACCAAGTTCACCTTTAGATAGACCACCATCCATAAGATTATCCAAACCTACAATACCAGTTTGTATTGGTAATCTAAAATCATCACTTAATACGTCCTCTATAGCGTGAAAAACATCTATTCCAACATCACTAATCTCACCAACATTTAAAGCATTTTTTAAAATTTCTTCACATTCATCATATCTATCAAAATCTCCACTATCTAGAATTTTTTGAATCTTTTGATTGGCCTTCTTAAGTTCTTGTTGTTTGCAGAACTTAATGGCAACTTCTTGTGTGTGTAAGCAATCTTTACTGTCAGATTCTTGGATTTCTTTAACCATTTCCAATGCAGAAGCCCTAGCAATTTCTCTTCTTACTTCAGCTTTTATTATTTGGTTGATAGTATCATATGATGGTATGGATTCATAATTTTCATTGTAGTCTTTAATACTAGCAATGATTAATCTGATATACTCATTATCAAAATAATTAGGGGACATAATTTCCATTATACTTTCTGAAAACTTTGTGTCTTCAATCATTTGTTTAACTAATTTTACTTGAAAAGTGTATCCCAGATACCCTAAATTTTTAACTTCCTTTCTATCCATAACTTTTTTAATTTGACTTATTAATAAATATGCAGTCTAAGTCATAATCGCCATATTTTTTTGTATAATTTTTCTGACTTAACCCCTGTTGAATTTGATCAATGATTTTAGGTAAAATTTTTCTTATATCTACATCATATCTTACTTTTGGAGGGAAGTCATTACCAGTAAAAATCTTTTCGCCAACAATTTTTTTCTTATGTAAAATCTGAAAAGTGAAAAAGTCTTCTTCCTCGTAAATATCCTTTGGTTCATAACTATCAGAGGTATTATCTTCAGCAGTAGTATAAAAATATGGGTTATAATATTTGTACATATAATCATATGTTTTATTTTTAAAATGTGTCTTAAGAATATCCACACAATCGTCTATTAACTCTTTTAACTCTATTGAAGATAAGGAATTTTTATTAAAATTATATATAGGAAAATTCCTACCTACAATTGGGTTCCCGTTTATTAGAAATAAAAATTCATACGGAAATGTTTTATACACTTTTTTCATCTTTCTCTTTTTTTGTTTTTAAATAATAATTTTTCTCTTTTTTTATAATTCTTAGGAATGGTTGTAAAAAGTTTATATACCCATCTCTTCCTCCTGGTAACGCCATCATTAAACCATCTTCAATCATCATATTAATTACATTTTTTACTTCTCTATCCTCTGGATCAATAGTGGCTTCAAATAAATAATCTAATTCTTCTTTTGAAGACTCAGTTAGTAATGGATTTTTAAGATTGATTAACTTTTCGTTGATATCGTAAATATCTTTACCTTGTACCCCAACAGTAACCCTATTTAATATATTATCTAATGTTTTCAATCTATTTTTTCTTTCGTTTTGTATAGTATCAATTTTACTAATAATATTTTCCAATGTCAAAGTTTTTTCAACAATTTCTGGAAAATATTTTTTAATGGTTTTTTCACTAACACCTTTTATCCCTTTTATATTATCGCTGTTATCACCAGAAATCATCTTTATTAGTTTAAGATTAGTGTGATGATGATCAAAATGTCTAAGATAATTGTCTTTAGTGACAATAGTTCTTAAATTTAAAACATACATCCCCACTTTATCACCAATCAACTGACATAAATCCCTATCATTTGATAGTATCACAACTTTTTCATCTTCTTTTATCTTAGAAACGTAATACGCTATGGAATCATCAGCCTCAACTATCTCATCTTTAAATTGTCTGATAAATAATTCCTCACAATAAGACATTACCCTTTCTTTCTGAATATATAAATCTGGGTCACTGGGTGGTCTTTCATTGTAGAAATCTTTGTCTCTGTTGGACTTATATTCCTTATATATGTCATACCTTAGTCTTCCACTAAATCTTCCATCCCAGAAGACATATACCCTATCAAAACGGTATTCTTTAATTACTTTTCTTAATATAGTTAGGAATTGAAAAATACCCCCTATATGGACATCTTTATTATATAGATTTTTAGCTCCAAAATAGGCGGTTTTTAATAACGAGTCACCGTCAACTAATAAAGTGTGTGAGTAAGTTTTTTTCTTGTTAGGTAGTTTCACTGATCATATCTTATCGGGTTAATAAATCAGTCGTCAGAATAGTCTACGGGTACTTCAATATATGTTTCATCATCTACAATCTTGATATCTAATATACCATCACCAACATTTTCAAATATCTCAGCCCAATAATCTTTATGTTCAGATTTGTAATCATCAATACATTTTTTATCGTCTTCAATAAATCCATGTGTAGTGGCTAATATTCTACAATCAGCAAACCCTAATCCATTCATATGGTTTTTATGTATACCAGCCTTAGTTCTAATAGCGAAATTAACTTTTCTACCTTTATTAGTGGCGGATAGTTTTGAAATCCCTGCGTCTTTTTGGTTTCCAAATAAGAATACTAACGCACAAGATAAGTATATTGATTGACCGCCTTTAGGTTGTATTTTTGGTTGACCAAATGAATTATCTGGTAATAACACCCATGGTTGATTAACGAAAATCATTGTATTGGTATATGTTGAAGATTCTTTTCTTGAAGAAGTAATCCTCTGAGCCATTCCCATACCCCATTTTTCAGATATAATTCTAGCGGTATGTTGATTACCACCTTTTCCATCAAAACTCATTTTACAAGGTATAGTACCTATTGAGTCCCAACAAAATAATATATCGTGTGGTATTTCTCCATTTTTTTGTCCATCTAAAACTTCTGTTACATATTCAAAGGCTTGTTCAATATAATCAAACCCTAATTTATATAATAGAAATCCATCCCAATAACCAGTAATCTCACCAGTTGTTTCATCTACTTCCTCAACATAGTCAGTTTTCAACCCCATTTGTTTGGCGTGTTCAAAACTAAATTTTTGTTCAGTAATGATGAATATTGGAAGGATACCTTTTTTCTGTGCGTCTACCGCGGCTTGTATTAATGCGGTTGTTTTTCCAGTGTCTGAATGACCCAGCATCATATTGATTTGTCCCATAGCTGGACCAGGTAATCCTGTCGCCTTTTGGAAAGCCTCCCCCAGATCAAAGTATTTTTGTTCTTTATACTTCTCAGATGAGGAAAACTTTTTCCTTATAGACGAAAAATCAGACGTTTTCTTCTTTAAAGGTTTCTTAGCCATAACTTAATTAAAATGGAAGTTCGTCTTCATTAGAATCAGTACCTAAATCCGTAACTACTACATCTTCGTTAGAATCATCGGTGCTTGACATATATGAAATTTCTTTTTCTAAAGAAACTGATTCAGCTTCTTCTTTGTCTTCTTCAGCAACATAGATTTTTTGTTCTGAATCCCAAATAGGTGTTTTATTCGTAGCAATGATTTCTAGATATTCCAATGTTTTCTTAGCGTAAACATCTTTATATGTTTCATCATTACCAATCCACTCATTGGCTTTTGTTGTGTCGTCAGTTAATAAAGTAACATCATCACACATAATAGAATTAATGATATTGTTGTTTTTATCATTTCTACCACAAACAATTACAACATCTCTTCCCTCTCTTGGGTCAGTGATATCACCTTTTAATTTAAATAAAGGAATTAATTTATCCATTACACCATCTCCAGTCCACTTGTGTTTAAATCTCCAAAACTTAACACCATCATCTTCATTATCTCTATCGATACCTTTTACAACGTACCATTTACGAGGGTTTAACCCTTTAGCCAATTCTTTAGCCTTTTCTGACCCATCTTCCAATAATGCACTTCTAGCTTCACATAATGGACAATGTTCTCCATCGTTAAGTTTTGGGCAGTATGTTTTTGGCCACGTACCATTTAATTCTTTTTCGTGGAAATAAGCCTCCGTAAATGGAGAATCTTCACCCTTTCCAGGTAAAATTCTAAAGGTTTTGGTTGCGGATTTTACACCTTTCTGTAATTTTTCTGTGAAGTACTTTTTAAGCCTCTCTTCGTTAGAAATTTTTGTCTTTCCTTGTTTTTCAGTATTTTTTTCATACTGTGAAAGAATTGCGTCTAATTTTTTACTCATTTTTAATATTTTTAAATGTTTATTAGACAATAATAGTAATAAAAGATTAAAAAGTCAATAAGTATTATAAATTAATTTATATATTTTTTAATATTTCTTTCCTGAATTCTCCTTGATGTTCGAAAATATCAAGTCGTGGTATTTTAACCTTTTTTATTTCACTTTCTATGGGTGTATTATAATAGTAAGGACCGTATTTAGTGTACCCTTTACCTATATCAAAAATCCCAATATCTGGGAATAAATTAATTCCAAACTGGAACTTTACAGAATTTTTATCTAAATTAAATCCGAAATCAACAAGCCAGTCCCACCATTTATATTTTGTACTGATATCACAATTTTCAATTTTTATATCTAAATATTTATTATTAACTATTTCAAAACTTAATTCCGTTACACCAACTATTTTAAAATCAGTATTAAAAAATCTAACCTCACCAGTAACATTACCATTTAAAGTTTTATCTTTTAAGTTAAAATCTGTTATTTCGATCCCCTCTATTTCATATCTAACATCAACTCTTTTTAATTTATTCCAAGCTTCATTGGGTATATCGCTATGTGGTTTTTTTGTAACTACATCTCCAATTTTAAATTGTTCACTATAAGGTAATTTAGATTCGATTGATTCATTAATAATATCCTTAATTATATTTTTTGTGTCATTATTTTCTAATAACTTAAGAATGTTTGTACTATTCCCTTCTACATATTTAATTATTTGTGAAACTGAATCTGCGTATTCAGACCCAAAATCAGTTCCTTTAGTGTCAAAACCTAATTTAGTTAGGTTTATTGATAAATCTTCTGTATTTTTAATTGTGTTACTATCCCCGTATAAGTAAACACCTAAAGCCTCTGCGGTTTTATTACCGAATCCAGGGGAACCAGTATCGATACCCGTCTTTTCTTCTAAAAAAGATTGTATTTGATAATAATTTGGTCCTGGTAATTCTTTTTTTGGTTCGTTTTTAGATTTAAATGGGTTTGTTGAATTTGTTCTACCGAGAGCTTTCATAGCTTTTGGTCCCTGTTCCAATAAGAAAGTATCACCTTTCTGAAAGGTATAAAGTCTTTTGATTTTATCTATTTCCTCTGTTAGAGATATTTTCATAATTACTATCCCTCATCTTCTTTGTTATCAGAATTAAAAGAATTTCTTATCTCCTTTTGATCAAAATTATCTACATCACTCTGTGTTAGTGTATATTCAGTTTCTTCTTCGGTTGCATCATAACCTTCTCTATCATCCCAAAAATCAGTTAACGATACACTATATGGAAACGAATCCATTGATCTCATTTCTAATTTTTCAACTGGTGTGGGATTTCTTCTTTCAATTTCTTTTTCTAAATTATCTATTTTACCTATTACCTGATCCATACCACCTATTTGTGATTCTAAATCTGATAGTTTACCCAATAAATCATCCATTTTAGTGTTTATACCATCAACAGATGTTTTTGTTTCTTCAGATTTAGCAACAATATCTGTAACATCAACCTCAACAGTCCCTTCATCAGCGAATTCATCTTCAACCTCAACACCCTCTTCACCATCAGCAAATGGGTCAGTATCTCCTCCCGTATCAGCTGCGAATGGATCTTCAGTACCAGCATCACCTTCTGGTGTTGCCGTATCAGCTGCGAATGGATCTTCAGTACCAGCATCACCTTCTGGTGTTGCCGTATCAGCTGCGAATGGATCTTCTATTGCTTCTTCACCTTCTGTTTCATCACCAACAGGATCTTGCTCACTCAAAATACCATCGAACAATAAATCAGCTTCTTCTTCTTTATTTGTTTCTTCGGGAACATAAAAAGTATACTCCAATAATTGTAGGTGTCTTTTTAATTCTTCAGCTAATAATTTTTTCTTATTCATTTCTATTACATTAATAATTGTCTACCATCATTAGTCTTGTAAACTTTATTCACTCTCTCAACGATTTCTTTACCGTCATTGATTAAACATTCTTCTCCTACACATTCTTTTTCTTCAGTTTCATTGACATCCAAAAAACTGTCTAGTTTTTTCTTAAGAACTTCTTTTTCTTTTGTGTCGTCTATATTATCCATAATACTTCTTTAAATATAAATATAAAATTATTCAGAAAAATCACGTTTTATGTCCATTATTTTTAATTCTCCTTTTCTAACAATGATTATTTTATTCTGGTAATTATCCCAATCGATTTTAAAATCTTTATAATTAATATTACCAGATTCAGAATCACTAAGACTTTCAATTAATAAATTTAATGCGTTTATAGTATAAAAACACTCTCCCTTTTTATGTGTAATTATTGTTGTGGGGAAAAAGGAGTCTATATTAACCTTT
>LWDU01036485.1_pt1 | contig 17882 bp, 12 predicted proteins | sample 727161 | NCBI WGS metagenome assembly LWDU01 (sample SAMN04566230, study PRJNA314399) | hydrothermal vent metagenome | isolation source: deep sea hydrothermal plume seawater | place: Mexico: Gulf of California, Guaymas Basin | collected 2004-07-11
TTCCGTCTCCTTCCGTGCTGAAATCTCACCGTTTCAACGACTCAGCCAACAACACCTGCGATTCACACCAAGCTTGAAGCGCCAGCGAGTGTTGCTGCGATTCGCAGCGACACAGAGGCTGCAACCAAACAACGTGAAGAATCGGTTTGCTCGTTTAACCACGTCGCCCATCGGGCCGCGCTTTGGTGTTCGCTTTACGGCAAGTTGCCAACAGATTGTAGGGTCCGCTGTGCGGACCACTTTACAGTCAGTTGCTGCTCAGCACAGCGAACCGCTTTATGGTTAGTTGATGGTCCGCATAGCGGACCCTACTGCCTATTGCTGCTGTGGGGGAAAGATATCAAGAACGGCAAAGCACTCATGAGTGCGCGTCAGCGGAGCTGGTGGCATACGGCCGAGCATCAGACAAAGACTGTATGGCCGCAGGAAAGCATCGTCTTGCGTTGAACGTCGCATACAGAGTCATGATGCCGCGTTGAAGAATCTGTCGCGTTCAATCACCAGCTGTCGCGACCACATCCGGAATCGTCAGATACACGGGGTTGCTGGCGTAGTTTGTGGTGATCGAAAACGTGATGGGAACGCGGGCCAGAGCTGCGATGGGCAGTCGGTTGACGGAAAGTGCCTTATCCGTCGCTTCCAGAATGATTTTCCCCTCCAGCGTGTCACCGGCAAGACGACCGGTACTGGCTTTGGCCAGCGTAACGCCAGGTGGCAGCTGATCACCAAAGCTGTTGGTGAAGTACATGAACGACATCGCCACCGTCACAGATTCTTTGAACTCGGCACTACGTTTGATCTTTACGGTGAACTCAGCCGTGCCGCCCCTGGGTAGAGTGATTTCGGTCGGTTCTGCGGTGACGCTCAACAGGTCAAGTGGTTCCGTGACGCCCACGATGGATGTCTTCACCGGCCAGCGAGCCTGGCCGCCGCCCTGACTTTGCAGCTCGCAGGTCACGCGGCCGATTCTGGTTACGATTTGCTCGGCACCATTGGGATCTGCGATTTTCGCTCGCCCGGAAACGGTCACCAGCGATGCATTAATGGGCGCAGCCCTGTCCGCAACAAGGTTCACCATGCAGTGATTCATACCCTCCGGAATTGTGACGGGTTCAAAGGAAACACCTTCCGGCAGTCTTTCGACGACGATCTCAACAGGTCCCGTGAAACCGTTAAGCCGCTTCAGCTTGACAAACCACGCCATTCGCGTGCCCGGTGCAATTTGCGAGTAGTAGTATTCTCCGTGAATTTCGAAGTCCGGGCCGCTCGGAACAGCACTCAGGTGATACTGGAACCGTGCGCCGCCACGGTCATGAAGATCGCGAATCAGCAGTGTGTACGTTCCATCTGCCGGAGCCTTGAAGTACACGGTCGGATCTTTCGTCTGCAGACCGTCATCGCCCTCCACGATTTTTTTTCCTGCTGCGTTCTGAATTTCCACTGTTGCGTCCAGTGGAAGCCCCAGCCGATGAGCATGAACGTCGAAACGACAGACGTGGTCCTTCTTCGCTTCGAACGTGAACCGATGAGTCTGATCGTTTTCGGTGAATCGTCCGCTCACGCCAACCGGCAATGTCAACGACATGGCAGCGTCAGCCGCATGATTGCCGTCAGGTGCCACAACCTGCGGTGCGTCGGTGGTCAGGACGGGCACGGGGTTCGTGGGACCGGCTGCTGTGGTCACAACCTGTGAATTCCACCCTAAAGCAGCGGACTCATCCGCAGAAACGGTGGCTGTGTCATGCTGGCCCAGTTGGTGTCCCACGATCCTGACGGGCTGCGTCTGACCGCGCCGCACGGCCATTGGGAACACAGCGTGTGCATACGGGCGATCTGAAATCTGCAGGCAGTAAACGTATTTTGTGTTGCCAATATAGCGAGCATCGCGGACAGAAAGGACGTAGTCGCCGTCGGTGGGAAAGGTGTACGAAATGAACGCGTCGCCACCGACATAATTATCGTTCTGCAGTAAGACCTGACCGCCGGTTGTGGACAACGTCAGAATAGGATCCATCAGGTACGTCCCGCCGCCCGACTGCATGCTGTGGACCGCTCCGGTCACTCGCTGAGCAAAGATCTCAAATGTCAGTGACCGTCCCGCTTTCACCGTGACGCGGTAACAATCCACATCCTCAGTCTTTTCGCAAACGCCTGCGATGGCTACCGGTACTTCGACATGCTGAGCATCGGCCGGTTGTCCGTTCTCTTTCTTCGAGTCTTCTTCGACCACCGGCAGATCCGTGACCATCAGGTGGGTCACGCTTGAGACCGCTGTTGGTGTCGCGATGCGTAGTTCATAAACTCCGGTCGGTTGATCCGCGGGTACGTCAACTTCGAACCGAAACGGTGTTCCCGGACGGCCTCGACCGGATCTGGGAGCAGCGATCGACTTGGTTTCCAGAAACTTTGCCGTGATGCCCGGCCTGTCAAAGAGGACGGAATAGGCTCCGTCCAGCGTGTAGTTGGACCGGATATTGATCGTGGTTTGTTGACCACGCTGGACAACGATGGGGGTCGTCGATCCCAGCTGGCGAAAGCCCACCTTCGTTTCCGCCGTGACGGGCGTGGTGGGAATGATCAGCATGGCCGCGAATATCAGGAACTGCCGTTTCACAGATTTTGCTTTCGCTCTGATGTCCATACATCTTCACCCTCCTTGAAAGGGAGAGTGAAGTTCCATTCTGTGCACGAAAAAGACTCCCGACCTCTCGCCATCACGCCATGAATTCCCTGATCACGTTCCCGTCGCACAGTCTCATGGGACGACCGTCTGGTGCGACGTGGACTGTTTCCAGCGGAATACCAAGCTTTGTGTAAATCGTCGCCGCGACATCCGCGGGATAGTATTCTTTATCGACGGGTCTGGCCCCGGTGTCATCGGTTTCGCCCAGAACAAAGCCGGCGGGTGTGCCTGCTCCGGCCATGCACAGCACGCTGGCCGATGACCAGTGATCGCGGCCGGCGGCAGAATTGATAATTGGAGTTCGGCCGAAGTCTGTCATCCAGACAACCAGCGTTGTGTCCAGCATGCCGCGTTCCTGCAGGTCCGTGACGAGTGCCGGGAACGCCTGGTCCAGAGGCGGCAGCAGCTTCTTCAGGCCAGTGAAGTTCTTCGTGTGTGTGTCCCAGCCTCCACTGGTCACTGTAACGAATCGAGTGCCGGCTTCGATCAAACGTCGAGCCAGCAGGCAGCTTTGTCCCAGATTCGTACGGCCGTAGTCATCACGCAGTTCGTCGGCTTCGGCAGGCAGGTCGAATGCCTTTTGCGTGTCCTGAGAATTGATAATGCTGAATGCGTTTTGATAGTGCTCGTCGACAGCACTTAAAGCGTCGGGCTGTTTTTCGAGCTGCCGTTGAAACGTGTCGATGGTCTGCAGAGCTTTCTGGCGATAGTCCATGCGACTGGCGCTGATGCCGCCGTACGGTTTGATATCGCGGACCGTGAACTTGGAGCTGTTCGGGTCGCCGGGCAATTCGAACGGATTGTGAGCGATGCCCAGATAACCGGCCAGGCCTCCACCGAAGCGACGGTCCACGTTCGTACCGACCTGGATAAAAGGCGGAATCGTGCCGTCAAATCCCTTTTCTCTGGCAACCACAGAACCGAAGCACGGATACGTAATGGACGGATTAAATTTGTGCCCGGACATCATGAAGGCGTCGGCCGTTGCGTGACTGCCATTCAGTGGGTTGAGATTTCGCATGACGGCGAAGCGTCCGGCGTCCTTCGCAAATCTCGGCATTTGATCGGTGAACTGTACACCCGGCAACGCCGTGTCGATCACTCCAAAGTCACCTCGGACTTCTGCCTTTGCGTTGGGTTTCGGATCCAGCGTGTCGTGATGACTGGTGCCGCCTCGTGTCCAGATCAAAATGCAGCTGACGTCACGTTTGGCCGATGTGCTGGCTGCGCGCAACAGCTGGTCGAGCGACAGTCCGACACCCGCCAGCGAACCGACCTGCAGCATGAAGTTTCGGCGGCTGGAAGTCTCGCAATTTGAGTGGTGTTGCGGATACAGGTTCAGCATGGCAGGCGCCCATTCTGAAGTGGGGAAGGGAGGTGAGGATGTTTATTCGCTGGTTCGTAATTCCAGTCAGCGACCAATGGTAGCGGGGTCCTGGTTCCGAGCGGTCGCTGGAATCTGCTGGCGGCCGTGCCGCGTTTGGGTAGGGGTAGTGAGGTCATCGGCTGTTTCAGCAGAGCGACCACAAACGAATTCGGGGACCACAATTGTATCGGGGGACACCTGCCCGGTAAACTTTGTTTAGGTGGAGTCGTCGGGTAAGTTGGGTTTTCACGGGAATCACGATCCGCATCTCAAAAATCGTCGCCGGCTTGTTTGAGCTCGGGCGACGGTCCTGATGCGCAAAGATTCTTATGAATACAGCTGCAGATGCGACGGTTTTCACAATCTTTTCCTTCCCGCCCGGTGCCAACATGTCACTGAAATTCACGTTTTTTGTTGCAGCAACTGCAGCACTGTTGTCGTCGCTGACAGCCCAGGCCGCTGTCGATCGGCTGTCTGTCGAACCGAATTCTGCGGCGCTGGTCGTACCACTCGAACGACTGCAGATGGTGGCCACCGAACAGGTCACGGCGGGCCGTCCCGTCGATGTCACTCGGTCAGTGAGGTACCGAAACCTGACGCCGGAAGTGGTCGAAGTCTCGGCGACGGGCTTCGTGACGCCGTTGCGGTCCGGCAGCGCAGCAATCAAAGTTGAACGCGGTGCGGCCACTGTTGTCGTTTCCATCGAAGTGTCGGGACTGGACAACGCCTTGCCCGTCAGCTTTCAAAAAGATGTGATGCCCGTTCTTTCGAAGGCAGGGTGCAATCAGGGTGCGTGTCATGCGTCGCAGTATGGCAAGGGCGGATTGAAGCTTTCACTGCTCGGCTATGCTCCGGAGCAGGACTATCCCGCACTTGTCCGTGACCTGCATCAGCGCCGCGTTTCTTTGGTCCAGCCGGAAGACAGTCTGGTGCTGAAGAAGGCCACTCTGGAAACCAATCATGGCGGAGGCCTGCGGTTTCGCCGGGGTTCATACTCGTACAACACCGTGAAAGCATGGATCGCCGGTGGCGTGTCAAAACCCGATGCGAAAAAAGACGCTCGTGTGGTTTCGCTTTCCATTACCCCGACGAACCGCGTGTACCAGGCCGATCAGACGCAGCAGCTTCGTGTCGTTGCTCACTACAGCGACGACACTGCGCGTGATGTTACACATCTTGCGCGGTACGACAGTCTGGGAGATAACGTGGCCAGCGTAGACGAATCCGGCCACGTTGAAATCGTCGACAGGCCACGGTGTCTCATGTGTTGTCACCGTTTCAGGAAAACGTGGATCTGTCGGCTTTCGTGTCGCACAATTTCATCGACGAAAAAATCAAGGCCCACTGGCAGCGTCTGGGTGTGCAGCCGTCCGGCATCTGCAGCGACGAACATTTCATCCGTCGTGCCTTTCTTGATGCGATTGGTACGATGCCGACTCCCGATCGCGTCAAACAGTTTTTAAATTCAAAAGAAGCCGACAAGCGAATCCGGCTGATCGATGAACTGCTGGGACTGACCGGCGATCCTGCGCGAGATGTCTATGGCAACGAATGGAGTGCATGGTGGACGTTGAAATGGGGCGATCTGGTCCGCATTAACCGCAACACACTTGGCGACGGCGGAATGTGGGCGTTCTCAAACTGGGTGCGAAACTCACTGCGCGAAAACAAACCTGTCGACCAGTTTGTTCGTGAAATTATTACGGCTCAGGGGTCGATCTATCAGAACGGTCCTGCCAATTATTTCAAGACGGCAAAGACAGCGACCGATCTCGCGGAAACGACGGCTCAGGTGTTTCTGGGAGTTCGCCTGCAGTGTGCGAAGTGCCATCATCATCCGTTCGAAGCCTACAGCCAGGCGGATTATTATGGGCTGGCCGCATTCTTCACGCGTGTCGGAACGAAAGCCAGCACGGACTTTGGTGCGTTGGGGGCAGACACGGTGGTGAAGATTAACCCCACCGGTTCGATTCGCCATCCCCGCACGCGCCAGACGATGGTTCCCAAACCGCTGGGCGACGAAGGCAGCGACACGACGGACGTGCGTGATCTGCGTCGGCCACTGGCGGACTGGCTGACGTCCCCGGACAACGATCTGTTTTCTCGCAACATCGTCAATCGGGTGTGGGGTTACTTTATGGCGCAGGGCATCGTCGAACCGATCGATGACATGCGCGCCACCAATCCGCCATCGAACCCGGAATTGCTGGATGCCCTGGCGCAGGACTTTGTCGACAATGGCTTTGATCTGAAGCACCTGATGAGGTCGATCATGACGTCGCGAGTCTACCAGCTGGATTCCAGCCCGCGCTCAGAAAACGCGGCCGACGAACGGCTTTATCTGCACTACTACGTGAAGCGGATGCCTGCCGAAGCGCTGCTGGACAGCATTGACTTCGCCTGCGGAACTCGCGAACGATTTTCCGGTGTCCCGGTGGGCACACGCGCCATCGAACTGCCCGACCCCAATTACACGTCGTACTTTCTGGACACACTCGGACGGCCTCAACGAGTCATCACGTGCGAATGTGAACGAACCGCTCAGCCCAATCTTGCTCAGGTGCTGCACATTGCCAACGGCGACGTCGTCAATCGCAAACTCGCCGACAAGTCCGGCCGAATCACTCGGCTGGAAAAAGAAGATGATCAGACAGTCATCACAGAGCTATACCTTGTGACCATGAGCCGTACACCGACACCCACGGAATTCAAAAATGCCTCTGCCATCATTGCCGGAAGTGAAAACCGCAGGCAGGGTCTCGAAGACTTGCTCTGGGCACTGCTGAACAGCCGCGAGTTTCTGTTTGTTCACTAACGGCACGCGGGAGAGTCGGGCGCGCCAGAACAGGTTCCTGGCCTACGCAACTTCACTCTCCCTCTGGGAGAGTCGAGCCTCAGCGAGGTGAGGGTTTGCTGAGCACTTTCTCCGACTTGTTGTCGCGAGGTTGAAGCAACATCCCTCCCGGCTCGTCCCTCGCGACCCTCCCAGCGGGAGGGTGAAGATGTGTAGACAGCAATGGTTTACGGAAGGGGACGAGAGTTCGCAACTTCAAAGGCCGGCGTTTGACAGCCAGACGCGGTCTCAAGGCGTTCCGTCGTCCGTTCGTTCACCGCGCGGGTTGCTGTGGCGTTCGTAACGAAGGCGGGCGTGCTCCGAAAGGAAGTCGTCCCATCTGGACATTGGGTTGCAGTTCTGACGTTTGCTTTTGTCGGTGCTCGAACGTGACTTTCTGCGATCGGCCGCCGCTCTTGACAGTTGCTTCACCAGTGATTGACCAATTCAGGGTGAGGCCGGCGAACCACGGTCGAAGTTTGACGGGATTGGGATCGTCGTCGACCGTCTGTTCCGGCAGCAGCATGCGGCCCTCTCCGCGAAACGATTCGGCCGTCACTTTAACGTCAGTAAAGCTGACGCTTCGCGGCGAAGCATTACGATCCAGTGGCGGCGGAGCGATCTGGCGTGCCGTTCCGGATATCGCAATTTTCGCGGAATTGTTTTCCTGTGAATCGATGCGACAGGTGGCAACGGTTCGCAGGCCGCCCATCAATCCCAGTGACAGCTGATCGATCCGTTCCCATGATTTGCCGTCTTCATCATCATTGTCGGTCGGCGTCATCCAGAACGGACGACCAATCCATGACTGGAACGACTGCTGCGGACAGGCCTCCAGCAGAAGCTTCAGCATGTTCTGGTCGGGGCCGGCGAACTGCTCCAGTGACTCGCGATATCCCTCCATGTTCGTGACCACGCCGTTAGTGTCGACATCGATCCTGATGGGAATTCGTTCCAGCAGCTTTAGGCGCTGGTCGAACATCGAATCTGTGAAGGCGTCGCCGGACTTACCGATGCGAACGAATCCGACCACACGCACCTGCACGACGGTCTCGACCGGCGTGGCCCTCCACACCTTGTATTCCAGCTCCAGCTGGTCTTCCGATGTGGAAGTGACGGGTGCATTGTCCGCGAGTTGAATGACTGTTTCGCGATCTATCGTGGTTTTCACGGAAAATCGGTCATCGCGCTGCAGTCCCCACACTGTCGATTGCGCGGACGCGATGTTGACGCTGATTGCGAAGACGCACACGACGGCAAGAAGATGCTGCAGGCGAATTTGCACTTTGAAGGCCTTTGTTGAAAACATCTGTCCGTGATGCACGCATCCCTGCATGCGACTCACGCGGCACTGAGCCGCTGCTTAGGCACGCTCGTCGTGCGACAACATCAACTTACTTCGTCCAGAACTTCCTCAGCCACGAATATCGGTAATGGTGGATTGAAATGGACCGACAGCGCCACGGCGTCGCTGGGTCGACAATCGATCTCCAGTATCTGGTCCTTTTGTTTAACCTTCAGGACAGCGAAGTAGATGTGGTCCTTCATTTCCGTGACCACCACTTCCAGCGGTTCGCCACCCAGACTTTCGATCGCAAGTCGCAGCAGGTCATGCGTCAACGGCCGAAACGGCGGTTCCTCCAACAGCCGTCGGTTGATGATACCGGCTTCGAATTCCCCGACAAGAATGGGAAACTTGCGTACGCCGTCCACTTCCTTCAGGTAGATCGCCTGCTGGTCATTGATCTCCGAGACAATGACTCGGCTGAGTTCCATTCTGACCGCCATGGTCAGCCGCCTTTCTTATTCCCCGGGGTCGGGGACCTCCGCTAAGAGTTCTTTCCGTAACGCCAACCGACAGGCCTTGTGTCGCTCACAGCAATCGTCATCACTGCTTCCAGCAATGTCACAGGGAACCGTGCTACGGCAGGCGACGAACCTTAAGATTTCGGAATGATACGACGCTTTTGGGATCGTGGGCCTGCAGGGCAAACGTGCCTTCGCCAAGTCTCCGCTCAAATGCACCGCTGAACGGTTGCTTGTCAGATTCTTCGGTGAAGTCGACCGTAACCTTGTCGTTGACTTTGATCGTGATATGCCGCCCTTCGACTTTGATGTAGGTCTTATACCATTCGTTGTCCTTAACGACATCCTTCAGGTCTTCCGCCCCAACGTTGACGACGCCGTACAGGCTGCCGGTTTTCTTTGGGTCTCCATGAGTAATATTCACCTGGCATTCGTAACCGTACTTTGGCCAGCCTTCTTCCTGAAGTTTTGTGTGGAAGTAGATTCCGGCATTGCTGCCAGGCGTCGTCATGACCTCACACTCAAACTCAAAATTCCTGAACGGCTTGTCGTCACCAACGTAGAACAGGTGGCTGCGCTCGCCGGTGCACTGCAGATTTCCGTCGTTGATATTCCACGAATCCAGATGTTCCGTCTTCTTCCAGCCGGCAAAGGACTTACCGTCAAACATCGATTTCCAGCCGGCAGCGTCTTTGTCTGCGGCATTGGCCGGGCTAACCAAAACGGCAGCCAGCGATAATAACATGACAGTTCGAAACATTGGGAATTCTCCGGATGAGCCTGTAATTCAGTGGGTCTGCGCTATGGGAAGGCTTCGCGCCATTCGTTTTTTGTGAGGCCGCTCAGAGTACGCGATGGTCCGCCTGGATTCCACTGTGGTCAATCCCTGTTCGAAAGGAAAGCAGATTTGACGGTGCAGCGGTTTTGACACAGGAGCCAGGGGTGATCAAACTTTACGTCCTTGTATAGCTGCGGTTCTGTGGACCGGCAGATCCGTATTCCTTTGACCATGAAAGACCCTGTCATGATTCTGCGCAGCAGCCGAATTGCCACTTCTCTCAATGTGTTTGCTCTCGCGACCATGACCGTCATTTTATTTGCGGGCGCTCAGAACGATGCGGAGAAACGATTCTCTGATGCGACCATGGACCTGGGAATCGTCGTCAGTGACCTGGGGGCGAGTGTCAGGTTTTACACCGAAGTCGTTGGTCTGGAAAAAACCGGAGGATTTTCCGTCGGGCAGGCCTTCTGTCGCGATACGCGACTGACCGACGGCCATGCCCTTGATATTCAGGTTCTCTCGCCGAATGGCGACACAGACGGCACCAGTGTCAAGTTGATGGCACTGCCGGGCGTCGACAGTAAAAAGGGTGATCACCGTTTTATTCATTCACAACTGGGGTACAGTTACCTGACCTTTTACGTAGCGGATATCGAAGCCGCGTCCGCTCGGATGAAAGCGGCGGGAATCAAAGCGGCTGGCAGGGAACAGGTTCGCGTTCCTCTGGAAACGCCCGTACCGATGTTTCTCACGTTGATCGCCGATCCGGACGGCAACCTGATCGAACTGATCGGGCCCAAAGCAAAACAGTGATCCGAAGTTTTTGAGCAGGAGAACACAGAGGAAGCAGAGAACTCTATAATTGATGAACTCCGCTATCTCAGCGTGCTCCTGTTCAAAATTGTCTTCGGCGCACGTGTGGAAAGTGCATGAGTACAGATGGCGGACAAAGTGAACCAGCCGGATACTTCAATCCTCAGATCCCTAAGTCTGGAAACGTAAACAGATTTCACACTTCATGGTCAACAGTCACACAATGAACGTGATCCTTGCATCTCGAAACCTGATACTGGTCGCGGTCACCTCCGCACATCTGGTTCTGCTTGGTGGCCAGTTGACAGTGGCGCAGGAATTACCCCCGGCGGCTGGCGGAAAATCACACTTCGAAGTCAGCGTTGCCCCGTTTCTGGAAAAGCATTGTGTGGCCTGTCACAGTGGTGATGACGCGGAAGCCGGAGTTGCGTTCGACAGGTACAGCGCATCGGCCAACGTGCAGACGGAATACGACCTTTGGGAAAAGGCTGTGCGACTGATCAGGGATCGCCAGATGCCGCCGCCTGAGGAGACCCAGCCGACAGCGGGTGAACTGGTCGCCGTCGCCACCGCCATTCAGGCAGAACTCGCGACCTTCGATTGCACGGCAGAACAGCATCCTGGTCGAGTCACGTTGCGGCGGCTGAACAAAGCCGAGTACAACAACCCGATTCGTGATCTGATCGGGCTGGACCTGAAGCTGGCTGACGATTTCAATATCGGGGATGTGTTGTCCCTGCCGCCGGTCCTGCTGGAAAAATATCTCACGGCCGCTCAATCCGTTGCGGAACAGGCCTTTGCGGATCCACAGGCTCGCGGTCGAGTTCTTGTTCACTCTGCTCCGACGGATGATGGGCGAATTGCCGTTGCCAGACGTAACGTGCGTGAGTTCACCGAGCGGGCCTTTCGTCGACCGATCACTGAGGACGAAGAAGCACGTCTGTTTGCCATCATGAAGTTCGCCTATGAACAGGACAGTTCAATGGACGAGATTTTCAAAACCGTGATCGCCGCCGTGCTGTCGAATCCGCATTTTCTGTTTCGAATCGAACGTGACGCGGACAGCAACGATGAAGATGGCATCCGTGAACTGAACAGCTTTGAGATGGCGTCGCGGCTGTCGTACTTTTTGTGGAGCAGCATGCCCGATAAGGCCCTGTTCGACCTGGCTCGCAGCGGCAAACTGACACGTTCGAAAGACATTGCGGCTCAGGCAAAACGAATGCTGGCCGACCCGAAGTCGAAGGCTCTGGTCGACAATTTCGCTGGCCAGTGGCTACAGCTGCGGGACGTCTCGCGCCTGATGCCTGATCCTGAATTGTTCCCGGATTTCGACGGTGAACTTCGTACTGCCATGCGTCGCGAAACGGAGTTGTTTTTCGAATCGATGATCAATGAAAACCGCAGCGTCCTGGGATTTCTTAATGCGGACTTCACCTTTGTCAACGAACGTCTCGCGCGGCACTACGGAATCCCCGGCGTCAAAGGCCCTGAGTTCCAACAGGTTGCACTGAACGCCGGTCGTCGAGGCATTCTTACTCACGCCGGCATCCTGATGCTGACATCCAATCCGACACGGACGTCACCCGTGAAACGCGGTAAGTGGATCCTGGAGAACATTCTGGCCGAACCTCCCCGACCGCCCCCGGCCAATGTCCCGGAACTGGAAGACGACGGCGAGACGCTTGGTTCATTGCGCGAACAGATGGAACAGCATCGATCCAACCCCGCCTGCTCGGTCTGTCACCTGAAGATGGACGCGATCGGTTTCGGTCTGGAGCACTTCGACGCCATCGGCGCATGGCGTGACCGTGACGGTCGTTTCGACATTGACGCTTCCGGTGAGTTACCGGGCGGTCAGAAATTCGCCGGGGCGGAAGAATTGATGGAGATTCTGGTCCGGGAAAAGAAAACCGAGTTCTGTCGGTGTCTGGCGGGTAAGATGTTAACGTATGCGTTGGGCCGAGGTCTCAGTTCCTACGACCGATGCACAATCAACGATGTCGTTCGCAATCTGGAACAGAACGAATACCGGTTCGAGGCACTCATCACCGCCATCGTGACCAGTGATCCGTTCACGATGCGTGAATCCAAATGAAGGCAATGGAGGACAACTAATGACTGAGCGCCATTCATCCTTCTCACGCCGCCACGCACTGCGGGGCTTTGGCGTGTCACTGTCACTGCCGTGGCTGGAATCTGTCTGCCCGGTGGCTCACGCCACGACGGTTGCGCCGACACCACCGCAACGCATGGGTTTCATCTTTGTGCCCAACGGAGTTCACCTGCCGGATTGGACGCCACAGACGGAAGGATATGGGTTCGAACTGCCCTTTATCCTGGATCCGTTGTCCGCGGTTCAGGACGACATTCTGGTTATCAGCGGCCTGACTCATGACAAGGGCCGAGCGAACGGCGACGGCCCGGGTGATCACGCTCGCAGCGCGTCTGTATTTCTCACTGGTGCCCAGCCTCGAAAGACGGACGGTTCCAACATCCGATCCGGAGTGTCGGTGGATCAGGTGGCTGCTCAGGCCGTTGGCAAGGCAACACGATTCGCGTCACTGGAACTTGGCTGCGAACAGGGCCGCACTGCGGGGGGATGCGATTCCGGGTACAGTTGTGCGTACTCGTCCAACATCGCGTGGTCGTCAGAATCAACGCCGGTTGGCAAAGAAACGAACCCGCGATTTGTATTCGATCGTCTCTTCGGAAACGGAAATTCAAAGGCATCCAGCAAGAACCAGGGGCGCCGCGATGCTTTGAAGAAAAGCATTCTCGACTTCATCGCAGATGATGCGCGCCGTCTGCAGAAGCAGCTGGGGCAAAACGACAAGCGGAAACTTGAGGAATATCTTAACGGCGTGCGAGAAGTCGAACGTCGCATTGAGGGCACCGCTGATCAACCGGACATCACCACCGATATCGACTACCCGGTCCCCAGTGGCACACCGAACGACTACGGAGAACACATTCGTTTGATGTGCGACATGATGGTGCTGGCGTTTCAGACAGACAGCACCCGGATCGCCACGTTTATGTTCGCCAACGCCGCCAGCAATCGCAGTTATCGTCAGATTGACGTTGCCGATGGCCACCACGACCTGTCACATCACGGAGGAAACGCCGAAAAATACGGTAAGATTCGCCTCATCAATCGGTTCCATATCGCTCAACTCAGTTACCTGCTGCAGAAGATGAAAGCGACGCCGGACGGTGATGGAAACCTGCTGGACAACACGACAATTTGCTACGGCAGTGGAATCAGTGACGGTAACCGTCACAACAACGAAAACCTGCCGATCCTGCTGGCCGGTCACGGGGCTGGCACCGTTGATCCCGGTCGACACATCAAAGTTCCCACCGAAACGCCAGTGTGCAATCTGTTTATGTCGATGCTGGACCGTTTCGGTTCGTCCGTCGATTTCATCGGCGACAGCACCGGAAAGCTTTCCGGACTGCAGATCTGATTGGTCGGCTGTTGCTGTGAAACGACCGATTTGTCGATCGCCACTTTGCTTAATGACAATGCATCGATTCAACAGGACACAACGAACGTATCGCGTCCCGATCGTCATGCTGGTTACAGTGTTGGCGTCGTGTGCATCGCCATCGATCGCCTTCGACGAAACGTCAACAGTCGAAGCCTATGCGGAACAACTTCAGAGTGGGGACCTGCAGGAACGGCGTGACGCCGCTTATGCACTGGCTGCACAGGGGCCGGATTCGCTTGCAGCGTTGCCGGCGTTGATTAAAGGGCTGAGTGACCGGGATGAACAGGTGTGGATGCAGTCGGCGATCGCGGTCGCGCGTATTGGACCAGCCGCGCTGGATGCTTCTACTGCTCTTATCGAGAGTCTCGACAGCCGATCTGACCAGAAGCGCTACCGAGCCGCATGGGCACTCGGGCAGCTGGGGCCGCCCGTGATTCCATCACTTCGCAATGCGTCGAAGCATGATGACGCTCGCATTCGCAGGGGAGCCGCCGATGCAATGGGCTGGCTGGCCGCCCATGCCACCGACGTTCTTTCCGACCTGGAAGCTCTGCTTGTTGACGAAAATGCCGACGTCGCTGTGCATGCCGCCGACGCGCTGGGACGGCTTGGACCGGCCGCCGAAGAGGCGCTGGCGCAGGCGCTTTCAAGTGAGCGGGAAGCTGTGCGCGTCAAAGCGGCTTTGGGGCTTGCCGGGATTGGTGGCGTGTCTGAAATTACGCAGGAAAAACTGACTCACATCACACAGGACGCGCATCCGCCCGCCCGCGCTGCCGCGGTTGTGGCTCTGGCGTCATCAGGTTTCGATCGAGTCAATCTGCTGGACGTTATCGCTGGTGCTTTGTCTGACAAAGACACAGGTGTTCGCAGCGCCGCAGTGCTGGCGTTGCGAAAACTTGGCCCCGAATCCCGCCGAGCTGTTCCTCTACTGGTGGAAATGCTGAAAAGTGATGATGCGGATTCACGGTCGTCGGCAGCCTTTGCTCTGGGAACGATGGGGCAGGACGCAGCCGCAGCGTTGCCGGTTCTGGTCACTGCATTGAAGCGTGAGTTTGATGGCGACGAGTCCGAGGTGATGAGAGCAATCAGTCGAGTGGGCGTGGTTGCTGTGCCTGCATTACTGGCGGCGTCTGCGGATTCTGACCTGCCGCCGGAACGGCTGGTTTCGGCACTTGCGGGAATCGGCCCGGCCGCCACTGACCTGCTGGTGGGGGCATTGCACGATGATTTGGCTGCCGTGCGAACAAGTGCGGCCCAGGCGCTGGGCCGTATGAACGCGACACCAAAGTCGGCGATTGTTGCGCTGACGGCGTGTCTGCAGGACTCGTCGCCCAATGTCCGCGCTGCGTCCGCGTCGGCACTCGGCCATTGCCGTCACGCCGGCGACGAAGCCGTGGCCGCGTTATCCGCAGCGACAACAGACAGTGACAGCGTGGTCCGAGCTGCCGCCGTTTATGCCCTCGCGTCAATCGATCTGCCTGCCGAAAAAGTGCTGCCCGTTCTCGCAAAGTCTCTCACAGATCACAATTCTGCTGTCCGCGGTAAAGCTATCGCCGGTTTGGAGAACCTCGGAGACGCAGCGAAGTCTGTGCTGCCCGACATTACCGCGGCTTTGCACGACGAAGCGGCGCTGGTGCGCACCAGCGCCGCATCCACCATCGGCAGTCTTGGTGAATCTGCCAGGTCAGCGATGCCAAATCTGACGAACATGCTGTCCGACCAGGACACTGCCGTGCGAGCGGCTGTTGCCAATGCGATGGCGAACATCGGCATCGAAGATAACAAGACAGCTGCTTTGCTGGCACCACTGCTGGCTGACCCGGACATGGACGTCGTGCTGGCCGGTATAGCAGCCCTGACTTCGATGGGGGATTCCGGCAAAGACGCCCTTCCGGCTGTGACCAACGTTCTCACTCACGACCAGCCGTCTGTGCGGTCCGCGGCGATCAAGTGTTTCGCAGCCATTAGTTCGGAACAGTCGCAGTCCTTAACGGTATTGATATCTGCGTTGGAAGATGGTGACTGGACCGTTCGCCGCGCCGCCGCAGAATCGCTTGGCGACATCGGAGCTGCGGCCAGGGCAGCGATTCCGATTCTGTTCACCATGCTGCAAAACGAAGAAGACACGAACGTCGCACGGGGCGCAATACGAGCGATTGACGCGGCCGGTCCGGAAGCACTTCCCGTCCTGCTGGCCGGTCTGAAATCCGACGACCTGCGCACTCAGTATTACGCCGTTTTTCTGCTTGGAAAAGTTGGTCCGGCAGCCGCTGACGCATTGCCGCTGCTGAATAAATTGCACGACGAATCCGAAAGCCGTCGATTCCAGGAACGACTTCAATCAGCCATCGACGACATCGAGGTCAAGTCGGAATGAATCCGTCTGATGGCAGCGTTGAACTGACAAACAGCGACGACAGTGATGTCGCACCGTTCACGATCCGCCGCGCCGAATACAGCGATGCTGGCGTCATTGCTGAAATCTACAACGAGGCTATTGGCTCCACAACGGCGACGTTTGATACCGAACCACAGTCTGAAGAAACGCGACGGCACTGGCTGGAATCGCACGACGACCGGCATCCCGTGTTCGTCGCAGAAGTGAATCAACGAGTTGTTGGCTGGGCAGCGCTGACGAAGTGGTCGGACAGACCTGCGTACGACGGGACTGTGGAATCGGCGTTCTATGTCAGCGAGGGGGATCGCGGTCGCGGAATCGGTCGTGCTTTGAAAGAGCGACTGATCAGTGAAGCTCGGCGTCTGAAATTTCACACGATTCTGTCCCGAGCTGCTCAGGGAAGCGACGCGTCACTTCATCTTAACGAAGCCATGGGCTTTCGGCACATCGGCACGATGAAAGAGGTGGGACTTAAGTTCGGCCAGCGACTTGACGTCCACATGATGCAGTTGATGCTGGCACCAGAGGATGACTCCACACAGATCCCACCCAGCGACGCGGCAATTGGTGAAGGCGATGGCTCGTCCGTTGAGTCTTCGCAGAATCAGGCGACGTCGAGAACTGCCGGCAACGTCGCCATCCTGCTGTTTGATGACGTCGAAGTGCTCGACTTCTGCGGCCCCTTTGAAGTCTTCTCCGTCGCCGGAAATCTTACAGACCCGCCGTCACTTAACGTTTTTACCGTCGCCGAAAACAGTTCGATCAGGGCACGCAACGGTCTGACCGTGATCCCGGATTACACGCTCAGTAATTGTCCCCGGGTGGACGTGCTGTTGGTTCCCGGCGGCATCGGCAGCCGCAAAGAAGTGAACAACAAGCCGCTCATCGACTGGATCAGAACCACGTCTAAAACAGCGGGACTTGTCCTGTCCGTTTGCACGGGAGCATTACTGCTTGGCAAGGCTGGCCTGTTGGACGGACTCAGTGCAACGACTCACCACGGCGCATTTGATGTCCTGCGTGAAACTGTTCCCACTGCGACAGTCCATGAACAGCGGCGTTTTGTCGACAACGGCAGAATCATCACATCAGCAGGTATCGCCGCCGGTATTGATATGAGCCTGCACGTTGTCGCGCGGCGGTTGGGTGCTGAAGTCGCGGCAGCCACAGCCAGCCACATGGAATATCCCTGGCAGCAGGATGAAGATGTGGCCAGCTGACCAAATTCAGCAAACGCTAAGCCGCGTTCTTTTTCTTCGCGGGGGCTCTCTTCCTCGGTTGCTTCGGGTCAATGTGCAAAGACGGTGGGTCGGCCGGGACGGAGCCTCGATCGTCAGGAACCTGAAACTGTTTCTGCAGATCGGCGACCCGTGTCTTCAGTTGAGCCACAATTTCAGAGTAGTCCGGATCGTCATACCGGCTTCGCATTTCACGAGGATCCTTCTCAAGATCGTACAGTTCCCATTCATCCAGATTGTAGAAGTGAATCAGCTTGTATCTGTCGGTCCGCACACCGTAATGTCGTCGGACCATGTGAGCGGTCCGTCGTTCGCCATTGAATTCGTAATAGTGGTAGTACAGGGCATCACGGAAACCTGGATGACTGTAGTTGACCAGTTTGTTGCTGAATCCGATGGTCATGGGAGGAGGCGTTCCGCCTGATGGCTTGCCCAAAATCAGCGGTTTCAGACTTTTCCCCTGCATGTCC
>LWDU01000201.1_pt1 | contig 17875 bp, 6 predicted proteins | sample 727161 | NCBI WGS metagenome assembly LWDU01 (sample SAMN04566230, study PRJNA314399) | hydrothermal vent metagenome | isolation source: deep sea hydrothermal plume seawater | place: Mexico: Gulf of California, Guaymas Basin | collected 2004-07-11
TATGGTCATCGTTAGAACAGGCGGAAGGAAATAGTGGAAATCATCCACCATTAGTTATATTTAAAAGAAACAGAAGTAAAACATATGCGGTTTTAGAATTTGATGAATTATTAAAGTTATTGAATGAATAATTTACTGTCTTTACTTTCAGTAGTTATAGGAAATCCAGGTAGAAATGTCCGTAAGGAAAATGAACACATATTTTTCTGCCCATTTTGCAATCATTATAAACCAAAACTTCAAGTAAATATTACAAGTCAATTTTGGCACTGTTGGGTTTGTGATAGTAAGGGACGACGTTTTTACCAATTATTTAAAAAACTTAATGCAACACCATCTCAACTTAAAGAGCTTTCCGATATAGTTGGAGAGTTTTTTTATACAGATAAAAAATTAGACAAAGAGGAAGTAATATCATTACCAAAAGAATATATATCTTTATGGGGTGATAAATCCAGTAGTATATTAAAAAAACATGCTTTGTCTTATTTGAATAAACGCAATATATCTTATGGAGATATTATAAAGTATCAAATTGGTTATTGTGATGAGGGGTTATATTCCAATAGAATAATAATACCTTCATATGACGAAAATATGAAATTAAATTATTTTATAGCAAGAGATTTTTATTCCAGTTATAGTAAATACAAAAATCCTCCAGTATCTAAAAATATTATAGTTTTTGATTCTTTAATAAATTGGAATGAACCAATTATATTATGTGAGGGTGTATTTGATGCAATATCTATAAAACGTAATGCTATTCCGTTACTTGGTAAAAATATACCAAGAGCGTTGTTAGAAAAGATAATTAATAAAAACATTGATAAGGTATATTTAGCATTGGATGCTGACGCTATATCAGAGATCATAAAAATAACAGAAATGTTTTCTAAATATAATATAGATGTATTTATAATAAAATTAAAAGAAGATACAGATCCTTCTGATATAGGTTTTGAAGAAATGTTAACTTATGTAAAAAATTCTAAAAGTTCAAATTTTACTGACCAAATTAAGATGAAACTCAATAATATATGATAAATGAAATAGTTAAAGTTCCATTTAGAAAATTAAAATATATCCATCATATATCGGATATACAAATTAGGAACTTAATACGCCACAAAGAATATAGAGAGGTATTTGAAGGCCTCTATGAAAAAGTAAAACTTCAAAAAAATAATGCTATAGCATATATTGGTGGTGATATAGCACACTCTAAATTAGATATGTCTCCAGAGTTAATTGATATGTTATCTAAATTATTTAAAAATTTAGCCACGATTGTAATTTAAATAATTTATCTCGTATGGATTGTTTATCACCAATAGTAAATAATCTTAAGCATCCTAATTTACATTATTTAAGAAAAACAGGTGTATATAAATGTGCCGATACTTCATTAGTAGTGTGGGATGTGTGGGATAAAGAAAAAGATTTTATAGAAGCTAAAGATGTTGAGGGAGATACTAAAGTAGTTTTATATCACGGTACTGTTGACCAGGCAAGAACTGATTTGGGATTTAAGTTACCTTCAAAAGTAAAGATTAATTTGTTTAAAGGTTACGATTTAGGATTACTTGGTGATATTCATAAAAGACAATTTATCAATAAAGACGAAACCATTGGATATTGTGGTTCATTAGTTCAACAAAATCACGGTGAAGATATTGGTAAAGGTTATTTACTATGGGATGTTCCAAATAGAAAATCTGAATATATAGAAATACCAAATGAGTATGGTTATGTAACTTTAGATATTGATAACGGAATATTACCAGATATATCTAATTTACCTAAAAAATCTAGAGTGAGAATGAGAGTACGTAATACTTCAGCTGCCGAAGTAAAAAGGATATCTACTTTAGTTAGACAACAATACCCTAAAACTCAAGAAATAACAATAACTAGAACTGATGCGTTTGATAGCACCGATAGGGTTAGAGGACATAAAATTAATATTGGTGATATAACCGATATGGATTATCAATATCAACTTATATCAGAATATTTAGATAATAATTTTGTGGTAGATGAAGAAACATTATTAAAGATAAAAGATATTAATAAAGATTTAAATGATAATCTTCCAGAAGAAGAAGTTTATCGTAATATAAATTGGAAATTAAAGAAATTTGAGTTTTCAAATATGTTCAGTTATGGTGAAGATAATGTGGTAGATTTTACAAGACTTAATGGAATAATTGGAATGTTTGCACCAAATGCTAGTGGTAAATCTGCATTGCTAGATGCGTTATCTTTTACTATGTATGATACCTGTAGTAGAGCTTTTAAAGCAGATAATGTACTTAATAATAAAAAGGATTGGTTTGCTGCTAAAATAAATGTAGAAGTTAATGGTAAAGATTATTGGATCCAACGGTATGGTAAAAAATTAAAAAGCGGACATGTTAAGGTTAATGTAAATTTTTATACTTTAGATGAAAATGGTGAAAAAATTTCTATGAATGGAGACCAGAGAAGAACTACAAATGGAAATATTAGAAGAATTTTAGGAAATTACGATGATTTTATTTTAACAACACTATCATCACAAATAAACAATACTGTTTTCATAGATAAGACGCAAAAAGAAAGAAAAGAATTATTACAACAATTTATGGGTATTGGAATTTTTGATAAATTATATACATCAGCATTAGATAATATGAAAGATGTTAAAGCTATATTGAGATCTTTTAGAAATAATGATTATGATTCGGAATTAGTTGATATAAAACACGGTAAGAAAACTGTAAAAAATAAGTTAGTTGAAGTTGAGGAACAATTAAAAAAACATACTAATAAAGAAAATGTTATAGATAAAGAAGTTAAGAAGTTGTATAGAAAATTAAAACCAGTAGATGAGAGTGTTACTGATATTGGTGGTATGAAAACAGATAAAGAAAAATTGATGAAAATAATTTCTGGGTTTGATATTGAATCTGCTGAAATAAAAAGCAAATATGAGAATTTATCTTTTAAATTAAATGAAACAAAATCTAAAATAGAATCTTATAAAGAACAGGGTATAGAACATCAACATGCAGAATTAGAACAATTAGAAAATAATAAACAAGATACAAAAATAGAAATTGATAAGTTACAAATTTCAGTTAGATCTAAGTTAGATAAGTTGGAAAAGTTACAGGATTTAGAATATGATCCTGATTGTAAGTATTGTATGAATAATGTTTTTGTAAAAGATGCTATAAAAACTAAAAAAGATTTAGTAAAAGATAAAATATTGGCTGATAAATATGTTAATTCTATTGATGGTTTAGATAATAAAATTAAAAGATTATTTCATGTAAAAAATCATAAAGAAGATTTTGATACGTTGATAAAAGAATTAAAAGAAATTCGTATTACTTATAATAATAATCAATCTAATATGACTATTGTAGATGAAAAAAAGAAAAATGTGATGTCTCAAATAAAACATTTACAAGAACGAATTAGTAAGTATTATGAACAAGAGCAGGATGTTATTTATAATAATGAAATAAATAAACATATTGATGATTTGGTAATAGAACAAACAACTTTTAGAAGTAAAATAAAAAAATTGAATAATGAAGTTAAAGATTTTTATGCATCACTACAAGTATTAGAAAATAAACGCAGAACAATTGTAAGAAATATTAAAAAGATAGAAGATTTAGAAAATGAAAATGTAGCATACCAGTATTATTTAGATGCCATTAAACGTGATGGTGTTCCATATGAACTTATTACAAAGGCACTACCTACCATTGAAAATGAAGTTAATAATATATTGTCACAATTAGTGGAGTTTCAAATTATATTCGAAATGGATGGTAAGAATATTAATAATTATATTGTATATGATGATGATAACATTTGGCCATTAGAGTTATCAAGTGGTATGGAAAGATTTATAAGTTCATTAGCTTTAAGAGTTGGGTTAATGAATGTATCTAATTTACCAGCATCTAATTTTCTTGCTATTGATGAGGGTTGGGGAACGATGGATAGTGAGAACATTAATTCAGTATATCAATTATTTCAATATTTAAAAACTCAATTTCAATTTACATTGATTGTATCACATATTGATTCAATGAGAGATGCAGTTGATACATTACTGGAAATTAAAAAAGATAAAAACTTTTCTTCAATAGCCTTCGCTTGAGTCAGATTTCATTTGACCATCTAATAATATTCTATTATTAGAATTTCTTTTAAGTTTTAATATATAAGTATTAACAAGGGCGGACATACTAGTATGTTCGCTTTTTGCATGCCCTTTAAACCAATCCATTAAATCTTCATCTATAGTAAAAGAAACTTTCTTTTTCATACCGATACTCTCCATACTTTATCCATATAATAAATATTTAGAATTTGAATTTTTGATATTTATAGTTGAACGTTTTATAATGGAATATAATTTATGGCTGTACTTCGTAGAAGAAATGAAAAACAATTTTTAGCAGATATACCTACTCTAATAACAGAGGAAGGGATTGATAGTAAGTATTTCCAAATTTTTGGAATACCAGAAGAACTCCCAACTGGAAAAAGTAGCTTCATAGTAGGTGGTTCTCCATTTTTAAAAAGTGGAGTTAAACTAAAAATAGAAATAATTGATTCAAAAGGTGAAGTAATTTATACTGAACCTGTATTTGGATATCGTGATGGAGTAAATCGTCGAGTTTCTATTGAAATTTATGATTCCTCACAGGTTGGAGAAGCGATATTTACACTTCTTGGAGAAATAGATCCAGCTAAATCAGATGTACCTATTCCTACAGAATGGCAAGGAGTATATAATGTAAAATATACTAGACGACTTTCAATAAATCCAACACTTTTGAATGTCCAGCCTATCAGATTTCATAAACAACCATATGTCAATGTAGTACCGCTTACTAATGCTTATAAAGAGTATATTCAACAACCAGAAGAAACTAGAATATTAACTGCAGAGTTAGTTTCAAGTAAAACTGCAGGTACTTCAGCCCAAACTACTGATGTAGTAACACAAGAACAAAGTTATCCAGAAGAAGACCAAGCTGAAAAGGCCTTCGATTTTATGTCATTATATAATTCTGCAGCATTTAGACAATCGAGTTTTAGTAATTTTAGAATGCCTTTTACATTTCAATCATTTTCACCACCAACTGGAAATGCAAATTTAATAGTTTCGAGTGGAAGTTTAGATGATGGAATGATAGGTAAAAATATTATTATTAATGATCCACAAGTAGATACAAATTCACCAAATATACCAACTAATTATACAATTCCATCACAGTATTCATCTTCTATTTTAGATATAACTAATGATACTACTGCAAATTTAGCAAAAGCGTTTTATGTAACTGGTGATGATGGTAGTACAAAATATCCAGTAAATTTATCAACTAATCAAGTATTTACTTGTAGTTTTTCGCCAATACCAACTGAACAAGATTCAGTTATAAATTATTTTGATTTAGCAGATATACGGTTAAGTAGACTTCGGACTTTTAGTGGTGATGTAAAATACGTACGTGTTTTTGCTATATCACAAGGGGCACAAACAGAACAACAATTTGATTTACTGGGAGAATTTCCATTAGAATCACAGGAATTATTATTTGATTATGATAATATTAAAAGTGGTCGTACTGGGTTTTTCTTTAACCAGACAAAAATAGATAATTATTGGGATTCATATGGAGGAACTAGAGCAACAACAGCAACTGGAAGTTATGGATTATCTCAAACTGGATCATTTATTAGATATGCGATGGATATTTCTGGATCAAATGCTGATTTGAATCAAGAAATTATGGCTCAAACTTCTCATTCTTTTTCTTTATCAAAAAATGTTCCGTATGAATTAAGTTTTAAACTGTATGGATCAAAAACTCCTAAAACTACATCTGCTGGAGAAGAAAATAAAGCTAGAATAGATTTTTTAATATCCGGTAGTGATTTTAAACCAAATCATGAATTTGGAGGAAATTATGGTAGAAGGATTTTATCTATAGATTTCGATGATTCCGAAGATTATCCAGAGTTGAGAGATTCACAATCTAAAAATTGGAATAAAACTTATTTGAGTGGAATGTTTATACCACTAACTTCGGGGGTAGGTAAATTACAAATTAGGGCTTCATCTGGAAGATGGCATGTAGCGGATATTTCTTTAAGACCAGCTGCAGATACTAATTTTAGTCCAGAGATAGCTAGAATATTTTCAGAAATGCCACCAAGTAGAAATAGACCTGAAACGGTTAAATTTTTATTGGAGTTTGTAAATAATGATGGAGTGAAAGCAGACGCAGTTATTATATCACCAGATGTTGTGTTTCCTGGAGCAAACTTTGCTATACAAGGAGATAATAATGTATTGAGTGGTTCTATGTTTATCTCTAACGCTGTTGGTGAAGGTATTGAGATGGCAGGTGTTGGTTCAGCCTTTTTAAGAACAATAGGATGGGAAGGTTTTATAAGTGCGTCATCCGGAACTGGTAAAGGTGGATTTTTTCTTTATAGTGGTTCAGTATTGCCAGATTCTCCAGATGATTATATGGGTGCTGGTTTAGAAATTCATGATGGTAGAAGTGGTGTGAATGAAAGATATTTTCAATTTAAAACACAACATGGTGCGAGTAGTGAATCAATTTTTAGAGTTAAGACAGATGATTATTTGTTCGGTATTTCTGGGTCTGGAGGCGTAGAATCTTATATAAGTGGAGCTGATGGTAAGTTAGAAATATCATCTTCTAATTTTGCTATTTCTAATACTGGTGATGTTTCAATGACTGGAACTGTTACTGCTACTGCTGGTAACATTGGAGATTGGACAATATCAAGTGGTAATATTGTAGGTTCTAATATTACTATGGATGCCGATGGTTCAAGAATTTATAAAACAGATAGTAATGGTGAACTTAATGGTTATTATATGGACTTTACTCCAGGGGCAAATTATTATGTTAGATTTGGAACTGATTTTGCGGTGTCATCTTCCGGAACTCTTATTGCAAGTGGCGCAATAATTGAAGGTGTCATAACAGCTTCAGAAGGTTATATAGCGAATTGGACAATAGCACCAAATACAATAAATAAATTGACTGGTGGTACATATACTGGAATGTCATCTACTGGTGATGCTAGATTTTTTGCTGGAGCAGCTAATTTAAATGCTGGCACATCTTCTGCAGTTTTTAATGTAAAATCTGGTGGTGATGTTACTGGTTCACAAGTATTATTTACTGGTGGTAAAGTTGGTGGATGGACTTTAACAGATTCTACATTAACTGGTGGAGTAGTAACCTTAAATTCTGCTGGTTCAATAGAAGTTGGTGGATTAGCGGATGCCACAACAACTGCCACAACCAATTCAGGTTTCTTTGCAGATTCAAGTGGTAATGTATTGATAAAAGGTAATGTGAGTGGTAATGATTATCTGAAGATTTCTGCTGGTGGTAGTATTGATATTAAATCTCAAGTTTTTGATTTAGCAACCCCCACAATGTTATTAGATAGTGGAACTAATAGTGGTAAGATATCATTAGGAGCAACACCACCAACTGCTTACAATAGTGGAACTGGTATCTATATAGATGGAACTGGTAAACTTTTAATTGGTAATTCAGGTGGAGATAGAATACAATTTGATGGTAGTAATTTTACAATTCAAGTTGGTACATTAGATATAAATGCTACAGATATAGAAATTTCATCTACTCAAGCGTCAGCTTCTTTTGGACATGATACTGACGTCGGCACACTAGTAATTGAAGGAGCTCCAGCAAGACTTACTATAGTGAGTGGTTCTATATCAAATACTACATTTCAAGGAAACACAGCAGGCGGCGGATATCATGGTGAAATACTCAAGATTGGAGATATAACTGATAATGACGGTGGTGATAAATTCGGTTTAATGATGTTTGATGGAAAGGGCATCGATGTAGAGGATAATAGGATATTATCTCTAGGAGATAGAGGAAATGTAATTGCTGGATGGGAAATAACAAAGAATCAAATTAGAGGTATTCCTGACGCGGGTGTTGGGGAGGATTATGGTTCAGGTGAAGTAAAACTTATTTTACAATCTACTGGAAGTTTGGAAACATCTAATTTTGTAAGTGGATTAAAGGGGTGGAGAATTTCAAGTGAAGGGAATGGAACTGCAGAATTTGAAAATATGAGAATTCGTGGAACTCTACGAACAACCGTATTTGAAAAAGAAAGTGTTAATGTTGTTGGTGGTCAATTGATGGTTGCAAATTCAACTACAATACAGGCGTTAAAAAGTGGAAGTTTCGTTATAGCCGGCGCAGCATCCATGTCGGCAGCATCAACTACTATGAGTGTAGAGAACGTATCCGGATTTTCAAGAGGAGAAGTATTAAAAGTAAAATCAATCACTGACACTGGATTTTCGTTAGAATATATGACGGTAACTGGTTCTACGAGATATACGGAATCAGGATCGGCTATTTCAGCATCATTATCTGGTTATGATTTAACTACTATAGATCCAGATGGATTATATGGTGAAATTTATGTGGGTAGAGCGGTAGGACAAGGTGAGGTAACTAAAAGTATAGCGACAACAACTAGTGAGTCTATTAGTTTATTGTTGGATAATGGACGTCCTAACCTAGGAGCCGCAGATATAATTTATGTAAATAATACTGGGTCATTATTACCTCAAACTGTTATTGAGATTGATGATGAGAGAATGAAAATTACAGCCGTAACTGGAAGTATTCCTGTGTTGGGCCCCGCAGGACAAGCTCAATCTGGATCATTATATGTAATTAGGGATTGGAATGATACTGTACCGTCTATACATAATCATGGATCATCGGTATCTACGGTTAAAGTGGAGAATGAATTTTTAGCGGGATTAGTTTCAACTGCACAAGAGTATAGTGAGGGTCAGGTTATAGTTTCAACTGGAAAATTTGCTCAAGGTACTAATTTTAACGACGCGTTCGGGTATTCTGCTAATACATCTGATGCTCCAAACGCCAATGGTGAGTATAGATTGAAGTCAGCCGCGGGAGCTCATTTAACTACATTACCGACAATAACGACTGCAACTCAATTAGAAATATATAATACTGATAGAGATTCTACAAGTCGTGATAATTTTTATAGTATATTTGATAAAAATAGTTATATTGTACTTTTAGTAGATGGGACAAAAGAATGGGTTAGGTTCGTAGTAAATGGAAATCCATCTAAATCTGGTAATGTTCATACATTTCCAATTAAATTAAACCAAGATTTTTATAATGCTGGATCTAGCACTTCAACTACTAGTTTAAATGTTGATTTCTGGTTCATGAGCAATATTCAAGATGTTTCGAGCGGTTATCTTATGCTTAATGCTAATCCTAATGATTTATATAGTCCTTATTTTGATATTGTAGAAAGAACTGGTAGTGGAGTTTATGATTTAGAATTAAGAGCAAGACTTGGAGATTTAAGCGGACTTTCAAGTGGGCATCTATATGGGGATGAAGAACCAGGATTCGGACTTTATACTGATAATGGATATTTCAAGGGAACCATTCAAGCAATGACAGGATCAATTCACGGTATATTGAATATCGCAACGACCGCAGGTGGTATTGAGACTGGTGATAAGATAATGATGGGTAGAAATGTTCAAGGTTCAAATGATGGTATTTATATTGATTCAAATAACTATTGGCTTACTACTGGAGCATGGAAAGTTGGTGGGGCAACGAATTATTTAAGTCTTGATAACGGATCTGATGGTAATATTTCGATTAAATCGGAAACATTTGAGTTAGATGCTAGTAATTTAGAATTATCTTCTACACAAGCTTCAATGAGTCTTGGTGACGGTAAAATAGTATTACAAGGTGCTTCTGCACCATTTATGGCTATTAATTCTGGAAGTGATAATCAAATACTTGTTAAAACTGATGGTAGTGATTCATTTATGACTATGGGAAGTAAAGAAGATTTTGGAGATGAGGGAAGTGGTACTGCCGGTATATTAATTGGAATGGATGCTGGTAATCCACAAGCAGAGTTTGTAAGAAGTGCTACCGATTATTTCTTATTTGATGGTTCAAGTGGTGTCGATATAAAAACAGGGAAACTTCTTATAAGTGCTGGCACTATGACCATACAAGCAAATGATTCAGGACAATTATTTGAAGTAGGTGGGTTGGCAGGCGCAGGTATTACTGATGCTGCTGACGGAAATACAGGAGTCTATATAGATAGTAGTGGAAATTTCTTAGCTAAATCAGGGGGATCTGGTTCTGGTTATATTAGAGCTGGAAGTAGTAATATTGATATTAGGGCAGGAGTTTTTGATTTACAAACAACAGGTTTAAAACTTGTTGGGACTACGGGCACAGGAGCTAACAATTATCTTGCTCTTGGAAGTGCAACATCAGCAACAGTAGGGACAGGATTTTGGGCAGACGGTGGTGGAAGTTTTAGAGTTGGGGAGGCGACAAGTGAAGATAATTATCTTTATTTCACTGGTACTTCTTTAACTGTAAAGGCAGGTACTTTTGATTTACAAACTAATACGATGGTATTAGATAGTGGAACCGCTAGTGGTAAAATTTCACTCGGAGCTTCACCAAATGCGAATATTTCTGGAACTGGTAAGGGCGTTTATATGGATGGTACTGGTGATTTCTTACTATATGGAAGTGCTACTAATTTATTGAAGTTTGATGCAGCTGCAGCTTCCATTGATATAAAATCAGATACATTTGATTTAACTACCCCCACAATGTTATTAGATAGTGGAACTAATACTGCGGGGAGTGGGAGTAAAATTTCATTAGGTGAACTTGCTACAAAACCAACTGCCTACAATAGTGGTAAAGGAATATATTTAGAAGGAACTGGAAAAGCTTTAATTGGTGATGCTGGGGGTAATTATGTAAATTTTGATGGAACTGATCTAGTAATTCAAACTACTAACTTACAAGTTACTTCAACTGGTGATGTTACAATGAGAGGTACAGTTACTGCAGATGCTGGTGATATCGGTGGTTTTACTATTGCGGGTGGTAAACTTTCGGCCGAAACAGGTGGTGATACATTACTTATACAATCTGCGGCTAGTGGAAGTCAAAAAATGCAATTATCTGATGAAGATGGAGCTGTTGCGGTTATGAGATTTGGTAATTTAGCAGCATCATCAAGTCTTGGCGGAGCTCAAACCTTTAGTACAGCTGGTACAACTAATCCATATTCTTCAGTAGCTGTAAGAGGTAATTGTATTTCACTTACATCTGCAACTACATTGAATTCTTCTGGAAATTCAGGTCTTATGGAATTTAGATCTGATGCATCAGTAGATGGTGTGGGGACTGATTTAACTCTTATTGCGGTAAGTAGTGGAGATGTAACAACCGCAGAATCAACTTATATTTATAGGATGGTAGTAAAGTCATCTGTGAGTGCTTCAGTATGGGATGATTTGGGTACTAGTCACACCACCCATGATGCACACGATCTAGTGGGAAGTGGAAGGGTAACATATAATTTAAATATATTTAATAAAACTGATGATGTTGTTATAGCTAATTCGAACACATTTACAAACTGGTCTGCAAATGATTTGACTACACAAGGAAATAATGACCAGGTTCCATTGGGCGATTGGTATACTGGTGGCGAACTAATAACCTTAGAAGGTACATTTACAAATGCGGCGGATTTTGGTTCTGATAAACTTGAATATCAATTAACTTGTAGTGTGTCAGCTATGGATTTTAATAACACTTACATAAACGAAGACGGGGGTGGAGGTTCTTTTACAGAAAATGCAAATTCATCAGTAAATGCAATGATAGCATCTTTCTTGTTAGAACCTAATTCTAAGGTAACTGAAATTACACCTAGGGGAATACAAACCGTTCATACCACAACCGTAGATTCTGAAAAATATTTTATTGTAGACCATACTAAAGATGATACAGCGCTTTCAGGCGACGACCCGTGGTTCATTTCATCCGCAGGAAACTTTAGACACTTTGGTAACATATATGCATCAGCAGATATTTTTGCATTCTATTCTTCGGACCTGAGGTTAAAGGATAATATTGAACTTATAAAAGATCCAATTGATAAAATAAAACAAATGAGAGGTGTTTCTTTTAGTTGGAATGAGAAGAAACCAATACCTAAGGACTTTCACAATCCTATAGAACTTGGACTCATAGCACAGGAAGTTTTACTAGCTGTACCAGAAGTGGTGCGTAAGAAACGAGATGGTTATTATGGTGTTAAATATGAGCAATTAATTCCAGTATTGGTTGAGGGTATAAAAGAGCAACAAAAACAAATAGAAAAGTTAGATAAACTTGCACACGAACCACAAAACTATAAAGATAAATGTGATGAAATGGAAAAGAGAATTATTGAACTTGAGAAAAAACTTGAGGTAACATAATGCCACTACCAAGTAGACCTAACACATTGCATTTTGGTGGTTTAGCGGATAATAATGAATCGGCCAGCAAAGATAGTATAAGTTTGCAGGCGTATTCAAGAATATTTTCGGAAGGATCAGAAGTAGGTGATGTAGATGGTGACGGTACAGGTGATCAACCTGCAGATAGAACTCTACTTAATACTGCACCATATGCTTTGTCGAAATTTTATGATGCTCATATTCCTAATGATCAGTTTGGAAGTGTTGTATCGAAATTAGTAGACGGAACGGATGTATCGAGTAATGGTTATGTTGATGGGGAAGCTGGTAGAATATATTGGACAATAACTGAAGACCCAGAAGGTTCAACAACTTATACAGGTGGATTAAAATATAAATCAGATGCATCTGTAGCTGCAAGTTCTACTTTGGCTTTTGATGGAACTGGAACCAAATATGTTACAATAGCCGCACCATCTACAACACAACAAATTGGGTCCCCATATAAATATTATTCGTTTGTATCTACTGCTGAATTTAAGAATGCAGTAGGAGCTGATTTAAGTCATTATGATCAATTATCAGGTGGATCAGTAAATTCTTCAGCAACTTCACATACACTTGATGCGTCAAGTGAAACTAATGCATTAACTATAGCACCAGTAGTTTCAGTAGGAACTCAAGCTAGTTATTCTACTTCCACGTCGACAGTAACAGCGGGAGATAATCAAGGAATTTCAATTTCAGGTGCAAATGTAACTATGACTGGAGCTGGAGTTACTCAAATAACAGTTACTCATATTGGAAATCCAACGCAAGCAAGAAACTCCACTACATCACCTGAAAATATAACGGTTACATATAATAGAGCAATAGAATCGTTGACATTAGTAACATCTGATACAGTTAATTATGGCGGTAATAATGTTACTATAAGTGCTATTTCAGAAGGGGTTCAACAGAATAATTTCCATGTTGGATATGATGATAATAATACGTCAGGAGATACAGGCTTTACTTCGCTGTACGATAATGTTACTTCACTTTATGTAAGAACTACAGTATCTAAAACTTTTACAGCACCTGCTGGATCATATTATATTAAAGCTAAACATACTGGTGATGGTAGTTCAATAGTTGGTGTTCCATTTATTGTCGCACCTACCTTTGTTTATACAACCGTCGGTGATTCAGCGGACATTAGTGTAAATGGTACAAGTCATACATTTCGCGTAACTTCAGCGACAGGAGATAACAAAGTTATTACTATTTCAAACAATTTAAATGCTACTACCACAACAGATTATACTACGGGATATACATTAGCACCAGGTGAATCAGATGGTATTTATACTGTAACATATACAGGTACGGCCAATTATTCTCAAACAAATAATCAAACTGATACAGTTAACGTTTATCCAGACGCGGCTTTTTCAGTTTCAGACACTACACTTTTGATTAATGCACCAGCTGGGTCAGGATTATCTGATGATAATTTGAATATATCCAATACTTCGGTAGGTGCTAATATATCTGCACTTCTATGGACAATAACTAAAGATGGTGGCGGTACAGTATTAACATCTTCCGACCCCGCTATATCAGTAACTTCTGGTACGCTTGAAGGTGTTAGTTGGGGAGTAGGAACATATAATGTATCACTTCGTGTTACAGGTGGCGGAAGTCTACAAAATACTGAAACAGGTAATGATAATTTTACAATTACAAATCATCCACCACAAGCATTAAATATAACAAATCCAGTAAGTGTTCATATTGCTAGACGAGGAACTGCAACATCTATTACTTGGAGTAAAACATCAGCAACGGCAGTAACTATTGTGTCATATAAAGCCAGTTCGGCGATAGATACTATTTCATCTGGTAATACTGGACTATCTACAAGTTGGACGCCTGATGGTGGTGATTCATTAGGAACTGATTGGAGAATATATGGCTCAGTAGATAGTGGTACTGAGTCATCTTATACAAGTTATTTTACTCTTAAAGATGGAATAGCACTTGCACCATCAACTCCAAGCGATTCAAGTGGAAATGAAACTGCTGGAATATCCTGGTCAGATGGTTCATATAATGGTGGTGGTAATAAAGTTTATACTTATAGTGATTCTGGAGGTTCATCTCAAACAGCTGTTTCATCAACAATAGCAGGAACATCTTATACATATAGTGAAAGTAGAACCTCAACTACTGTAACTAGATATTTTAGAGTATCAGGAATAAATAATTCAGGTGAAGAGGGAGATAAGAGTGGTGTTTCAGGTGGGGCTAACATTTATCCTATACTTTCTGAAGAATTTCAAGCGGCAGATATAAGTTTTAGTGTAGATCCAGTTGAGGTAGGCGCAGCTACCGAGTTAAGGATAGCTAATGTTGCAGATAATATTGTAGGATATACTTGGTCTGAATTAGGTACAGGGGGAATGAGTGTAACTTCTGGTACTGCAAGTACGGGTGATAGAGACGGAACATCAGGTGATAGCACAGGTCTTATTGATGAATCAAATATTACAGTTACATTTGATACTGCCGAACAAGATAAAACAGTTCAATTAGTTTTATATGCAAGGAATAGTCAAACTGTAACTCGAACTAAAAATATTGATGTTGAGTTGGCAGATGCATTAACAATAAGTGGAATAGGTAATACTAATGGTACAAACTCAGTTACAGTTTCAGGCAATCAAAGTGGGTTTCAATACGGTGTTACGGCAGGACTTGCAACTAATGCGAGCCCGACTTCTTTTATAACTTCAACTGAAGAAACAACAAATCCTGACTCAAGGTTTACTCTACGCTCTTATAGTGAATCATTTACCCCAGCGGATCAAGTAACTACCCAATATTTAGTCGGTAGAGTTGTCGCAGATACAGATGGAGATGCACTTAATACTTCAGCGTTTTATTATTATCCTAAATTGAAAGCTGGAAGAAATCAAATAACCCCATCATCAGCAACAATAACAACTGCACAATCAGTATCATTTACAACGCCGCAAACCGCAACTGATAATGTTACTAAGTATGTATATACAACTTCAGAAACTATAACTAATGCTACGCAGTATAATAGTGGTAATGTTATTTCTCATACTACTGCCGTTTTTACTTCTGCTGTAGTAGGTGTAAGAACTGTAACTTTAGTAGTTTCTGGATTAAGTGGTCAAAACGATGTAGCAGGTGGAACAGCATCAATAACTGTAAATTATGCTCCAGAAGTTACTTCAGTAGTTGTTACTCCTGTAACCAAGTATTCAGGAACAACCATATATGTAAGAACATCTTTTCAAGGATTTGGATTAACTACTGAAATTGATAAGATAGATCACAAATTATTTAATAGTGGTGGTATACTTCAAAGTACACAAACTGTTACTGGTCTAACTATTGGTGCTGGATCTCCAGGTTCAGCGGCAGAGTATAATCATACTTGGGGGACAATTACAACAGGCGGAGACTATTATTTTACGAGTGTTTGTTACGATGAACAAAATGATGCTTCTTATTCCCAAAATTCATCTCAATTTACTATTCAATCAACTACACAACATGATCTTAATGGGCAATCGGTACTGATCGGTTCAGATGTAATTGGATATAATACATTACTAGACGCTGCGGATACTACGCCAGGTGCTTATTCACAAAGGGATGGAGCTCGACAGACATGGGCAAGTACAGGGACACTTGCAGATGATGTTCGTCTATATACAGATTCAGGATTAGGATCAGCATATAATGGAAATGATAAATACTTTAGTAGAGGAGGATATGTTTTTCAAGTAGAATCTGATGGAGATATAGATGACTATAGAAGTAGAACACCAAATACACCAGCAAATCCATCTTCAGCAGCTAATGGTACTGATGATATATATTTATCAATTGGTTCAAGTAATACTATGGTAACAAGGACTATTAGAGTTCGATCGAATACATCAATTGGTGGTAATACTGAAAGAACACTTTCACCATCACAATCAACAACTTATAGTAATAGTAATATATCAATGAAATCACTTTTTGGAACTGGTTTAGTTAGTGGCCAAACATATGTTTTTGATATTCGAGCAGAAAATAATGATGGTTATAATAGTAGTTATACATCTACTACATCAGCAGCACCAGATTCAGCACCAGATCCTGTTTGGGGATCTCAACCAAGCATCGGAACAATACGTGGATTAGAAAATCAAACAAGATATAGGCCTATCATCAACCCATCTTCATTTACCATTGGGATAACTAATGCTGATACAGATGCAAACCAAGTAACTGCAACGATTAGTAATATTCAAGGATCGCATCAATTTACGGAGCTAACTTGTATAGTAAGTACTGGGACTATTGCAAATAGTGCCTCATGGCCGGGTGAGGGCGCTACTAGTGCTACAACCGCCGATGGTAGTTCAGATACTATTCATTTTAGATTTAGAATTGATTCAAATAGGGATGCACCACAAGGTTCTCAATCTGGTACATTAACTTTTACATTATCAAATGGTGGTGTTGATTCTACTTTTACTAATGTAGCGTGGGAAGTTGGAGAAGAAGTCAGATAGACAAAAAAGGTAAGGATATTTTTTATTGTTATGAGTGAAATATATGATGTTTATTATTCTACAGGTGGTGGTTCAATGGTTTATGGTGGAAGTGACGTTTGGGTTAATAATTGGTTACGAGAAGTAGCCCCCAAACTTAATCATCCATCTAAACTATTAATCCATCGTCGTAGACCAGAAAATATAAAAGTTGAGTATGATAGTCCAATAGAGATTGTCTGGCAAGGATTTGATCCTCGTGGATTTGAAGAAATATTAAAAAATGCTAGAAGAATTCATATTCTACACGGATATTATACACCACATAAATTAATTGAATATAATAAAGATAAAATAGAATCTTTATGTATTCACGTATCATTGGATTTATCTTTAAAATCTGGGTTTGATTTAGGATTAAAAAGATATTTACATTTTTCTGCAGTTCCTGAGTGGGAAAAGAAAGTAGTTAAATGGGCAAAGAAGGTAGTGTGGATAGGTATAGATAAAATGCCACTACATGATAAATTTGATATAATTGATATACCAAATTATTATGAATTTACACAAAATAAAGATGTGTGTATGAGTAATAGAGTAGGGTTTGCATCGAGATGTGAAACTCGTAAATCCCCACATTTTTTAGATGGAGTTGATTCTTATGTATTCACAGATACTCATGATTTTAATTGGTGGAAGAAAAATCTTAATTTAAAATTTGAAAAGACAAGAGTATATCAATTTAATTATAATAATTTACATAGATTCTTTAATAGAGATGATTGGGGAATAAGTCATTCTTGTTTTTTAAATGAACCATTTGGTTATTCTATATTTCAATCATTAGATTACGGTAAGTTACCTATATTACAAAATGATTGGTGTGAAGAGT
>LWDU01040618.1_pt1 | contig 17871 bp, 10 predicted proteins | sample 727161 | NCBI WGS metagenome assembly LWDU01 (sample SAMN04566230, study PRJNA314399) | hydrothermal vent metagenome | isolation source: deep sea hydrothermal plume seawater | place: Mexico: Gulf of California, Guaymas Basin | collected 2004-07-11
CGGCCAATTCCTTGCGACGCGTCGCCGATGGCATCAAGTCGCGACCTCGCATTCTGGAGGTGATCTCACTGGATAGACCAAGGGCCGCGAGAATTGTCGGAACCAAGTCCACAGTATGGACCAGTTGTGGATGATCGGACGGTCGAGTTTGACCATCCAACCGAATCAAGATCGGCGTCCGCAGACCGTCTTCGTACTGGGTGAGCTTCGATCGACGGTCCTGACGTTCGTGTCTCGTCGGATCTGGACGAAAACCGTTATCGCACACGAAGACAATCAGGGTATTTCGCAACAGACCTTTTTGCTTGAGAAATCCGAGCAATTGCCCAACTGTCTCATCGAAACGCGCAACTTCGGCGTAATAGGGCAACAGGTGCCCCGGCAGGTCGGCACCGTCGTACAACCGCCGAAACCGGTCGGGCGCATCGAATGGGAAGTGAGGAAGGAAAGGCGCGTACCAGACAAAGAACGGCCGTACGCCGGCGTGCTCGTCTACAAAATCGTAGATCGGCTGCATCGTCTCGCGACCAATGACCAGTCCGGCGTCTCCGTTGCCGTGAGCCACCCAATCCCCATTGTCTTGTGTGCGTGTGCCGGTGATCTGTCCGAGGCGATTGTCCGGCCGGCCCAGCGTCATTCCATCTGTAAACCCGGCCGTTCGATAATTGTTTTCCCAGTGTTTTCCGGTTTGGAGGCAGACGTACCCGTTCCTTTCGAGAATGCGAGGAAGGGTTGGCACATTCTGAATCAAATAGTCTGCTTCACCACGTGTCGTCTGATACTGGCGGGCCGACATTTTTCGCATTTCACGAAGGCCAGGCGGCGGATGATTGAAGTGGATGCCGTGTTGATGGGGATACAGCCCAGTGAGCAACGTCGCCAGCGACGGTCGACAGACGCTCATTGGAACGTATCCGTTCGGATAGCGCGCAGAACGGGCCGCCAGGCGATCAAGATTCGGCGTATGAACAACGTCGTTTCCCATGAAGCCGAAGTCACGAAACGACTGATCGTCGGCCAGAATCATCACGACATTCGGTCGTTGTGGTGTGCGAGATTCCAACCGTTGCGCAGACGTTGACCGTCCGTTGTATTCAACGCAAACGAGAAAGGTCGCCAGAACGCATGTCACATTTCCTGCGACGCATACGGGTCGATAATGACGGTTCATGCCATCGTTCCCCAATCCGATGTAGCTACGGGTACAGGAAAGTAGATCGCCAGAATCCGTAACCCGAAGCGTAAGCGAGGGCTGTGATTCGTGTCATCCCTCGCTGACGCTTCGCGTTACCTGGTCGCGTGCCAGCCTTATTTTTCAATCGCGACGAGGCACCTACCATCCTTTTTTTATCTATTTCGTCAAATCGCCCGGACACGATCGTAGTGCTTTTTTCACACAAGACACTGGCCAGCGGCGCACAATAATCTAGCACAATCAACACTGGCGAAGCCAGTGCCACACATTCAGCCAGTGCCACCCAATAAAACACACATATTGAGTAAGAGTCCGCCAACGTTTGTTTAACCACCACTGTTGTTGAGTTACAATTCGATGCGACGCGGCATGTCCGAATCACCGTTCCCCGCCGGCAATTTTGGTAACAAAGGAGAGACCCATGCGATCCTTAACAAGGCCACTCTATCTCTTGCTCGTGATGCAATGTGTACTTTGCCAACATGCCATCGCCGCACCGGAAAAGATCAAGGCGTTGGCCGTTACCGGTTTTGATGTCGGTTCTCATAAATGGCAAGAATCGACGAAACTGATCCAAGCTGTCTTGGAAAAAACGGCCCGATTCGATGTCTCGATCAGCACCGACAAGGAGGTCTTTGCATCCCCTTCACTTGGTGACTACGACGTGGTCATCTTGAGCTATGGATTTTGGAACGAAGCCGACCCGAGTGAAAAAGCGAAAGCTGGATTGCTAAAATACCTAAACGGCGGCGGAAATATCGTCTCGCTACACTTTGCCTCCAGTTCATTCCAAGAATGGGAAGAGTACGGGGTGGTCTTGGGACGCGTCTGGAAAAAGGGAATCGTCAATATCAAAGACACCAAACACCCAATCACTCGCGGCATGAAGGACTTCAAAATCGAGGATGAGTTGTACGCCAAGTTGAGCGGTGACGCCAAGATTGAAGTCTTGGCGTCGGCGTATTCCGATTGGAGCGACAAAGTGGAGCCCATCATTTTCGTAAAACGCTACGGCAAAGGCCGAGTCGTGCAGAACGTCCTGGGCCACGGACTCGACTCAAAGCAAAACCCGTCGTACCAAAAACTACTCTGCCGTAGTGTGGAATGGGCTGCCACCGGGAAGACCACGATCGACTGACTCAAATAACCGCTAGAACGACAACCGGTCCGTCGCAACATTCGATCCGCGTATCATCGTCGCGCTGGCGGTGGCTGTTCTTACGGCCACCTTTGCATCGGCAGACGACCTCTATTTCCCCGCTGATGGTTGGGAAACGGTCAAACCGTCATCGGTCGGCTGGAATTCCGGAAAGCTCGCCGCGGCGGTCCAATTCGCCATGTCGCGCAAATCGTCCGGAATCGTGATCCTATATCGCGGGCGAATTCTCGCGGAAGAGTATCAAGACCTGCAGAACGCTTCAACTCGCTATCGAAGAATGGTTCAGGGCCAGGACGCCGACGGACATCCAATCGAAGATGTGGCATCGGCGCAAAAGAGTGTTGTTAGTTTTCTTGTCGGTGTGGCCCAGGAAAAAGGTCACGTCAAAATCACGGACCCGGTGCATCAGCATCTCGGCGTCGGCTGGTCGAGGGCAAAACCTAAGCAGGAGTCGGCAATTACGATCCGACACTTGATGACGATGAGCAGTGGCCTGAATGACAAACTCGAATTTATCACCCGACCGGGCACGAAATGGAAGTACAACACGTCGGCTTATTCACAAACCCTGCGAACGATTGCGGCAGCGTCCGGTAAATCGCCGAATGAGTTAACAGGCGAATGGCTGACGAATCACCTCGGCATGAAGGACTCTCGCTGGGTGGAGCGCCCCGGGGCTAAATTGAATTTGGCAGCCAATCCGTATGGATTCGCCACGTCAGCCAGGGACCTAGCGAGATTCGGCCTCTTGATGGTCGCCAAGGGTCGCTGGAACGATCGGATATTGTTGGCCGATCAAGATTATCTCAAGGCGGCGCTGGCACCGTCGCAAACGATGAACCCGTCCTATGGATTCTTGTGGTGGTTGAACGGGCAGGAATCGAGGGTGCGTGGCGCATTGCGAGTCAAAGGCCCGCTGATTGNGTTCGGAGCGTTAGGTAGGAAGTGTTATGTCGTGCCATCGTTGGATCTCGTCGTCACACGCTTAGGCGATTCTCCCACGCTGGTCGGTAAGGCCAATTTCGACCGTGAATTCTGGCGACTGCTTATGGAAGCCGCCCCAAAATGACCCGAGCCGTCGAAGAAATGGAACAGCGGATGGTACTTTTCGACCGACCTCTCGGGCTCATCCTGACAATTGTCGTGATGCTAGGGACTACATGCCCCAGTCATGCGCAGCGGAAATTTGAATTGAGCGACGACGCGGTCGTGGTGTTTGCCGGCGGCACCAACATGGTGCATCTGCAACAGGCCGGCTACCTCGAAGCAATTCTCACCCAAGCTTTCAGTTCGGCTCGACCAAAATTCCGCGATCTGTCATGGGAAGCCGATACGGTTTATCGTCAGGGAACAGTCATCGAACGGTGGCGAAAGGACGGATTCGGCAGTCGCGACGATCAACTCAAGCGCCTGGGCGCGACCGTCGTCGTTGCTCAATTTGGTCGACTTGAATCGATGGCGGGTCAGAGCGGACTCAAGGATTTTGCCCTTCAGTATGGGAAATTGGTCGACGAGTTTAGAAAACACGCCGATCGTGTCGTGCTCCTAACACCCACGCCATTTGAGAGCCCGGCCAGTCCACTGATCCCTGATCTGTCGAAACGGAATGCTGACCTAGGCAAGTATGTCGAAGCAATTGCCAACATCGCCGCGGAGCGAAAACTGTTACTTGTCGATCTGTTCGCAACGTCGAAGCCTGGACTGACCAACAACGGTATGCATGTCAAACCGGCAGCACAGGCCGGCATCGCCGCCGACGTGGCGAGACAATTGGGGATTGAAGTTCCAAGTAAAGCAGACTTGGAGCCACTCCGCCTCGCCGTCGTCGAGAAGCATCGCCTTTGGTACGACTATTGGCGACCAGCAAACTGGAAACTACTTTAGGGTGACGATGCTCGACGCCAATTCACACGCGGCGGGCAGGACTATATACCGTTCAAGGAGGAATGGAATAAGTTGCTCCCGTTGCTCACCACTGCGGAGCAGCGAGTCTGGCAGATCGCAGTCGGCGGCGAAGATGTGGGGCACAATCGTCCGGACGCCGAGAATTTACACGGCGACGAAGACGCCAACATCAAGTTGGAATTGGCTTCGTTTACTGTATCGAATGGCCTGAACATCAACCTGTTTGCCTCCGACCGAGAGGGCCTCACATCACCGCTGGCCATTCGCTGGGATCCGACGGGGCGAATGTATGTGGCCGTAACGACCGCCTACCCACACGTTTTTCCGGGTGATATTCCCAATGACAAGATCATCACGCTGGAAGACACCGATGGAGATGGAACCGCAGACAAGGCGACCGTATTTGCCGAGGGCTTGAATATCCCCACGGGTTTGGAGTGGGGCGACGGGGGCGTCTACGTTGGGCAGAACACCGAGTTGTTGTTCCTGCAGGATACCGACGGCGACGGTGTGGCCGACAAACGTCAAGTCGTCCTCGGGGGTTTTGGAAACGGCGATTCTCATCAGACGATCAACTCGTTCATCTGGAGTCCAGGTGGTGAGCTGTACTTCGGGCAAGGCGACGGAATCGAGTCCCGGGTCGAGACGCCGTGGGGCGTTAGCAATCTGTTTCAGGCCGGCTTCTACCGATTTCGCCCACGCCGCCTACAACTTCATCCACTTCTTGACGATTTCATGGGCCCAGGAAACCCCTGGGGTATTGCCTTTGATCGATGGGGACAAATCTTCAGTATCGACGGCGCAGGTGGAGTGACCTATCTGTCGCCCGGTCAAGTGCCGACAACCCATCGATTACGATTGGACACGATTGGGAAGCCCGGTGGATATTGTGGAATTGGCTATCTGGATGGACGAAATCTCCCCAAATCTATGCATGGCGATTTTGCCGTGGGAGATTACAAGTCCAATCGAGTTCAACGATTTTCAGTCCAGGAAGACGGCGCCGGATTCTCGTTGCGGTGGAATGAGCCAATCCTCCAGTCAAAGCACCGAAACTTCCGCCCAGTCGATGTAAAAGTGGGGCCAGACGGAGCCCTTTACGTCGTCGATTGGTACAACCCGATCACTTGCCATCAGGACGACGCATATCGTGATCCCACTCGAGACAAAGCACACGGTCGAATCTGGCGATTGTCGGCCAACACTGCTCCAATCAGACCACCCGATTTCAGCACGGCCTCGACCGGCGAAGTACTCGACGGGCTCATGTCGCCCGAACACTGGACTCGGTACCAATCCAAGCGTGCTCTAACCAAACGTGACCCCACGTCCGTCGCCAGTTCCTTGAGCCAGTGGGTGAGTGCTCTTTCACCTCAAGATCCAGAATACGAACACCATCTCTACGAAGCGCTCGGCGCCTATGCGACGATTGAGATGATCGAACCCAATCTGTTGCGACAGTTGCTGCGAGCGACGGATCCGAGGGCCCGTGCCTATGCCACCCGAATTGTTGGTCGATGGCACGATCGCCTGGATGATCCACTGAGACTGTTGTCGCGATCGGTGTCAGACGACCATCCCCAAGTTCGAATGGAGGCAGTCCTAGCATGTGCGGCGATCGACTCGCCGCACGCCATCGCAATAGCCGCTCGAGTCGTCGACAAGCCGGTCGATAAGTGGATTGACTACGCGCTGACACAGGCGGCACATCACTTGAAGCCGCATTGGTCGCCTGCGTTTCAACGCGGGGAGGTATCATTTGCTCAACCCAACCACCTCGCCACGATTCTAAATAAGGCGGGTGGACGAAACGTGCTGAAGAGTCTCAAGACGATGGTTGATGCCGAACAACTCAGCCCGCGATCGAAAGAGATGGCGATTGCCGCGATCCTGGCGGTGGGAGGTCCGAATGAACTGAGAGACTATGGCCTCGATCCAAAACCGTTTACGCTGTCTGGTCGCTACGACCCCGCTTTGCACGCCGTGGCACTGGCCCGGCTAATCGAAGGTGCCCGTTTTCGCAATGTCAGGCCGGCCGGCGAGCTGGGTGCAGCGTTGAATCGCCTTATCGATCACCAACACGCGAAACTGAAAACTCATGCGTTGGTGCTAGCTGGCGTTTGGAAAGTGAACCAGTCGCGTGAGAACATCCAGGCGGCGGCGGAGAACAAGGCGTTACCCGTTTCGGTACGCGCGGCTGCATTTGGAGCCATGGCCGAGATGCAGCTACCCTCTAGTCAACACGTGCTCGCGACCTTCGCCGTCCGTCCTCACGACCCGTCACTTCGATCCGCGGCGATTCGCTCTATGGTTGCAGTGGATACGCAAGCTGCGGCAAAGCATGCCGCCGAATTGCTTGGTGAATCGAACCTAGAAGCACTCGATCTGGCCGCCACTCTGGTCGCTTTCTTGAACCGTAAAACGACTGCAGTAGCTTTGGCCGCCGAGTTGCGTGCCCAAAGACTAACGCCACAGGCGGCCGAACGAATCTTGCGATCACTCTATTCGACAGGACGATCCGACAAACAACTCGTCGTTATCCTCAACCAGGCGATCGGCGCATCGGGTCAAGTACTCGATTACGACAGGGAATATGTGCGCCGCCTTGTTAGCGAGGCGATGACGGAGGGCGATGCCATGCGAGGTGCGGTGCTGTTCAAGACGGCCGCCTGCACGACCTGCCACCGAATCGGCGACACTGGCGGTGTCGTCGGACCCGACCTCACGGCGATCGGAACGACGCTCTCCGGCGAGAGGATCGTCGAAGAGATACTGTGGCCCAATCGGCAAGTAAAGGAGGGCTACACGGTGCTGCAGGTCCTTACGAACGAGGGTGTATTACACCAAGGCTATGAACGAAGGACCAAGGAGAGCCAAGTGTCCGGCGATCTCGTCATGCGCGAGCTTGCATCGGCGAGGTTCACAACGATTAAGAAAGAACAGATTGACTTGAAGCAGTCCGTGGGCAGTTCGATGCCAACAGGTCTCACCGCTCTGCTGACGCAACCGCAAATGGTGGACCTAATTCGCTACGTTTCCGACCTGGGGAAAAACAAATGAGCCGTTTGCCACATCTCTGTTTTGGTCTTTGGATCCTAGTCGTTCTTTTGAATTCCGGCCGGGTGTCGGCCCAGCAACAGCCCGATTCCGGTTTTATCCGGATGTTTGATGGCGAGAGCTTGGCAGGCTGGTCCGTTATGCCAGGTGGCGCGGCGAAGGCCTGGACAGTCCAGGACGGTATGATCGTTGGCGACGGAGACAAAGGTCGCAGCTATTTGACCTACGACAACAAAGAGATCGCGGACTTCGAGCTGAAGTTTAGCTACCGCTTTCCCGGCAAGGGAAACAGTGGCGTTAGTATCCGCGCGCGAATCGACGAAACTAAGAAACGAGGATTCCAAAGCTACCATGCCGACCTTGGCCACGTGGGAATTGGTAAACAAGTATTGGGGGCTTGGGACTTTCATACGCCCGATCGGCGGGAACACGCCTGCTTTCGCGGTGATCGACTGGTCATCGACGAACATGACAAACCGACGGTGACCAAAATTGAAGACGCGGTCACAGTCAGGGACATCCACAAGGGCGATTGGAATCACGTCCGCGTCGTGGCCAAAGCCAACCAATTCCGGCTTTACATTAATGGCAAACTCTCTTCGGAGTTTACCGAGCATCTCGAAACCAAACGCCGTTTGCACAAGGGCATGATACAACTTCAGTTGCACGACCCAGGGATGGTGGTGCACTTCAAGAATCTACGGATTAAGATTCTCTGATTGGCTCCAACTCAATAATGTGTGCCACAAATTGCCGCCGTCTAGATCAGTGCCTTATGCATCACTTTGGCCTGTCGCTCGATCCCGGTCAGCCGCTGGTCGAGTCCCTGGTGGAAAAACGTCAACTTCCGGTGGTCGAGTCCCATCAGATGCAAAATGGTCGCGTGCAGATCGCTCACATGACAACGATCTTCAACCGCGGCAAAGCCCACTTCGTCGGTGGCACCGACCGCCTGCCCTCCTTTGACGCCAGCGCCGGCAAGCCACATCGTAAAGCCGTGCCAATTGTGATCTCGGCCAGGTTTTCCGCTGCCTTCGCTGGTAGGCGTGCGGCCGAATTCTCCGCCCCAGACCAACAGCGTTTCATCCCACAAACCAGTCCGCTTCAGGTCGGAAATCAACGCGGCGATGGGTTGGTCCGTCTCGCCGGCATGAAGTTGGTGGTTACTGGTACAGTTCGTGTGTCCGTCCCACGTATCTTCGATGTGACCGCCACCTGAGTAGAGCTGTACGAATCGCACGCCACGCTGCAACAGCCGTCGAGTGATAAGACACTTGCGGCCAAAGTCGGCTGTACGCTTTTCCTCAACACCGTATGACGCAATGGTCTCTTTCGTCTCTCGATCTAGATCGACCGCTTCAGCCGCTGCGGTCTGCATACGATACGCCAACTCGTACGATTCTATCCGGGCGGCCAACTCGCCTTCGCCGGGCCGCTCTTCCAAATGATGTTGATTCAGCTCGTTCAGTAGATCGAGTCCACGGCGTTGCGCCCGGTCGCTTATGCCAGGCGGCGTGGCCAGGTCCAACAACGGCGGGCTGCTGCTGCGAAACGTGGTTGCCTGATATGCAGCGGGCATGAAACCGGCCGACCAGTTCGACGCACTGCCGATCGGTCCACCCCGCGGATCGGTCATGACGACAAAACTCGGCAGGTTTTCATTCTCGGTACCGAGACCGTAGCTGAGCCAGGAACCGACGCTCGGTTTGCCAATGATCACGCTACCGGTGTTCATCTGAATACAACCCGACGCGTGAGCTGCCGTGTCGCTGTGCATCGAACGAATCATGCACAATTCATCGGCATGATGGGCCAGGTGCGGATAAATATCACTCATCGGCAACCCGCTCTCGCCGTGCTTCTTGAACTTAAAGGCACTCTTGGTTAATTTGCCGACAGGGCGACTGTTGGAACCGACTTCGCACTCTCCGGAGTAACTCTTCCCGTCGTACTTCTCCAAGGCCGGCTTGGGGTCGAACGTGTCGACGTGACTCGGACCACCATTCATGAATAAGAAGACAACGTGTTTGGCCTTCGCAGGAAAATGCGGTGACTTCTCGGCAAGAGGCCCGGCCAGTGCGGTATCGCGCGAGAGCAGATCGGCGATCGCCAAACCTGCAAACCCTCCTCCCGCCCGTGTGATTCGGGATGAAGCGAGAGTACTTGGCATTCATGCAGTAGCTCAATCGGGATAAACGAGTTCGTTCAAGTTGAAAATAACGCGACACAATTGAACCAAGGCGCAGTGCCGCAACTGAATCGCAGCGGCATCCTCTCTGGACTGGCCACGTAGATGTTCCACTTCGCCGTCAAAAAATGCCCGCATCGCATTCAACTCGGACGCGCTGGGCCTTCGACAAAACGCAAGTCGCCAGGCATGGTTGATTTGTTTCTCCAACGTGTCACCCGCTTCCTTTTCCAATCTGCTCGCCAGATGCTCAGCTTGGCGATTGACAAAGTCACCGTTGTAAAGCGTCAACGCCTGAGTAGGGACCGTCGTGACGGCTCGTTTGGGCGAGGTACGAGTGGTGTCGCATAGGTCGAACACTTCCAACATCGGAACCAGTAGCGATCGTTTGATAAAAGCGTAGATGGTCCGCCGCGACGCCTGCTGTTCATCAAAGGGCGGCCATATCGACGTCTTATCGGCATGGTTCAATAAAGCGTCCCGAGGAATAAAAGGATGCATCGCCGGCCCGTACATTTGACGGTTCAATCGACCCGAAACGGCCAGCATCGAATCGCGAATAGCCTCGACCTCGAGACGACGGTACGCCGTCCTCCAGAGCAGACGGTTGTCCGGGTCGACTTGTGCATAGTCAACGCGTCGTGTTCGGCTCATCTGGTACGTGCGGCTCGTCATGATCTTCACGTGGAGCTTCTTCAGAGACCAGTCCGCCTCGTGCACGAACCAGTGAGCCAGGTAGTCGAGCAAATCCGGATGCGTTGGCCGTTCACCCAGCAATCCAAAATTATTCGACGTTCGCACCAACCCCTGACCAAAGTGCCATTGCCAGACACGGTTTACTATGACTCGAGACGTCAGCGGGTTGCTCTCGTCCGTGAGCCAATGAGCAAGCGACAGACGGCGACGAGAGGTGAATTCGTCCGGTTCGAAAAAAACCGGTTGCCGCTTGACCAACACGGCTGGCACAGCTGGTTCAACTCGTTCACCCGGACTGCTCGGGCTGCCGCGAACCAGCAGATGCGTCACAGGTGGCTCTGGCGAGGGTTCGTAGAGAAAGTATCCCTGGGGTACGTCTGGTGTTGTTCTTTTCAGTTCGGCAATGTCAGCCTGCATCCGGTCGATCTGCAGCATCAGTTTGCCAGAGAGGGCGGCCTGAACTTCGACGTCCAACTTGGCCTGATTATCGACGACCAGTTTTTTTTGCCCTTCATCACGTTTGGATGCTTCGATCGTGACTGCAGCAATTACGTCTGGTGACAGTTTGCTCTTGCCCGACGCCAAGACTGCACTTTGGGCATTTTGACGAATCTCGTCAATTTTGCCCTGCAATTTGACGATCTGTGCATCGCGTTGCTCCAACTTGAGCCTCTGTGCTGGTGGCGCGGCTCGCCGCGTCATCTCCGCGCGGCCCTGTTGTGGCCTTTGAAGCGGATTGAAGATAGCCACCAGGTTGTAGTAATCGCGCTGACTGAGCGGATCGAACTTATGGTCGTGACATCGCGCACAGCCCAGCGTCAGTGCGAAAAAGGCCTGGCTCGTTGTGCTGACCAGATCGTCCAACTGGTCGAATCGGTCGACGGCGAAGTCTGCCGGCTCGTCGTCCCACGGGCCCAGTCGATTGTAGCCGGTCGCCAAAACGGATTCGCCGTCGGCCGCGGCCATTTCGTCGCCGGCCAATTGTTCGATCACGAATCGATCAAATGGCTTGTCATTGTTCAGCGCGCGTATCACCCAGTCGCGATATCGCCACACCTCGGGCTTAGCGCCGTCTCGCTCGTACCCGTTCGAGTCCGCGTAACGCACAACGTCAAGCCAGTGTCGTGCGTAACGCTCACCGTAGCCCGTACGGTCAATCAAATCGCGGACCAATTGACGGTACGCTTCGGCACTTGGCGATTTCAAGAAAGCATCCTGTTCGGCGATCGTCGGTGGCAACCCGATTATATCCAAATAAACACGTCGCAGAATTGCATGCGGTTCAGCCTGAGACGCTGGGTGCCAGCCGCGGTTTTCCAATCGCGCCAAGACAAAGTGGTCGATCGCGTCGATGGGCCACTGCTTGTCGCTTACCGCCGGCACGGCGACGGACTGTATCGGCTGAAATGACCAATGTGCATCGCCTTTGGGGGCGATCACCTCATCCGCAGGATACACGGCGCCTTGGTCGATCCACGATTGCATCAGGGCAATCTCATCATTCGACAGTGCGGCGCCCTCGGGTGGCATTCGCTCATCCATGTCTGGCGAACTGACCCGAGCGATCAAACGGCTGGATGCGCTCTCACCGGGCAGAACAACTTTACCGTCGTCGCCGCCGGCGAGCAGAAGCCGTGCCGCGTCCAGCCTCAAACCGGCCTCCTGCTGCACGGGACCGTGGCAAGCGTAACATTTGTTCTTTAGTAACGGCTTTATGTCGCGGGTGTAATCCACAGGCTCCGCAGAGTACCCGCTTACCGTCACGGTCGACGCAACAACAAATAGAACTGCAACAAGAACAAACCGTCTGTCCGCCGTCATTGGAAACTCACCTCCGGCAATTTCGCTGTACAAAGTGATAGCGATTATACCACCGCCTGCCGCGTGATGGGCCTCGACGCGAACCAGCCAGGTGAGCCGCGGCATGTTACACCTGGGCAAGTCAATGAGATCTAGCCTATCGGAGGCGCCGCGCTTCAGCAGTTCTTTCCATTAGCGAAGCCAAAAATGGCACCGACCGAATGAAACGGTTCGAGAGTTGAGGTATTTGCCGAACCTCGATCGACACAGGGCCGGTGAAGCGTTTGAGTTTCCATGTACGGATGACAAGTCGGTGCCGGTCAATGGGCGGCAATTCCTCACATCGCGACCTAACCAAATAGGGTCATTTGCCGTAGGGAAATATTCACACCCTTCATTGTCTTGAAATCGACCGTGCCGGTGTTTTCCAAAAGGACGATCGACATTGCAGGAACGACCGGCAGAGGCCGTTGGTCGATCCAAACGCACGACGCGATATGTTTCATCCCACGACGGATTTAGATCATTGACAGCGGCGTACGGAACGGCTAGTTTTCTAACATTGGCCCCAGTAAAACGGGAAAGGAATTGTATCTCGATTGGGCCTGTTGATTCGAAACCAATACGTCAATCGTGAATTGGAGATTAAAATGCTGCGTGTGCGTTCGTTTCTGACAGTGACCGGATTGTGTCTGCTCGGATTCATGGTGACATCCCAAGTGGTGGCACAGGACAAAGCCGAAGGCAAATCAAAAGACACGACGGATGAAAAGGCTCTCAGCCCCGCTGAAGAACTCTTGAAAGTCATTCAAGATCGCTCGCGGCAACGTCCGCGAACCGTGCAACAACTTCGTGAATTCCAAGGTGCGATTCGCCAGGCGGCCGACAAGCTGCTCGAAATAAAGGACATCGATGATTCCGTCGCGTTGACCGCGATTCAAGCCAAGTTTCGCGCCCTGACCGCTCTCGGCAAGTACGGTGACAAGGCAGCGTTGATCGAGGCGGTGAAATTTGCAGAGAGCCTTACAGACGATTCACGAGAGAAGATCGCCAAGCTGGCAGCTTCCCAATTGCTGGCTGCCAAAGCTGCCAACATCGCACAGCTGAAGGAAGAGGAACAACTGAAGTTAATCGAAGACCTTGCGGCAGCACTGGCCGATGGCCATGAACAGTCGGTCTTTAGCGCGTGCATGGCGGCCGCTCGAGGGTTGGAACGTGGAAATACTGAGGTCGCCGCGAACGCCTACCGGACGTTTGCCAAAGTGCTGGAATCTGCCCAAGACCCGCGATTGAAGCGATACGGACCCAAGCTCGCAGGCTCGGCACTTCGCATTACGTTGCCTGGCAACAAGATGGAGATCGAAGGTCAAACGGCAAGCGAAGAGACCTTCGATTGGGAATCCTATCGTGGCAAGGTCGTGTTAGTCGATTTTTGGGCGAGCTGGTGTGGCCCGTGTGTGGCCGAGTTGCCCAACGTCAAAAAGAACTACGAAAACTATCACGAGCGAGGTTTTGAGGTCGTCGGGATCAATCTTGATACCAGCAAAGCAAAGCTCGACAAGTTCGTCACCGACAGAGACATCCCTTGGACGAATCTGTTCTGCACCGAGAAGACGACGCAGGGATGGGATCATCCGATGGCGACGAAATTCGGCGTGCTATCGATTCCAACTGCGATTCTTGTCGACAAAGAGGGCAAGGTTGTTTCGTTGAGGGCGCGCGGGCCGGTGTTGACCAAAGCGCTTGAGAAACTGCTGGGACCCGTGGACGCCACTTCCGATGCCACTGAAACCGGTTCGGAATAGTGGACTGAATTTGAATCGAATTTACCCAAAATGAGGGGTCGTTTGGCGATATTGTTGGATTGATGAAGTTTTTGCTACAATCGCCTCTCATCATCGGTCGATCGGATTCACACGATGATGGTGTTTATTGCGAGTTAGAAAAAGGAGATTCGTCCATGCTACGTCTTTGCTGTTTCGCATTGCTTTTTGTAGTCGTGGGCACGGCGGTCGCTGCCGATAGCGCGGCCGTGGATCTCCGTTATCGGAGCTACCGCAATTGGACGATCAACCTACCGTCATCTGGTTGGTTCGAGCTAAATGATGGAATAAGACTTCGACATGCCAACGGTGATCGATTTGCCGTTGCCATCGAGGGGAACAGTCTCCGATTCGACACCGACGGTGACGGTACGCTCGATCGCACCATCGCGAGTTATTCTGTCCGCAATAACGGCCGAGGGTAAAGAGTTTCGATATGCGGTTCGTTTGCGAAAAGACGCCGCTGGCTGGGAGTGGGCTCCAGGCGGTGCGATGATTGGCAACATTCAGACTGCGGCAGGCCCCATACCCGTTCGAATCATTGACCAGAACGGCAATGGTCTGTTTGACGACTTCGGCATCGACGCCATGATTGTTGGCTCCAGTAATGAAGCCATGTTTCTTTCCAAGACGATTGTGGTCGACAACCAACTTCAAGAAGTCACGGTAACACCTGACGGTTCTCGTATCACCCTTGCTAAGTACTCCGGGGCGACCGCCAAATTCGACATGACAACGTCTTTCGATGCGAAAGCCGTGTTGCTGTCGACGATCGTGCGTTCATCGGACGGTCGTAACTCGTTTGACTTTGGTGCCGTCGACGGACCACTAGAAGTTCCTGTCGGAACGTACGAGGTAGTAACTGGTGCAGTCGGTCTGGGTTCGCACCGTGTGCAGATTGGTGCTGGCCAGATGAAGCCGTTTAAATTGGACGCCGATCAAGTGCAAACATTTGATTGGGGTGGCCCAGTCCATTCCGAATTCAAGTTTGCTCGGCAGGGTGGCCAAGTTCAATTTTCCCCGCAGATGATCTGGTATTTCGGGAAGGCGGGCGAGGAGTATTTCAACTGGACACCCATTGGTAAGTCACCCCAATTCACCGTCAGGAATGCAACGACAGGGGCCCTATTACAGGTGGCCATTCTTCCGGGGTCCTGCTGAGGCCGCGGCTTCGTACCGGTCGCCGTGAGCGTCCCCTCAGCTGTGAAGATCAATGTTGTCATGACCGCAGACACTTTCGCATTTGGAAAGATCTTTGGTGTGCCGAAAAAGTAATCCTCGATAAGAACGCTGTATTTTCATACACGATCGCACAAGCCTCCGTTCCCGTCTTGAGAATGGAGGTTTTTTAGTAGCTCCAAGTTGGGTCTGGCAACTAAGATAGCGAGTTTGGCTAGGACTGAAATTAACCATGCATTTGGTTGGGAAACCCGTGTTTCGATTCGCGATCCGTAGTGCCGCCTTGTTGCTGGTATTAGGCCTAGGTCAACGGGTTACGGCGCAAGATAAAGACATTAATCGCCCTCCGGTACTCAGCGATGGAGGCGGTGCCATACCGGTACGCGTCATCGACGGACGGCTGGTTGTATCGTGCGACATCTCGGGGACAAGGCTTCGCGTGCCGGTCAATCTGTGGTTCGACTTTGACGGAGCCTACGGGCTGCAGTTGCACAATCGGGCCGCGGCCCCACTTCCCGCCGAAACTCCCAACGGACGTCCAAGTCCGTTGACTTTGCATTTCCCCGACTTCACCATCGGCATCGCCCGAAGAGAATTGGGACCGGAAGAAGCCTTCGAGAAATACACTAAGTACCACTCGAAAGAGATTGGTGAAGATGCTCTGGTTGGCGCAATCGGATCTCACATCCTCAAGCACTTTGACGTTGTCTTTGACTTACCCCGAGGGCAAATCAGTCTATTGCCGATCGGCGGACTCGCGAACCATGAGACCGGTGCATCACTCGACGAGATCGTCACGCCGGTGACATTGCAGAACGACCTCGTCTGGCTCCCCGTCAGCTTGCAGGGCCGCAGTACTCCGATTCGTCGCGCCTTGGCGATCGGTTCGTCACGATATGACACCTTATTGGACCGTCGGTTGTGCAACTCGCTACAACGACCTGCAGGTAACATTGGACCCCTTCATTGTGAGTCGATTGACTTCGCACCCTACGTCGCCTTTCGTCCCGCTGACGTCGTGCAAGTTCATTCGGATGGAGTTGCAGGCGTCTTGGGAATTAATTTGCTCGAGCATTTTCGCGTTTACGTGGACCGACAATCGTTGTTAGTCACTTTACAAAGCGCTGGCTCCCCATCGTTTCCAAAAGAGGAGTTAGCTTGGTTTCAAGCAGTGGTGGCGGAGGACTCGCAACTTGTACTGGATTGGTTGAAGGATCACAGCCAAACCCGCTTGGGCCGAGAGGCGGCTGAGTTCTTACTTTCCTTATTACTCGATGATGGTGCAGAAGAAGATCAGCTGGCTCAAGCAGTCCAGTGGGTAAACGACACCATGCCCAAAAACCTTCGAGCGACTCGATTGTTCGATCTAATGGAGGAATTGGTCAATGAAGGCGAGGAAGCACTCGGCATCTCCGCCGGCACACTGGGCCTGAAGAGTGCTCGAGCCGATCGTTATCCTGAATCGAATTATAAACTCCACGGACGACTTGGCGAATTGCTGTTACCGAGGGACAATCGTGAAGCCTGGCGACACTTGTTGTCTGCCGCCTTTGGTTTGCCGGAAGACGGCATGATCAATTTGAACTTGGGACGTTGCTATGAGGCCGACGGAAAAAAGAAACGCGCTTTTAGCCGCTATGTACAAGCACTAGTCAAGGAAGAGAGTTCCGAACTTGCGATGATCGCGCTGGCGCGACTAGATTCTGAACTCCCCGCCGACCAGCGGCTGACCATCGAGACGATCGATCGCATGATCTCGGGCCGGGTGAGAAACTACTCGGCGCCAACGATGTACGAAGCAGACCCGGACACGCGCTCGGAACGAACAAGCCTTGTCGAGTTCTTTACCAACGCGTACGTCGGTGATGAGCGAGCGGGAGCAATTGGCGGCGCCTTGGGAAACCAGGGCGCTTTAACCCACTTTGCCGATACCGACTGCGTTTTTCTGTCGTACCACTTACCTGCTCCACGGATGCGATGCACATGCAACGGTGGCTCGAAGTCCGCGGACCGATAGTACACGCTGTCGATGGCACTCGGCGGGCTCCTGGAGTCGGACGCTACCGCCAAGGCGAGAAGATCTACGAGGCAATTCGGGACGTTGTCGCCGACCAATTGAAACAACCGACGAAGATCCAGATCGAGGCGAAGGGCACGGTTCGCAAGGGAAGGGTGGCTGGCCAAGTCGTGATTCAAGGTCCTCCGCCAAACGCCGACGATCTATCGTCCGGCTTGGTGATACAGGTTGTGATTGCGGAACGGGGCGTCGTGTTCCACGGTTCCAGCGGAGTTGTCATCCACCGTATGGTCGCGCGGGGACTAGCCACCGAAGGCTCGCTGGATGGAGTGCGTTACACGCCAGATGCGAACGGACGCTGCGAAATAACATTCGGGCGAGAGTTGACCGAGCTGGTGACAAACAACAAGGTCCACCTCGACTCACTGGCGAAAGGCAAGGCCAGTGGTAATACACGAATTGGCCTGCGAATCGACCCCAAGAGCGTCGAAATTGTTGTCGTAGTACGGGAAGTTATCAGTGGCAAGGTCGCGCAAGCCAGCAAGTGTCATTTGGAGAGAGTGGAGGCATCCGCCGAATGAACCCCACGAACAAGAATCTTCGCCAGGCGATTGACGAGGTTGCGAAAAACGCCACCAAACAACTCGCCACCTACGAGCGCCAAAATGTGGTGCGTTCCCAATTGCCATGTTCCGTACTCTTGCTCCTCATCGCACCTTTGCTGATGGTTGTTCTACAGGCGTTACGTTGGAGTTTAGGTCTCGGCATTGGCGAATGGTTTTCATGGACGGCGCAAATAGCCCTGTCGATTTTCCTGCCCGTTTCGTGGTTAGCTATGCAGGCCTGGCGAAA
>LWDU01036216.1_pt1 | contig 17869 bp, 16 predicted proteins | sample 727161 | NCBI WGS metagenome assembly LWDU01 (sample SAMN04566230, study PRJNA314399) | hydrothermal vent metagenome | isolation source: deep sea hydrothermal plume seawater | place: Mexico: Gulf of California, Guaymas Basin | collected 2004-07-11
GTCAGACGCTTCGAGCGACCGGACTGCGTCTACGAACACTGTCCTTACCGCTTTCGTACTGCAGGCATCCGCAATTCTCGACTCTGACAGCCCGTTCGGATAACGCCCCAAAACGCTGTGAATCCGTGAAACCATGTCCTGAACTTTCCCGCTCTCTTTTGCCGCCTTCTGCTCTTCGAAATGTTCACTGAGGCTGGATATGTCGCACCGCCAGCGGTGCTCGTCGAACTTCATCCGGAATTGGCCGAACTGTTCGTCGCGACCGCCGTACCCAACGGCCAGGTCATGGATTCCGTCGCCCTTGTATGGCGTCAGTCGGTCCATCAACCAATAGTTCCCGGCAAACTCAGCCAATCCGGCGCCCGAGAGGTCGTCCAGATCTGGTGGCTCACCGGCTCGCACGTGATGGCTGATGATTGAGCTCGCCGGCAGGCAGATGTTCATGAACTGCCCGAGTGCATCACCCATCTCGAAGACGTTGCCCGAATTCACGTCCCCGGTCATACCCCGGTACAATGGGTCGAGCATCACGACGTCGACTTCGAAATCGTCAATAGCTCGTTTGACCAAATCGCAATCTTCAATTTGCGGCAGTTTCGGGAATTGCACTGATTCAATCCGAAGCCAATCCGCAATGTCGTCCGGTCCCAGCGAACGACAGCGGCACGGATACCGAAACCTCCGTGACACTGCTCGTTTACTCGTCTCACCTGTAATGAATAGAACGCGTCGCCTCCGAGGAACGGCGTACTTGCCGAGCCATGGTGTGCCACTANCACAAGCCATTCGTCTGGTTGCTCTGCCAGGCTCCAAATTGAGCCCAGCGTGACACCTGCGAATTTGTGAGGGCTTGTGATCTTCTCCAGCAACTTACCCTGCCGGTGTTCACGTTCGACCTTCTGGTACGAATCCCGAAGTTTCTTAAGCAGACTGTCCGGGCCTGATTCGCTACGCTCGTCAAATGGAGGAACGCACCGCTCGTTGTATTCTCCGAGCAGGATTAGCGCTTCATGCTCATCAAGGTTGAACCCCCAGGCTAAGGCGGCGCAGACCTTCATCAACTGTATAGACCCGCCGGCACCCTCAACTGCTGGATCCATTTTCGAGGCGTAGGCAGCAGCACTTTGCAGGACGACGTCCTCGTCAAGGTCAGGTCGCTTGAAGGACCAGTGTCGCCAGTCCTCATGAACTGTTGCGCCGACGTCTGGGAAGAACGGGTCAATGATGGCCTTCACTTCATTAGTCGCTTCGCGTACTTCCGTGAAGTCGCCAATGACATCACCCGTCAGAACGAACTGGCGATTGTGCGCGTAGAATTCGAAGCCAGCTTCCTTGTGAGCCTTACTGGCCGGTGTGATGGGACGCAGCTGGGTGCCGGGTGCCACCTTGGCAATGCCGTGAATGCCCTTGCCGCTCCTGGAGAATTCGCTGTAGCTGCCAATCCGGTTGAGCGTTTCTCTTACCTCGTCCGGAATGGCTCCGTCAGGCCCAATGACGTTGTCCCAGTCAAAGCCAACGTATCCGTCGCCAAGCACAAAACCGACGCCGTAGCCGCCACCAGTGGCATATTCGTGAGTCATCCAGTTGGCAGAGTTGTTCCAATTTTGGGCGGATGGTTTCTTCGTACCCTTTTTAAGACGAAGCCATCGCTTCTCATCTTTTAGCTGGTCGGGAATCTGCAGTGCCGACGATTCGTGTACCGATAACATTTCTATCTCCTGTTGCCGTCGGCTCCGTCGTGAAAACAAAGCCGGCACAAATTGAACGCTCGGACCTCGTCAGTCCGGGCGTTTTTCATGCACTGCGGACTATCAGTCCTGCATTTCGGAAGTCAGGAAGAGACGACGCACAACGGCCCATTCGACGCGTCGCGAACGACCAAATCGCCGAGAGGGAATGTCGCCCTTGGCCATCTGCTGATAGACCTTGGAGCGGCTCAAGCCAGATACGGCAATGACCTCGTCGATGCATGCGAGGCCGCTGATCGGCCAACCGTCTTCAGCAATGGGGCGGCCCTTGTCGTCTCGGACGAATTGAGGGTTGGCAGGTACTTCGGCGGCGGTCAGCATGCGGATACTCCCATTTGGATAAGTGTAGTTATGACGTTTTCTGCGTCTCACTTACTCAAATCGACCACATCTGCAGGTCAGCATTATTTTTCCGTCGGGATTTCTGAAATTTCCTGGAAGTCGACGGAATGGGCTTCAAGTGCTGGGTGTGAGGTGACGAGACGATCGTCCGCTGATTTTCGGCACGAGTGGACGACTCGTGCGTTGCGGGAATGGAGATACACGGTGGGAACCGTACATCAAAGTCGCATGCTGTAAGATTGAAACTGAATGGCGCAATGAATTGTTGCAGCCGCCTCGGGAGCAACGTCAGTCGTTACGAGTTGTGTACTCACAAAATGTACTCACGACGATGCACGCGACTGGACGTGATGGACATAACAGCAATGTTTTGCTGACACGGCGGATACTAAAACACTGGAGAAGCGCAAAAGCGTACAACTTGAAAACCGGCGTAGGGTCAAACCTACCGGGAGTTCGAATCTCCCCCTCTCCGCTTAACAGCAAAGGGCTTACGTCAAACAGACGTAAGCCTTTTTTTGTGCGCTCATTAAAGACGTGACGGGCTGAGTATTCTGACCCCACGGGGTGTCGGCGTTTGTGCTTCTGCGTTCTGAGCAGATTCATACGGCGGCTCTGACCTTGCGGAGCATCACCGGAGCACTCGCCAATGCTATAGTCCAGTTCGTAGGGTCCGCTGTGCGGACCAACGTTTTTGCCGGTCTATCCGCTGAGTGACCACTGTTCTTGTCGGTCCGCACAGCGGACCCTACAACTCTGATCCGGGAACATTTAAAACGGAGTCACTGAGGTTGCGCGGGCGATTCTCTGTGTACCTCCGTGTCTCCGTGGTAAGTCTTTCTGCAGCCTGTCTTTGATTTCGCCGATGTCAGGCGTTGTCCGCCACACTCTGACCGGCCAGCCAGCCGGTACTGAAGGCGGCCTGAAAGTTATAGCCGCCGATCGGTCCGTCAATATCCAGAACCTCGCCGGCAAAATACAGTCCGTCGATAATCCGGCTTTGCATTGTGCGCGAATCGATTTCTTTAAGACTGACACCGCCAGCGGTGACTTCGGCTTTTTGAAATCCCAGCGTCCCGCTGATGGGCACGATGGCTGCCTTGATCATTCTGGCAAGACCGCGAATTTCCTTACGTGATAATTCCGCTGCCCGTTTTGCGGCGGGCACACCGACCCTGTCCATTATGGCACTGGCCAGTCGATTGGGTAGCAGATCCTGGACAATCGCAGCCACGTTGCTCCGCCCGGCCCCCCGACAGTCGTCGGTCAGCTGTGATAGAAAATCCTCAAAGCCGGACGCCGGCAGAAAATCGCAGACAAGCTTCAGAGTTTTTCGATCTGTGCTCAACGTGACCGTGCGGCTGATATCCAGCGCGGCCGGTCCTGAGAAACCGAAATGGGTGAACAGCACCGATGAGCGTCTGCTGGCCAGAAATTGCTTCGGCGAGTATCCGTTGGCTTCTGCCTGAGGATCATCGTGGACGATCGACAACGTGGCATCGGGCAGCGTAATTCCCGTCAGCTCTTTCACCCATTGTTCGTCGGTCGTGATCGGCGTGAGCGCTGGCACGGGATTGACCACTTTGTGCCCGAACTGACGGGCCCACGCATAGCCGTCGCCCGTTGTGCCGCATCCGGGATAGGATTGTCCGCCGGACGTGATCAGCAGCTTCGAGGAGGCATAGTCCTGCAGCGAAGTTTTCACGACGAAGCCCGTTGCTACCTTTTCGATTTCGGTCACGGCAGCGCCAATGGCCAACATCGCACCGGACTTCTCAGAGCGCTGCAGCAACGCATCGCGGACATCGATGGCGCGATTGCTGACGGGAAATATCTTGCCCGTATCTTCGACCTTGGTGGCGACACCTTCATTCTCGATCAGTTCGATCACCTTTTCCGGCGGCAGTGCCGCCAGGGCGGACCGCAGAAAGCCGGCCTGTTTTTTGTCGAAGGCGGCGAACGCATCCGCGATACCCTGCTGATTGGTCGCGTGAGTGATATTGCATCGCGTGCCCCCGGACATCAGGATTTTCACGCCGACTTTCGTGCTCTTCTCCAGCAGCAGGGTGCGACAGCCCAGTTCCGCAGCACGCGCCGCAGCCATTAATCCGGCCGCGCCGGCACCCACGATGATCAGGTCCCACGTCACAGCGGCAATGTCTCTGAAAGGATCTCACGGATGGCACGACGATCTGCGGCAGACAGATGCAGGAAGTCTTCGCTGGTGTCGTCACCGCACAGGATCTCGTCCAGTCGCTGACGCACTCGAGTCAAAACACCGTGCGGCAGCGCCCGAAATGAGTCTGAATAGATCAGAAAGCTACACGGCCAGGTGAACAGTCGTCGGGTCAGATCGAATTGCCTTAAACCTCTGCCCTGGGAATCGAACGGGCCTCGCTTCTGAAAATCCCGAGTAAACCCACTGGTGCCGACAATCGGACTGGTCAGCAGCGGTTCATCACAGAACAGCAGTGCCTTCACAACTTTCTCGGCTGCGGACTCGTAGCGCCGTCTGGTGGAGTCCGACAGAAAGCCGACTTGCCGTTCCAGGGCCTTGTTCATCACCACCGCATCTCTCGCGGTCAGTCGTCCGGAATGATTGGCTGCGGTCAGCACATTGTGAACTTTTGCCTGGTGCTGCAGAACCATCAGCGCGACAATATCGCTGTGCGGGGAAAGATAGGGAGTTGTGTCCACCAGTGAGGAAAGGTCGGTGATGTTGGCTCCCGCATCCGTGTCCAGATCTTCAGACTGGTCAGGATCGTCCAGGACGACATTGCCCATGTGTCGTTGCTCACCGTGAGTCCCCGTGACGTACCAACCTCCCCACCGTTGGTGAAACGGAGTCGTGTGGTCGTTCAGATGAGTGCCCAGTCGATAGACGGGTTGCCCGGTGCTGCTCGGATAGACGCTGCGCACAAGATGTCCGGGAATGCGGCGAGTATGGGTGGAACCGTGGCACTGCAGACATCGCGACGTTTCACGTTTGAGTATCGGATTGTCTGTGCGCCGCTGGCTGAGTGTATAGAACGTACCGCCAAGACGAGCATCGGCGGCAGAAATTTCGACCACTTCGCCACGCTGCACCCAGCCCACGTAGATGTCGTCGTTGAAGTAAATGGCACGCGGAGTCTTGGGCGAAATTCTGCCGATCTGCAGACTCGTTTTGGAAAACACCAGCGTCTGCGATGAAACGGGAACTTCCAATTCGCTCAGCAGCGAACGCAGATAACCGTGCTTCGCTTTCCAGCTTAAAGTGGCCTCGCCCGTCGCCAATCGTTGCCTTAACTGAAAGACTCGGTCCGTCGGATCTGTGTCGCTGTAGTTAATGGGTTCGCGTTCAAAGTTCAATTGCCCCATGGCAAGCGGCTGCACGACGGCAATCGACGTCAGAATCACCCAACTGTGAATTATTCTGTTCAGGTAGCTCATCGTTGGTCATTGAAAGGCATTGGTGGGAATGCGTTGCCGGTTAGAGTCGTGCCAAACGCGGCTTCAGCAGCGGACCTCCAGGGCGCTCAGTCCAGCCCTCGGCCACCCCATGCCTTCATGCAGGCAGTCGATTGGCTGACGCGTGGAAGACTATACACCTGACCAACGGAGACTCACAATGTCCGATTGTTCAGATGATAGGAAGTCTCATTTGGCAGTCGTGGAATCTCTCGAACAGGACGCCATCCGTGTTTCTGTCTCTTCACGCTTTTTGTGCCATCTTCGTCCAGGCCGCCCGGTCACTGACACGGGATCATCGCCACAAGAAACACAAAAACTTATGTTGCAGTCTGTGAGCCTGGCCGAAAACCGCTTCAGCATCGTCGATCTCTAATTTTCAACCGTAAACCACCAGCTCTGCTGGTGAGCACTCATGAGGCTCTGTCGTTCTTGACGCCAGGCACTCAGCGCAAGCAAGTGTATTTGCAAAATACACGAGACCCACTCGCTGGCGCTTCGAGCTTGTATTACGGCCTCCAACGGCAGGACGCCTGGTTCAGCGTGATCCATCGAACGCTCTTGACACAATTACAAATGTACTTAATACTCCGCTGCGACAAGTACATTTGTAATTCAGAATGGGGCAGGAGACGGAAGATGCCGCCGCGACCGGGATTGTCAAAAAGCGAGCTGGAAGTGGCTCGCGTGGTCTGGATGCTGAAGGACGCCAATGTGCGAGCTGTGTACGAGGCACTTTCGGAAACTCGGGACATCGACTTTACGACCGTGCAGACCTACCTTCGTCGGCTGGAAGAGAAAGGTTATCTGAACGTTCGCCTGGATGGTCGCAGCCGGTTCTATTCGCCAAAGGTGCGTCCCCGTACTGTCATTCGCGAAACGGTCGACGATCTCGTGGAACGATTGTTCGGTGGCGAAGCGATGCCGCTGATGAAGCACCTGGTCGAAGAACGCAGCTTTTCTGTGGAGGAAATCGAACAGTTGCGGCAGTTGATCAATCGTTTGGAAGGAGCTGACGATGAACAGTGATCAATTATTTCATTTGTTGTTTCATCAGGCGTGGCAAATCGTCGCTGTGACGATCATCGTTTGAGGGCTGGTTCAGGCGGTGGGGCGCCAACGTCCCCATCTTGCTCACGGACTCTGGCTGATCGTGATACTGAAGTGCGTCACGCCGCCGATTTGGGGAAACTCGCTGGGCGTGTTCAGCCAGGTTCAGACGGTGCTCGCAGCAAATGACGCCGTGGCATCGATCAGCCCAGTGGCACCGCTGGATGCGGGTTCGTCCGACGACGTTGCTCTATCGTCGGAGACAATCGATAGGTTGTCTCGGGGGAAACTCGTTGATGAATCCGAATATGACTTCGGTGCGTTCGCTACGCCGATTTCGGGAGGACCGACGGGCGTCGTGCCACGGCAACGCATCGGGGCAGCATTCTGGGGCGTGTTGGCCGCTGGCGCGGTGCTTGGTTTTTTGGTTGTGGGCGTGAAATTCGCCACGTGTGTTCGCAGGATCAATAAGAACCGCGTTCGCGACTTTGACGATGAACTCAATCAGCACGTGGCTCACCTGTGCAGGCAGCTTCGCATCAGACACGTCCCGGAGATCATTGTCTCTGACGTGCTGTTCGGCCCGGCAGTACTGGGAATCTTCCGCCACACAATTGTGCTGCCGAAATGTTTGTTGCAGACGGAGCCCGCGGAGCGCACGGTCACTCCGGAGTCGCTGAATCCTATTCTGGTGCACGAACTGCTGCACATTCGTCGGGGCGATCTATTCACCGGAACGTTGCAGGCAGTCGTGCAATGCCTGTGGTGGTTTCACCCGGCCGTCTGGTTTGCGAATCGAATGCTGTCCCGCGACGCCGAACGCTGCTGCGACGAACAGGTCATCGCAGAACTCGGCTGCGGACCTGCTGAGTATGCTCGAAGTCTGTTGTCGGTCATCGAGTCGAAACAACCGCTGCAGGCGGTCCCCGTCTTTCCCGGCATGAAGCCCGTGGAAATCACATCTCAACGAATGGAGAGAATCATGTCGCTGAAGCATGGATGTCAAAAGCGAATGCCCTTGTGGAACTGGGCCATTGTCCTGGGATTCGGACTGCTGGTGCTACCGGGAGCCGCGTCTCAGAACTCAGATCCTACGACCGCACCAACACCGACCCAACGCGCAGTTCAACTGACAGAAACTCCAGCGGCTGTGGTGGAGTCTGCCGACGCACGACAACGTCCGGGCCGAACCGGGCGTCTGTCGCGTGGGAGCAGTGACGACAGCGACGCCGGCGTGGTTGGAACGATAATCACTCCCGAAGACGCAGCAGACGGGCCGCATTTCAAAGTGGACTTGCCGATGACCCTCAGCCGCAACGAACTGGTCGATTACCTGAATCGTCAGACTCAGGGGCTGGAAAGCTGGCGCTGCATGTCAACTCGCATGGAGGTCCGACTCCCAAACGCACCGTCCATTCGAATGAAGGGAAACATTGCCTGCCAGGCACCTCGGCACTTCCGACTAACAGTCGATAATGTCATTGCACGAGTTGACCTGGGTTCCAACGATAACATCTCCTGGTTTTATTCCCGACCCGGCGAAGCTGCGTTCATGACGTGGAAACATGAAGATTCGGCCCCGACTCAGCAGGTCCCCAGCGGTGTTCCCTGCATTGATCCCAACTGGTTGATGCTGGTGCTGGGAGTTAAGCCACTGGATGCCAACAACTACGAAGTCAGCAAGGGTCTTTCTGGCGGAAGAGAGCTGTGGCTGAGTGCCATCGAAGACAGCCCGTCCGGACGACCGCTTCGCCGAGTCATCAAAGTGGACACAATTCGCGGCGTCACCCATGAACACGCCGTTTACGACAGCGAAGCAAATCTATTGGTTCGCGCACGGCTGAGTCGACATCAGTCCTGCAACGGTTACCTGATACCCAGTCTGGTCAGGCTGCAGTTTCCTCAAATGGAATCAGAGATAACACTGACGTTTGAGGACATCGAAACAAATCCACACCTGCCGGAAGAACTATGGCGGCTGCCCGAAAACAGCATGCGCAAGGATCAACCGCCGAAGTCAAGACTGACAATGCATACGAGAGTTTACAGCGTGGCGGACCTTGTGGTCCCGATTCAGAAAGTCGTCAGCAAGCCCGAAGGCCATGGCTCAGGTGTTGTACAGGCAGATGGCAACGCGGCAACCAAATCGACGAATGCAACGCCGCTGCCAGCGCCCCTGCGAATTCAGCCGATCGTGCACAATGGCGGCCCTGCATTGTCTATCGACGACGTAGAAGTTGACTTTGCGCCACTGGTCGAGCTGATTCGGACATCCGTTGCGACAGACACGTGGGCGCGGGAGAACGGTCCTGGGAGAATTAAACCTCACCGTAAGACGCTGAGCATGGTTGTTCGCCAAACACGGGAAGCCCATGACGAAATCGTAGATCTGCTGAATGCTTTACGCGAAGAACACAACCTGCTTGTTGTGGCAGAGGCTCGGATCGTGCAATTGCCGGAAAATAAGGGCAGCGATTGGCTCGACCAGGCCATTAAGCTGAACCCGTCAGCCGAAGGATTGCGGTGGGCTCTGTCGACGGAAATACGTTGCGAAAAACTGCTCCTCTATGTCCGGGAAGGCGGTGGACAAATGATATCCAGTCCACGAATAACGACTCTGCCTGGACACACGGCTGAAATCTCTGTTTCCAGCGGCGACAAAGATGGACGGCCTTCCGGTGTGGCGTTGTCGTTGATAGCTCGGCCGCTCAGCGATGGCAATCTGCTGCGACTGGATTACCGGATTGGTGTGAACGAGTCGCTGGAAAATGGCAAAGGCGGCACGGGCCTGCTGAAATCCGGTCAGACATTGGTGTTTGAATACGTTGCCGGCAGTGAACTTCCGATGCTCGACAAAGCGCCTTACGTGTCCAGACTCTTCCGGAACCTACCGGACCACAGCGGGCGCTACCTGGTCACGATTACGCCCAGATTGGTGCGTGCGGATGTTGAAGAGGAGCTGCCGAAGTCAGAGCTGTGAGCGGGGCGTCTTAGGTCGCACCTTTCCCCTGCTGTGCGGGGTCAGGAGACCTGCGCCCTGCGCGGGAAGCGGTTGCTGGATATCCGTGGGCTGACGCCACACGGCTCGCCTGAAAGTCTTTACGCCGCGCGCCTAGGTCGATAGACGACGTCCGGGATCCGGATAACATCGGCGTAACGTGTTGCATCAGACGGGGCTGTGGACATGCCTGTCTTCAAGTTGATCAGGGCTCGGTATTCCTGAATTTTCAGGGCGTAGGCATCTTCGATTCCGTCCAGCGTGGCGATGATATCGCTGACGTCTGGCTCCTGACAGCTGTCCTTTTTTGCCATGTGCCGCATCCTGAAACGATGACGTCACAGACATGGCTCGCGGTTAGTGATCGTGATCATGCGAGTGGGAATCGTGGCTGTGATCGTGATGATGTCCGTCCGGAACCGAAGTGCCGGACGAGGTGGGTGACGGTAGTGTGCCTGAATCCTGCGATTGCAGAAAGCCCGATTCCGCCGCCCGATACACGTCTCGCAGAGACACCTCATGTTTCTCAGCAATTCGAGCACAATCTTCGAACTCAGGTGCGAACGTCGCGGCAGATCCAGTTCTCCACGCTCGCTTTCCGGTCACATCGCCCCACGGCGTGCTGACGGATACCGAGTCCCGATGCTGGATGCTGCGCTGCAGAACGGAGCGGCGAATGCCCAGCGTGGCGGTTTCGTTAAACATGATCTCCTCCAGCTCAGCGACGTCCTGCGGCCGACACAGCACGCTCAAGATCACGCCCGGACGATCCTTCTTCATCTGGATCGGCGTCGAATACGCGTCCAGTGCGCCGGCTGACATCAATTGGCGTTTTGTATGTCCCACGACTTCACCTGACACATCGTCCAGGTTCGTTTCCAGCAATGTGACGTACTCAGTGTTGGCGGTCACCGATTCGGTGCCGACAAAAATTCGCAGGATGTTGGCTCGATCGGGGAAAGTTATCGTGCCTGCGCCATAGCCAACCTGTTCGATTGTCATCGCCGGCATGGGACCGAATGAATCTGCCAGCGTTCTGACGATGGCTGCACCGGTCGGAGTCGTCAGTTCGGCGTCAATGGGCACATCCGCCAGAGGAATCCCTTTCAGGATTTCGGCTGTCCCTGGTGCAGGCACGGCACAGATGCCATGATCGATGTGGACGTATCCGCGACCCGTCGGCACGAAGTTGCAAACGATGCGATCCGCACCCAGCAGATCAAAACCAACGGCCGCACCAACGATGTCGACGATCGAATCAACCGCTCCCACCTCGTGAAAGTGAACCTGTTCGATCGTCGATCCGTGGACCCGAGCTTCCGATTCGGCGACGGCCAGAAACAGCCGTCCGGCAAGGTTTCGCTGTTTGTCCGTCAGGGCTGTGGCAGCATCAAGTATCTGACAGATGTCCGAATAGTGACGGTGAGCGTGCTGTTCCGGATGATCCACCAGGACATGCGTCGCTCGAAAGCCGTTCTTGATGACCGTTTCGATGCGAAGCGTTACGTCCGGTAGATTCAGGGACGCAATCGCAGCCTGAATTGCGTCAACGTCGACACCCGCATCGATCAATGCGCCCAGTGTCATGTCGCCGCTGATGCCGGTGGCACATTCCAGCCATGCAGTTTTCATTGCAGCCGCCCTGGCATTTTGTTCGGTGCTACCGCTCGACATCTGAAAGCTGACGACATCGGTATTACAACATTAACGTGGCAGGAAAAGTTCAGCCCTTGAACGCACCCTGTGCGCGAATGATGTCCAGCGGGTCACCGGTGGGAGCAGCTTTGGCAGCTGCCGCTTTGGGTTCGGGCTTTGTTTCCTCGGCCGGAGCGGCTGCCGGGGCAGCTGCGGCCTCTTCAGCGGGAGCATCCTTTGTCGCGCCAGCTGCCTGAGATCGAATCTGATCGAGTGGCGAACCACCTGCGGGTTTTGCCGCACCGCCCGCCTGTGCGCGGATTTTGTCGAGTGGAGATCCACCAGCTGCGGGGGCTGGCTTTGCCGCACCGCCTCCGGCCGCGCGAATCTTGTCCAGAGGACTGCCTCCGGCAGCAGGCTTTGACGCCGGAGACGCCGCGGCCGATTTCTTTGCAGCTGGCTTGGCCTTTTCGGCGACCTTCGCTTTCGGCCGTGGACCGTCAACGACTGTCAGAAACTCAGGGTTGATGTCGTACCAGCTGATGTCTACCGGACCATCAAACTCGACAAGAGCTTGACCGTTCATGTTGACCGTCTTGACCTTGCCGGTCAGAGCAGAGAACCGTCGCAGTTCCGGCAGGCTGGGAGCCACGACAACCCACTTGTCCGTCAGCTCACTCTTCAATTGCTCAGCTCGTTCAATCGACATTATTTTCGTCGCTTAGTGCGTTTCTAAATCTGATGAGACCGTGCTGCATCCGTGAACGGACGTCCACAGGTCGGTCTCCTAAACAAGACCGGGACACTATACACATTCTGTGTCAATCCGAGCAGTGAATCAACCATCCGGCAGTTCCCTGAAGATCGTTCCCCTGCCCTTCCAAAGACTGGGAATCACGAGGCACCACGTCCCGTAGTCAGCCTGAATTACCGACCAATTGCTGTCGCAGGTTGTCGGGAATACGCACCGGGCGATTGGCCGCGTAGTCGAAGACGACCATCACTGACGTCCCGGTCGCCGCAATTTTTCCATGTCGCTCGCTGTAGACCGCATGTTCGAGATCAACGCTGCTGCGGCCCATCTGTCCGGCCCGGGATCCGATGTGAACGGTGTCCGGGTGGTGCAGCTGTTGTTTGTAGTCGCATTTGATGGATGCCAGAATCGGCCCGATACCACTGCCGTCCATCGTGACATCAGACGGCCAGGATGCCAGCAGATCAATTCGGGCGGATTCGAACCAGCGAATGTACACCACGTTGTTGACGTGACCGAAGGCATCCATATCGCCCCATTGGATGGGTAGCGATGTAATTGTGCGATACTCAGCCAGCGCGGTCGTCACGTCGGGTGGAAGGTCGTCGCGTACCGGCATCGTGTTACTCAGAGGGTTGGGCAACAGCGGCGGCAGCAGGAATCGGGCGTACTTTGACGAAACCCGATATCCCCACAATTACGGCGGCAACCATCAGCATGATGCCGGTCCACTTCTTCGCGTCATCTCGAAACATCTGAGTACCCGGCCTGTTGCCCGCCAGAACGGACGCGACAAAAAACACAAACATCGCCAGCATCATTTTCACGCCCAGAAGGGCGTGATACGGGCCATCGCCTTTATGCTTCGGGATCATGGTGAAGTAGTTGTAAAAACCGCTGATCAGGAAGATCAGGATTCCCAGGTGAACTACTTTTTTCCACCGGTTGCGAATGCGTTCGACCAGTTCCGTGGAATCACCTTCAAGTGACGGAATCACAGCAAGGCGATAAAACGCCGTCCCGCCGACAAGCACAATGGCCGTTCCCACGTGAGCCCAGCGGGAGATGACGGTCAGAAGAAGTTCTGTATCCATGATTTATAGTGCTCGCAGCACGGCGGCAGCGCTCTGGCCCATCGCGGTTCGGTTTACGGTCAGTGCCGTGCGGTTCTTGACTCTCTCCGGTCCGCCATGAACAACATTCAGGCGGCAACGCGGGTCTGGGATTTCGTAGTTAAGCGTAGCTGGAACTTCGCCGTTTTTCAGCGACAGCAATGTGCCGGCAAGCTCAACAGCACCGGCTCCGGCGTCAAAGTGGCCGACGAAACTCTTCATCGCTGTCACGGGAACTTTCAGAACACAGTCCCCGAGTGCTCGGCGGTACGCTCGTGATTCAACGATGTCATCAGGCTGAGTACTCTTGCCCTGAGCATTGATGTGGCCCAGTTCCTCGGGGCGAATTCCCGCCCGCTTCATCGTGGCTTCGATGGCTCGCACAAGCCCCAGGCCTCCGGATTCGTTGGCGTGGCCTTTGCCGTCGCAGCCGGCACCGATGCCCAGGACTTCGGCGTAGATCTCCGCACCACGTCGTTTTGCATGAGCGTAGCTTTCCACGACGAAAGTCGCAGCACCCTCGCCAACAACAGCTCCGTCACGCTCAAAATCGAACGGTCGACAGGCACGGGTGGGATCGTCGTTCCGCTGGGACAGTCCTTCGAAGCGATGGAACTTCGCAATGTCAACGGGATGTATGTTGGAACTGCAGGCTCCCACGATCATCGCGTCGGCACGACCAGCTTCGATGACTCGAACTGCTTCAGCCAGTGCCAGCAACGCCGAAGCGTCACGGCATGTAATCGTGTTGTTAGGACCACAGGCGTTGTGGTCGATGGATACATGACAGGCCGGCATGTTGGGCAGCTGTTTCAACAGCCACAGCGGAGCCACTCGGCCCATGCCACCTTCGCCCCAGCGAGTCATTGAGAATTCATCATGCTCATCACAACTGGCTTTCGCCGCCGCCAGCAGCTCAGAAGGATGACTTGTCATGCGCCCCGCGCCATAGACGACGCCCAGGCGATAGGGATCAACATCTCCTGGCTTCAGGCCTGTGTCCTGCATGGCCAGCCCGGCGGAAGCGACTCCCAACTGCACATCGCGAGACATCACTTTGATGAACTTACGATCGCGCAACATGGCCAAGGGATCGAAGTCGCGAACTTCTGCAGCAAATGGGGACGGCAAATCGTCCGTGCCAATCGATTGCAGGTAATCGATTCCGGAGCGATTGTTCTTTAAGCTATCCCAGAAGTTGTCGTTGCCAATTCCAATCGGGGATACAACCCCGACGCCGGTGACGACCACCCGACTCCCATCGCACCCAGCCATGGTTCAGCCTCGCACTTAACCAAAAGACGACTCATTCCGTCTTTTGATCGGACCCATCTTGAGAATGTTGCCGAAACTCCCTTTCAGCCAACGCCAACGTCGCATCCCTCTGCGAAACGTCGACCAATATTTCCGTAAGACTTGAACCGAGTTTTTTTGTGCCGCCCTTCTGCTCCCCAGCAGACAGACAGCTAAACATGGTTCCCGCGGTCGCCGGACCATTTGAGAACAAACGCCCGACAACCCTTACAGATTACATGCTGAGCGGTGGCGTATGTCAAGACGTCGGTGGGTTTTCGACAGAATCGAGAGTGTACAGGTGTTTAGTAATTCTCTAATTTCGGCAATTGTTGCCGAAATACGGAACGGAAGCGTTGGCTTCGGGGTTATCGACGGGGTGAAATCGTGGGCGATTCACCCCAAATTCCAGTCAATTCACGTGTTTCGGAAGCAGAACGGTGCTGCTGAGCCCCATTTGATGCCGCCGAACGTCGGATCAAGTGGCTCGGCGAGTGCAGCGCGTTCCTGACATCTGAACAGACTCTGAGACAAAACCTCGGTAGCGATGCGTCATCCGTTTGCCGATCAGACGATTGTCGTCCACGCCCTCAACAACCACAATCAAATCGTCGCCAGAGCATTTTGCCCAGCGTCGACAGTCGGTCCGAGTGAGGGCGACTTTTCGGAGCGGTGACAGCATCGTGTTCTGTCCTCAATACAATCGTAAGAATAGAAACGGCGAGAGAACGCGCCGTCCACCGACGAGTTCAGCGTCGTTGTGGTCATTGTCCCACACTGCCTAAGAAAACCACATGCTTCGCAATCCGCAGATTCCGGCAAAATATTTATTTCCATTCTGTCGTTCGATGGGCCGCATGCTCGAAGCCGGTGTCGACGTGCGGAAATCACTGAAGACCTCATCCAGTAATACTCGCGACCCGCGGCTGTCGGACACCGTCGGTGATGTGTTGACGTGTGTCAAAAAAGGGGATGACCTCACGACCTCGTTCAAACAACACGGCAAGCGGTATCCTGCTCTGTTTCTGGACCTGCTGAATGTCGGCGAGCAGACCGGTTCACTGCCGGAAGTGTTTGCGGCGCTGGCCGATTACTACGAAGCCCACGTCAGACGGATGCGTGAGTTTCGTTCGCAGATCACATGGCCGGTGATTCAGCTTTTCGCCGCGATTCTGGTCATCGGGGCGTTGATCTACATTCTGGGCATTATCGGCGAATCGAATCCGGGTCAGGAAACGTACGACATTCTTGGCTTGGGCTTGATGGGCACCAGCGGTGCCATCAAGTGGTATACGATGACGCTGGGAACGCTGATGGCGGGGTGGCTGGGTTTCACGTTCGCCACCAGAACGGCTGCCGGAAAGATGGCCTTGCATCCGTTTCTGATGCTGATTCCGGGTGTCGGCCGCTGTATGACGTCGTTTGGCATTGCTCGTTTCTCGTGGTGCTTTGCGTTGACGCAACAGGCCGGCATGCCAATCAAACCCTCGCTGGAATCCAGCTTGCGAGCCACGGCTAACGGAGCCTTCATTGCCGGCATACCTGGCATCTGGGACCAGCTTGCTGAAGGGGAAACTCTGACCGATGCGTTGAAGAGTTCAAACTTATTCCCGGTCGAGTTTCTGCACATCGTGGACACGGCTGAACAGACAGGAACAGTGCCCGAAAGCCTGGAACGTATGAGTCACCATTTCGACGAAGATGCTCATCGAGCCATGACGTGGATGACGACTTTGATAGCTCGGGGCATCTGGGGCTCAGTGGCATGTTTCATTGGCTTTATCGTGGTCAAGTTCTTCATGAGATATGTCGAAATGATCAATTCGTTTATGTGATTCCACCGTCTGTCACTTTGGTTCCGGGCGTACCTGCCACGTGTCGTAATGTTTTGCGCTCTGCTCGATCCAGAACGGTGACGAACCCCAGAGTGGCACAGTCGCGAGCGACGATTCCCACTGACCGAGCATCTGAAACAGCTCAACGGTGCGGCTTCGGTTGGTGTCGAAGCGGTCCACGGTTTCGCCAAGGTCTGCGGCAGGCTGAAACAACTGAGCAGGACGATGTGACAGCGTGATCAGTTTGTCGCCGCCATCCAGAACGGCAGTCTGCCCCTGCAGCCGCCAAAACAGAGTCCGTGGTTCTGGCGGGACTTCGCCGACCAGTTGTGGCAGCACATTGATTCCGTCGTACGCCCCGTACGATTTGACGGCTTTCTCACGATTTCTCTTGTCTTCGTGTGGGCGGGCCGGCGACAGAGGCAGCGGCTGTGCACCGGCGGCGGCCAGAAATGTGGGCAGCAAATCGAGACTCGACACGACGCCGGCGTGAGTTTCGCCAGCCGGTAGCTGATCAGGCCATGACCAGATCATGGGAACTCGAACGCCACCTTCACGCAGACAACCTTTAACGCCCGACAGTGGGCCATTCCAGCTGGCGTTGCCGGTGGCACCGCCGTTGTCGGAAAAGAAACAGATCAACGTGTTGTTCAGGTCGCCACTTTTCTGCAGGTGACTGCGGATGCGTCCCACGCCACGATCCAGAGCGTACATCATCGCCGCATAGGTGCGGCGTTTTTTGTCGCCGATGTGAGCGAATCGTTTCAGGTCCTCTTCCGTTGCCTGCAGTGGACCGTGCGGAGCGTTCCATGATAGAAACAGAAACCACGGCTTTTGTTCTGTTGCCGATTGCTGCTGCTGCACCCATCGTAATGCTTCGTCGGTGAAGAAGTCGGTGAGATAAGGGCTGGAAAAGTCACGCAACGCCTCGCCATTGCGTTCAAGTTGGTTTCTGTCGGGCCTGGGGAAATAACCGTGACTGCCGACAAGCATTCCGCAAAAGTGGTCAAAGCCTCGAGTGTTGGGATGGAATCCGTCGCCAATGCCCAGATGCCACTTGCCAATCAGTGCTGTCGCATATCCTGTCGCCCGCAAATGATCTGCCAAGGTGTGTTCGCCGGGAGGCAAACCCAGCAGTTCAGGTCGAGTCGCATAATTTGCGGCGCCCTGATTCAGGTTGCCCTCGTATCCGAATCGCCGCGGGTCGCGACCCGTCAACAGTCCGGCGCGTGATGGCGAGCAGACCGAACTGGCGACATACGCCTGCTGACAAAGAACACCCGATTCGGCCAGGGCATCAATGTGCGGTGTCACCAGATGCTGGCTGCCCATGCAACCGAGATCCCCGTAGCCCATGTCGTCGGCCAGAAGGATGACGATATTTGGTGGCGCAGCGGATACAATTGGACAAGCGGCGCAGGCGGCGACCAACGCGAACAGGCAGCGTAAACGAGATTTAAGCAATGGACTATGGCTCTGCTAAAGGGCGTGAATGTCACGAACGAGTCGAGTTTCGTTTAGAAGGAATTCATGGAACCGTATTGTACTGCTGCAGGAAAGGACATTGTAACGAAGGTGAAGAGCCCCGGTCTTTTGAAAAGACCGGGACTCTTTGCGGCGCTGCTACAGTGAACGTGCTGTGGCAACAACAG
>LWDU01035583.1_pt1 | contig 17868 bp, 15 predicted proteins | sample 727161 | NCBI WGS metagenome assembly LWDU01 (sample SAMN04566230, study PRJNA314399) | hydrothermal vent metagenome | isolation source: deep sea hydrothermal plume seawater | place: Mexico: Gulf of California, Guaymas Basin | collected 2004-07-11
CCATGTCTGCTAACAACCCTTTTAGATGCACTCAACACGTCTAGTCATGTCATCTTCACTCATTTAGTAGCCACTATACAATTCACTTTGTGAGTAATTTGCAATTCTTCCGACTGACGGTTCGTTTAACAGGCTTTATTAAGGATGGTGAGCAGAATCCTTCAATTTGTGGGTTGAGACGACGGTCTGGAGGCAATGTCAAAGCCGGTACGCTGACGGGTGATCTCGCGTTCCACGGTGTCACTAGATCTGTTGAACTCAAAGTCGTCCAGATTGGAGCAGGGTGTGACCTACGAGGTATTGTCATTGATCGACCGACTTAATCGCTAGCGGCTCAGGATGCTTTGAATCGAGAACAGACCCGGTATAGCCGATCAACACCTAAAGCACATTCTTTCTAGTGGCGGCATATAATAGGGTCGAAGAAGGGAAATGTTACATACATAAAATATGCCTGCTATGGAGAATAATTCCATCGTTAGGAACATCATAACTAAAAGGGAAAACTATGAAACTGCGAACTCTTGCATCTCTAGCCGTCTCCGGCGTGCTCTGCTCATTCATCTCTATAGCTGTATCCGCTGATCATCATGAAGTTAAGCAGGAGCGTGAGATCATTATTGAGACTGATGGGGAAGCGGGGAATCTGGCTGAGATTCTGCAACGTGTCGAAGCTGAAATGGATGACACTGGAAACATCACGGTATTTATTGATGATGAGGGTAATGTCACTGTCGACCGGTTTGACTTAGATCATGAAATCATAACCGCGAATGAGGGAGATATGCCAAACAAGATGCTAATGAATAAAGTGATGGGGCCACATAGAATGCACTGTAGAAGTTCACCGATGTCTGAAAAAGTGGCGTCCTGTGTTTTGAAAAACATCAAAAATGCGAACACTGATGTCGCGGCGCACCTTATTCGTCAGGCGTGTGTCGCGCTCACACAGGACAAGTAGTTAGTTCTTAATGACTTACCGTCCGGGAGGGGGGCTGAGATGATCCCATTAGTCAGACTTCCCTCGAGTGTGTTCTTCAGTTCCTGCATTCGAACCCTTTAACGAAGTCGAATTCCTATCAGATTTTGAAATAGTGCCTGATTCTTTCTATCAACGCTACACGCTGGATAGGTTTGGTAATGACATCATTGATGCCAGCACACATCAAAAGTCGCCGGGTTGGATTCTTGGCATCGATTACACAACCACTCATCACGCTCTGGTTGCTATAGTATTTCTTTGATCCGCTGCGTGGCTGCTTCAGCTCGAGCCTCATTCACGACCTAAAGTTCTATCCAGATTTCACCGGGAGCAATTTCTCCTGCCGCTCCGCCCAGAATGTCGTTACGAATCTCGGTTTCAATGCCTTCCTCATTCAACGCACTAGACATGCTGCCAGGGATCATGGAATTGGGATGGGAATACACGAGTTTCATTGCGCCCCCTTACTCTGATCTAGAGAAGAAGGTGCTTCAGCTACCGATTCTAGAAAGGTGCGCATAATGCGGTTTACCCTTTCGTCGAGCTCGTTAGCATCAATATCAAGCCGATTAGCATAGGGTTCTCGAAAAATGCGGTAACCACGCAATAGTGCCGAAAGTGCTACCTGCAATGCCTCCAGGTCATGTTCCTTGTGAATGTCACCATCGATCACATCCTTGCGTAGCTGGCTCAGGCCCTCCTCGTAAAACGGTATCGGGTCAACGGTGTCGTCACCATCAAGAATGAGAAGGGCTCGCAACTTGCTATCGTTGCTGCCTTTGGACAGGCGGAAAGATTCAAGTCTACGCTCAACGAAACGCTTATTTTGAATACTTTTTTTCATTGTACCCACCAGAGCATTGAAGCGGCGACTAATGGCAGCTCTAAGTAATTCTTGTCGTGAGCCGAAGTAGTGATAAATATTGCCCCGGTTAACACCGGCGCCTTCGGCAACTTCGCGAAGATTCAGTCCAGCCAGCACGCCTTTATCGCGGATTAGATCCAGTGCGACATCAATGAGTTTTTGTTCCGTTTCGGCACGGCTTCGCCTTTGCTTTGGTTCTTTGTCTGGGCGGGCGTCCTTTTTACCTGTTTCAGTCAGAATCTTTTTTACGGCCATTGAACCACTCCAATCTTGTACGGCTTGCATATAGGAGATAGTAACAGTTAACATTACGATAAATAAAGTTAGCATAATGATAAATAATATTTTATCAAGTTTGAGGATCAACAGATGAACTGGAAAAAATGGGTAGGGCTGGCGGTTTTTATTGCGTTAATTTTTGGTGTTTATCGCGTATCGCTCCTCACAAATGCACTGTCACTGCCCAATAGTGAGGAAGAGATAGCAGCGGTCAGAGAAATCGTTGACCGTTAGAGGCTCAAGTAGCAAATCCTTTGAAGAACGTTTACTTTGGTGACCTGCATGTTCACACCAATATTTCTTCCGACGCGTATCTTTTTGGTAACCGATTGGATATGGATACCGCCTACCGAATAGCGAAAGGTGAGAGTCAAAAAACCAGAACAGGTGAACGGATGGAGCTTACTCGACCCCTCGACTTTGCAGCGCTGACGGATCACGCCGAAGCTTTCGGACGTCGCATAGCTTGTGATGGTCCTGATTTAAGTGAGGCAGGCACTAAAAAATGTGAGGAGAGGAGTACACCTTCTCTTATTGGCTTTTTAAAGATGCGTAGTAGAGCTGAGCAACGACCCATGATTAGAGATCTAAGCGTCTTCAATAATGATCCTACGCTCGAGCGAAATTATGCGGCGCAAACCTGGCAGCAGGTTCAGGACGCTGCCGACCGTCATTATGAGCCAGGCGCGTTCACCACCTTTGCTGCCTATGAGTATTCACCAGCCTTGCCAGACCGTGGCAAGCACCATCGCAATATTGTTTTCAGGTCAATGGACGTTCCGAAATACGCGGTGTCAGGTTTTGATGCTGTGTCTGAAATTGAACTCTGGAAGGATCTTGAAGCTACCTGTACGAATGACTGTAAGTTTTTGACCATTCCGCACAATATGAACAAGACCTGGGGCTTGGCGTTTTCTGGAGAAACCATCGATGGCGTCGCATACACAGAGGACGACTGGAAGCTCCGAGAACGAAACGAACCCATCGTTGAAATGTTTCAAATAAAGGGTAATTCAGAGTGCTCTGTGGCGTTTGGTGCCGGCGATGAGGAGTGTGGATATGAGCAGTTCTTTCCTCCCTGCGACCCGGGGCAGGAAACTTCCTGCATCTACCCTACCTCTATGGCGCGAGATGGCTTGCAAATAGGCCTGGCTTTGGAAGATCAAATCGGCGTTAACCCGCTTGAGTTTGGCATGATTGGTTCGACAGACACGCATAACTCCAACCCGGGCGATGCGGAGGAATGGGATTTTCGTGGCGCCACGACGTTCAGTTCATCGCCAGCGGAACGTCGAATGTCTGCAGATAACGTAACGGGTATTCGCAACAACAATCCTGGCGGCCTTGCTGCAGTGTGGGCCCCGCAAAATACGCGCGAAGCGTTGTTTGATGCCATGAAACGCAAAGAGGTCTATGCAACCAGTGGCACGCGCATAAAACTGCGCACCTTCGCGGGGTTTGATATGCCAGTCGATATGGCCGAAACCGGTGATCTTACTGCCGCATATAAGCAGGGTGTTCCTATGGGTGGAAGGCTGTATGCGAGTGAGTCAAAAGCCGAAGGTGTTTCACTGTTTGTGTGGGCCGTAAAAGACCCAGATAATGCACCCCTGGCGAAGCTTCAAGTCGTTAAGGGTTGGATAGAAGAGGGTGAACGGCAAGAGGTGGTTTACGATGTCGCTTGCGGTGGATCGGAATTCGACCCAGCTACAGGCAAGTGCGAAGCCAATGGCGCCACAGTGAATATGAATGACTGCAGTTGGGACAATACCGTGGGTGCATCAGAGCTTAAAACACTTTGGACTGACCCGGATTATGGATCAAACGAAGATGCTTTCTATTACGTGCGCGTGGTGCAAAACCCAACGTGCCGTTGGACAACCTATGACAGTTTACGACTGGGGCGCGAGCCGCTCGACGATTCCCCAGCCACGGTCACTGAAATGGCCTGGGGTTCACCTATCTGGGTGAAAGCAAAGTAGTTGGTACGGGGTCGGAGTAAAGGGACAGAGTAAATGGGCTGAGAAAGCGGATGAATCGGTGAGTTTTACTCTGTCCCTTTACTCTGACCCCAGAACTAACAAGAAAATTGGTGAGAATTGTGAAAACAAAAAATAAAGTTAAGAGAATCGTAGTTGCCATTGCGCTGATCGGCGGGTTAGTCACGCTGCAGAGTTGCTCCGATGCGTTAGACACTGTGCGAACCAAAGCGACTCAAACTTATGTCCTCTGGAAATTCGGCGGCGAGCTGTTGGAAATGCCTGCCGATATCCTCACAGCGCATCCGGAACGTAATGCCAAGCGCAGCGCCTACTTTGGTGATCTGCACGTCCACACAACTTACTCCTTCGATGCCTTTGCGTTTGGCACAATGGCTAGTCCATATGATGCTTATCGTTATGCTAAAGGCGAAACGATTAAACATCCCGCGGGTTTCGATTTAAAGCTAAGGGAGCCTTTGGATTTTTACGCGGTGACGGATCATGCGATGTTCCTCGGGGCACTTCCCGCGGCGGCAGACACGTCCACTGAATTCTCGAAATATGACTTCAACCAAGGTTTGCACAATTTTAATGCACCAGAGAAACTGAATACGGATACTGTTCAACAGCGATTCTCTCTCTTTCGGGGTTTCTTGCCGGGTATTCTGACCGGTATCGTGGACGGCACGGTAGATATAGATAAGCTGAATGAGATTGTAATAGATGCCTGGGCGGATACGATTAACGCCGCTGAATTGTTCAATGATCCAGGTACATTCACAACCTTTGTCGCCTACGAATACACCTCTTCTACTGCTGATATGGGTAACCTTCATCGTAACGTGATTTTCAAAGGTGCTGACAAACTTCCTGCGATGCCTTTTTCGCGTTTCCATAGTCAAGACCCAGAAGGACTTTGGAACTGGATGGATGAACTTAGATCCGAGGGCATTGAAAGTCTCGCCATACCGCACAATTCCAACGGCTCCAATGGACAGATGTTTAAGTTGGAAGATTGGGCTGATGACCCCATGGATGAGAACTACACGGCGAAGCGTATAAGAAATGAACCGTTGATCGAAATCACGCAAATTAAGGGTACGTCCGAAACTCATCCATCCTTGTCTGATTCCGATGAGTGGGCAGATTTTGAGATTGCGCCATACAGAGTAGCCACAACATTGAATAGTGAACCAAAAGGCTCTTACGCCAGGGAAGCGCTACTGAACGGCTTAAATTTTCAGGACCAGAATAAAACCAACCCCTACAAATTTGGATTTATTGGATCATCTGACACACACGTAGCGGCCACCAGTGATGATGAGTCTAACTATTTTTCAAAGGTGGGTTTGATGGATTCCAATGCGATGCTTCGTGGTTCGATACCAGCTTCAGAAGAAGAACTTGCAACAAGGCGCAACAACAATACCGGGCAAAATAGGATTAAGGAAGTTGATGGCAAAGAGTACATTTCTGGTGCACTCGAAACTTTTGGTGCCTCCGGAATCGCCGGAGTCTGGGCTGAAGCAAATACCCGAGACGCGATTTATGATGCGTTTCGCCGCAAGGAAACTTTTGCCACATCCGGCCCTCGGATGAAGATTCGGTTGTTTGCCGGTTATGGTTTTGACAATGAAATGTTGAATGATGAAGATGTGATCGAAAAAGCCTATGCCACAGGTGTAGCGATGGGTTCGGACATTCTGGCATCCCCCCAAATTGAAGGGAAAAGTGAAGCGCCCAGCTTTTTGCTTTGGGCTACCCAGGATGCCCGTTCGGCACCTCTACAACGACTGCAAATCATCAAAGGGTGGATTGTCGATGGCAAACATCATGAACAGGTTTTTGATGTCGCCTGCGCCGACGGCGGGAAAGTTGATTCAACAACTCATCGTTGCCCTGACAATGGCGCAAAGGTAAACATAAGTGATTGTTCGATTTCTGAAGATCTCGGGGCGCCGGAGTTAAAAACTGCTTGGACAGACCCAGATTTCAATTCGGAGCATCAAGCGTTTTACTACGCGCGAGTTATGGAAAACCCTACCTGTCGATGGTCGACCTGGGATGCCGTTCGAGCAGGCGTCGCACCAAGGTCGGATTTGCATGCCACCATTCAGGAACGTGCCTGGTCTTCTCCCATTTGGTTCCGACCTAAGCGTGAAGGCGAATAAGTGGTAAGAGTATGTCTCGAAGAACTGAATGGCTTTTCTTGAAAACAAACCAACAAATCGAATAATGGGCGGGATGAATTCTCTTCTTCGTCGCCCTCTGTTACATTTCTGGTTAATCGGTTTGCTAATTTTTGTGGTGGAGCGTGGCTACTTCGCCCCTGAACCCGTGCTTGAAGTGGCGTACCCAAACGCCGATCAGATTGCAGCACTGGCTAGCCAATGGCAGCAGGCCAGAGGGCGAGAAGCTTCAGCGGCAGATTTGGCGAGAATGATCCAGCAAGCGATTGACCAGTCGATCCTCCTGAGTGAAGCATTGCGATTGGGTTTCCATTACCAGGATTCAATTGTTCAACAGCGTCTAATCAGAGATATGCGCTTTATGCAGGATGATTCTGCGGCGAGCGATGTCGAATTGTTGGAACAAGCCTACGCCATGAATCTACACGTCAACGATCTAGTGGTTCGCCGCCGTTTGGTTCAGATGATGGAAAGCTACCTTCGTGCCTCCGGTGAAAACCAACCCTTAACCGATAAAGTTCTAAGAGAGCTTTATCTGGAGCAAATCGAAACCTTTACTCAACCAGAACGACTGAGTTTTAGTCACGCATTTGTTAGCCAAGATCGACATCAAGGGAAATCATTAGAAAGGGCAAAACAATTAGTTAACCAGCTTGAGGAAGATGAACTGAGCCCAGAGGTAGGTGTTTCTAAGGGTGACCCATTCATTTCCGGTTATCGATTCAGCAAAGTAACCCAGCAGCAAATCGAGCGAGAATTCGGCGTAGGGTTCGGTGAGCGAATTTTCGACTGCCGAGTGGAGCAATGGAGCGGCCCCATTCGTTCGGTTTACGGTTGGCACGGAGTTTGGTTAAGCGAAAGACTACCCGCAGAGCCGATGAGTTATGAGTCTGTTAAGTCAAAACTTGTCTACGAATACCGCAGCCAAATGGGGAACCGTAGTTTTGAAAATGCCATGGCGACGCTAAGAGCGCAGTACCAGATTACGGGTGCGCCTAAATGATGATCTTGACAACACAAAGAATCGTTGCGTTTCTAGTACTGGTTTTGTTTTCGAGCACCGCCTTGGCGCACAAACTAGCACCGTCTCTGTTAATGATTCAAGAAACTGCACCGAATCAGTTTGATCTACACTGGAAAACGCCAAGAACGCTGCCAACCCCGGAAAGGATTGAGCTTTATCTACCAAATCATTGTGCGGACCTGAGTGAACGACAGCCGATACCCGATCCTGTGGGTATTGTTTTCGAATGGCGAGTTGATTGCGGCGGTCAAGGGTTAGTGGGTTCCTTGGTTCGAGTCAGTGGGCTAGCGGGAAACCAGAGTGCGGCGGTAGTCAAAATAGATCTGCTAGACGGTCGCGCTTACAGACAACTGCTCAACGGTAGCCAACCTGAATTTCTGGTGCCTCAACGAGTTGAGAGAGGCGCGGTGATTCGCGATTACACTCAGCTGGGTACCGAACACATCTTAAGTGGCATTGATCACCTTTTCTTTGTCTGGGCGTTGATTTTGATGTTGACACGTCGAAAGCTGTTAATCGCAATAACGGCGTTCACACTTGGTCACAGTGTGACGCTCGCGCTCGCAGCATTGGAGCTTGTCCGCGTGCCGCAGGAACTGACTGAATTCTTTATTGCTCTGTCGATTTTCGTATTGGCTGCTGAGATGGCCAAAAGCAAAATGAAACAGGACACGTCAGATAATCCAGTTGGCCTAATCTATAAACATGTTTTCTGGGTTTGCGTCGCTTTTGGTTTATTGCATGGTCTCGGTTTTGCTGGCGCGCTACGAGACATTGGTTTGCCCCAAGAAGAAGTTCTGGTGGCACTCTTAATGTTTAATGTTGGCGTTGAAATTGGTCAATTGCTTTTCTTAGGTATTGTCATCGCGATTGGCTCAGGGATGGCTGTCATTGCTCGATCAAGGTTCTCAGTGATTGCCCCAGAGCGATGGCTCTGGCTGCCTATCTACCTGATCGGCTCTGGCTCAGCTTATTGGTGTATTGAGCGAAGTCTGGGTGTGCTGAACTTTTTGAGCTTTTTCACGTCCCGGATTTGATAAGGACCATTCGTAAGCGGGCGTGCCAGTTGCAGGGACGCTTCATCCAGCAGTTGTGGTAGATGTAAAACGCCTGAGTCTTTGAATTGCTGACGCTGTGCCTGAGTTATTGTTTTTACGTCACCTCCGGGGTGCGTTCCTTTTGATTATCGGGTTTTAGGTCGTGGACTGGAAGCCCATCAACTGCTCAAAGTTGCGACGGTAAGATGCTTTGCTCCCTGATTTGGTGACAGGCTTGTTAATTATCCTTTGAGTCTAAACTACCCAGTGATTCTTGAAACTGCATGAATGTCTTGGCAGTCAAATCAGGCCGTTGTAAAACGGAACCGTGACCAACATTTTCTAAGACTTCCAGACGGGCATTCGATGCTCTGTCTACCAGATCACGACTTGATGCCAGATTCGGGTCGTGGTCGCCTGTTGCAACCAGTACCGGCATTGTCAAAGCAGTAACAGCTTCGGGAAGATTAAACCTTGCAGCGGCTGCGAGTGCTTGAGGCACTAATTCAGGTGTGTTGTGAACATTCCAGCCCTCGGGTTTCGGGAATCTCTCGATGCCTGCTTTTAACTGAAGCTCCACAGCTTTCTTTCCACCCTGCTGCTGTGCCTTGACGTCCGCGGCACCGATGCTGGCATCGTAAAACGCAGCAGAAAGTACACGTGATGGATTCAGCGAGCAATAGGCGAGAGCCGCTCTGGAACCCCATGCCATTGACCAGACATGGCACTGTGCCGCAGCGCATGCATCCAGAATCTGATTGGCATCTTCAGCATATTGCTCAAAAGTGTATTGAGTTTCCGGGTTTTCCGTTTCTGAACTTAGCCCAATTCCTCGAACATCAAAGCGGATGAAACGGAATTTGTCGATGAGTCGCTCCACGGCAAAGTCCCACATGCGTAGAGTACAGCCTGCACCATGCCAGAGTAGAACATTGGGTCCATGGTCAGGTCCATCGACTTCGACGTTCAGGGTTGCGCCATCAACTTGTACTTTTATGCGGAATTTTTTTGGTTGAGAAACAGTTGTAAAACAATAACAGACTGAACTTGAGAAATTCAACTATCACTTATACGCCATTTTTAATGGCTAGTTTAATCCTCTTACGCTAGCAGCCATCCGATCTGTTTCGATACTCCACATACTGGCTGAACATCCCTGCTAAAATTCTTACCCACGCACAACGTGCTCATGGGTTCTTGCATTTTTTCCACCACGGTGTGGGGGGAATCGGTGAAGCCAGGGTTGACGTGCAAACAGCGATTATAGATATAGTCGACGTGCTCCCCATAGCCTCGTTCTGCCTCGGCATCTGTATCCGCAACAATGGGTGGATTTTTCTGTGTTGGTTTCGGCCAGCAGTTTGCGTAGCTTGCAACCGACCACCGGAGATAACATCTAACATGGCGAACTCTTCAGCGACCCGAATCAGTGGGTTGTACGGCGCAATCGAGTTACCCAGTACTACCAGCGCCGCTTTCGAAGTACGCCGCGCTAATGCCGCGGCCATGATATTTGGCCAGGGCATCAGATTAAACCAGGTAAATTTCACGCTCCCCTGCCAAAGGTGTGTAACAACTCAAATAGTAGCGTTATTTGCGTCGTTTCTGCGGTAGCCTAACCCGAGGGGGATTATCCAATGAAGCAGACAAGCTTCTGGCGTTACCGCAAGCACAAAGAACTCGACTTCTTCCCACAAGGAAAGCTGCGCTGGTGGCTATTGGGTCTGATCGTGTTGGGTTGGGCGGTTGAACAATACGAGGCGCTCAAAAACGGTCCCGTGCTGGTCTATATTCTAGCGGACTTCGACAAAACACTAGTGGAGTGGGGTTACGTCGCTGCCTTTGCCGGTCTTGTGTACAGCATTGGCGCCATGTTCTTAAGCCGCGCCACGGACCGTTTCGGCCGTCGGCCGCTGATGATCTGGCCGGTTTTCGCCTATGCTATGATTTCAGTCCTTGGCGCGGTTACGCCAAATTTCTGGACTCTAGCGTTTCTCGTCACCGCCGGTAGTTTTCTGATGGCGGGTATGAACCCGGCAGTACATGCAGCATCTCGCGATCTAACGCCGCAAATGGGGCGCGCCATGGTCTACTCCTGGGTGTCACTTGCCTTCACTATAGGCGCATTAATGTCGACCATGGTAGCGGCGCAGACCCTGCCAATCTGGCCCGGTTGGCGTTCACAATATTGGATCGCCGCTGGCTTAGGCACATTCACAGCACTCGTAATTTTCATTTTCTATCGGGATTTGAGTAGTCGTGTGCGTGGCGAGATTCAACAAACCCCGGAGCAAACCGCTAAATTAACGTCGACTACAGCGGCCGAGTCGACAGATGTGATAGATGCGATAGAAGCGTACGACGATGGAAGACTGGTCTATCGAAGCCCAAGGCTCTGGCTATTGTCTTTGGTCATTCTGTTTTGGTCGCTAACTTACGTCACCGTATCGGCTTACGTGCCTACCTTTCTTATCCAACATTATCATCTTGAGCCCGCCCGGGCTGCATCGGTCACATCCTACTTCTGGATAGTGTTTACCTTTAGCGTGTTCATCTCGGGTTGGCTATCTGACCGGTTGCGCGTGCGCAAAACCGTGATCGCTTTCGGCGGTTTAACTACGGGTGGTTGTTTCATCATCGGCGCTAACTTGCCTGTGGATACGCCCGAAACCACTCTCATTATCATGTGGTCGGCGACCGGCTTTTTTGCTGGTTTCATCTATCCAGCATGGTGCGCCATGTATTCAGAAACCGCCGAGGCGATTAGTCCCCACGGTGTGGGCCGCGCATTTGGTATAACCGCCACGCTTTCCCCCTTGGCAGGGTTGTTTTTGAACCTTGGCTTACCCCAAGTAGTAGACATATGGGGCTGGTCGACGTGGATGGTGATCGCTGGCGTATGCTGCTTCTGCGTGACCGCTCTGGTCGGAGTAGGCCGAGGACCATGGCTACCTGAAAAAATAGCGAATAGCGGGGTCGGAGGAGGGAACCGGGGTAAAGTGCCGGAGTAAGGCCTGAACGAGTATTTGTCATTCGGCCCGGCCAGCCGTTATTTCCTTAAACTGCTGTCTGAATTTTTCAGTGCCCAGTGTCAGTCCCTTATTCGCGCAATGACGAACTCTTGCAGTGACAGCTGCGTCGAGCATCTCACCAATAAGCCCCCGGTGCGTTGTTAGCCTCGCGAACTGCAGTAGTAGAATTCGATTGAGTTATTGTAGGAGCTTTACTTAGAAGCTGGTGCGTTTACTCTGGCACTTTACCCCGGGTAATTACTCCGACCCCGTTGTTGTGCTAACTTTGCCCCCAAGAGATGGAGCAAACCGAATGCGATTTCTGTTAATCATCGCCATCCCCGTTGTCGTGGCTTGGTGCTCTGAGGTGCATGCCAACGATGTTGAACCTCGACTTTATTCCAATGTTCCAACAGGCCTTAACTTTTTTTCCATTGGATACGCTCACTCCAGCGGTGAAGTTACGTTTGACACCAGCGTGCCGCTTGCCGATGTAGAAGGCGAAGTGGATTCCATGGTGCTGAGTTATTCACGCGGTCTAAATATCGCAGGTAAGTCTGCATTATTAACCTTTGCAATACCCTACGCCGACATCGACCTCGAAGGGTTGTATCTCGGCGAACCGGTCTCAGGAAGAAGACCGGGATTTGGTGATCCCAGAATTCGTCTGTCGGTTAACTTCTACGGTGCACCCGCAACCACACGTAAGGAATATGCGACCTATCAACAAAAAACTATTGTTGGGGCCAGCATTAGTGTTGGCATGCCCTTGGGTCGATACGTTGAAGACAAGGTGCTTAATGTCGGGTCCAATCGGTGGAATGTGGTTGGTCAGCTCGGCGTTTCGAGAAAGATTAATCGCTGGATTATTGAGTCTGCCATTGGCGTTTCCTGGAATTCGCACAACGATGAGTTATTAGGAACCCGTAAGCTTGAGCAGGATCCTATCGGGCTATTTCGTGCAACATTGATCTACAACTTTTCCCCTGGTCTTTGGGTCGGCGCGGGCGCTATTTATGCCGGCGGCGGGGATACGACGCTCGATGGGGTCAGGCGAGATGATCGGCAAAAGAACTGGCGGGCGGGGTTGGCTGTATCGATTCCTCTTGCGCCTGGGCGTACAGTTAGCCTCCGTGTCACCGAAGGAATTACTTCTCGAATTGGCGCAGACTTTCGCACTTATAGCGCCGCCTACACTTACGCATTCTAAATTGTCGCGGCAGCAGATTATCGTTTGTCGATGATCGTGTGTTCCTTCCCAAACAGAAACGTTGATCGTTCCATGTCGATGAAGTTGTGCTCATCGGCGATGAAGGCAGCGTTGGCTCGACGAGCTTCATCTGTGCTCGGTGCTTTCCCCATATCGATCCAGGCTTCTGCGTGACCAAGATAGGATTCAACCCTGGTACCGCGAGCTTCTTGAATTCCTTTGTCGAGTGGTGAGTTGGCACGGTGAACCTGTCGGTAACACAAAGTGCGAGTTGCCTCAGCATGTGATCGAACAATGGGTCCGTGGTGGGTCAGCCAATAGTGCCTGGCCTCTTCTTCAGACAGTTTTGATTGGTGTCTCAGTGGGAAGAAGACGCGAAGAATGTTGCTCTTTACTTTTGCGGTGATGTCTTCCGGTGCTGGGTTGACCTGGGGGTATTCATAGGCGAACCAGAGTGGCGAGTTCGGCAAGTCTATAAACTTGGATTCGTCTTCAAGAAGAGCAGCGCCAGCCTCCATTGCCTTACCGGAAGCAGAGCCCATCCGCTCGTTAAGTTCAGATTCCGATGACCACCATAGTTCCGCGATACCGTCGAAATGAGGTTCCATTTTTCCACGTGCTTTTTGTGCCGCTTCATTCATTGGAGAGTCAATTGTGTGCGTTTGAACGTAACGGAGTATGTTGAGGTCGGTGGCGAAGCTGGCAACTAAAGGGCCATGTTGGTTTAGCCAATAATCCTGGAACTCTGCGAGAGACAGGTTAGGTTGGCGTCTAAGTGCAAATACGAGTCTAATCACAAGGTCTCTCCTGTAGTAGGGGTGTTTATATTTCTACCAGGATGCTCTAAAGTCAAATAGAATCTGGAGGGAAGTCTCGTGTACCAAAATTTGGCGATAGTTGCGGTATTTGCTTTCGTATTTAGTGCGATTGCAGGCAGGCTTGACAAAACTGCCATCACCGGGCCGATCTTGTTCATCGGGTTTGGCTTATTGGCAGGCCCCTATGGTTTTGGAATACTCGACTTGAAGTTGCAAGCGGTTGAGTTGCGGATCATAGCCGATATGACGCTGGCGCTGGTGCTGTTTATTGATGCGGCAAATGCCGACCTAACTACCTTGCGTAAGCACTCACTCATTCCAAGACGAATGCTGCTGATCGGGTTGCCTCTGTGTATTGCGCTTGGTGTAGGCGCCGGGGTCGCAGTATTCCCTGACGTATCCATATTTGAGTTATGTATTCTGGCAACGATGTTAGCTGCGACCGATGCCGCGCTGGGCAAAGGTGTGGTGACTAACAAAGCGGTTCCATCGAGGGTTCGTGAGGGACTTAACGCTGAAAGCGGTCTGAATGATGGGCTTTGTGTCCCGATATTGTTTGTCTTTCTGGCACTTGCAGCCGGTGAGGTCGGTGAAGACCGACCGGCAAAACTGGCATTGACTCTGGTTGCCCAGGAACTTGGTGTCGGTATCGTCGTTGCCATCGTATTGACATTTATTGGAGTGCGAATACTGGAATGGTGCGGAAAACGAGGCTGGCTGTCAGAAATCTGGGTTCAAATTCCAGTGCCTACATTGGCGCTCGCCTGTTTCGCAGCAGCTCAAAGCCTGCACGGCAGTGGTTATATCGCAGCCTTTGTTGGTGGTTTGATCTTTGGACATTTCGCCAAAGATAAGACTCACCGTCTTGTGCTGGCATCTGAAGGTATGGCCGAACTGCTCGCGCTGACAACCTGGATTATATTTGGTGCAGCCGTAGTTGGTGCTGCCTGGGCAGGCATGACCGTGGAGATAGTTGTTTATTCTTTGCTTAGCCTGACAATTATCCGAATGTTACCGATGGTGTTAGCGTTGACAGGTACAGGAGAAGACTTCGAAACTAAACTCTTCCTATCCTGGTTTGGTCCACGAGGACTGGCGAGTATCGTCTTTGCGATCATCGTCATTGGCGCGAACCTGCCGGTTAACACTGTTGTCTGCACGGTTACACTCTGTGTTGTTGCTCATGGCATCACTGCAAATGTGTGGGCAAACCGAATTGGTAAAAAGGAGACGGTTGAGTGATGGGGTCAGGGTAAAGTGCCGGAGTAAACAGCCCGTACGAGACCAACTTTGATCTTGGTTGTGTTACTCCGGCACTTTACCCCGACCCCGCGTTATGTGCTTGACTACTACAACTACCGAAATGAATGCGGACGGAAATGATAACTTAGCTATATTTAACGACTTAACGTCATCGCCATAACCGAGCCACAGGAAACCTATAGAAATGAATATAGAACTCACTCCAGAGTTCGTAAGAGTCATCGGCTGTCTGATGGAAAAAGCAGTCACCACGCCTGACCAATATCCTCTTACGTTAAATGCCCTGGTGAACGCTTGTAACCAAAAATCTAGCCGTGAGCCTGTGATGCAACTGGAACAGGGTGCCGTTGGCCGAATCGTCCGGAATTTGGAAGAGCGCCATTTTGTCGCCAGTAGTGAAGGCTCCAAAAGTAATGTATACAAATATACTCAACGATTTTGCAACACCTTGTTGGGCGATATAAAGCTAAACCCTGCAGAATACGCCATCATCTGCGTCTTGATGTTGCGCGGTGCGCAGACGCCTGGCGAACTTCGGACCCGCTGCAATCGGTTACATGAATTTCCTGACAACCAGTCTGTAAAGGATACCCTGCAGGACCTTCTCGATAGAGAAAAGGGACCATTGATTGCTCGACTGTCTCGCGTTGCCGGTCGCCAAGATCACGAATACCAACATTTGTTCTCAAATACAGTGACATCGGTTGAGGAGGAGACTGTTGCTGCAACCACTGCAACGCTTTCGGTGAGCAAGCCTGACCGCATAGCACAGCTCGAGTCGCGCGTTGAGAAACTGGAGGCTGTGATTGTGGATCTTGCGGGCCGCCTCGGAGAGGACATTGACCTAGGCCACCAGCAGGAAGATTAGCCTTGGCTTTAGCGCTATAAGTGCAGCGCCTGCAGGTTATCTTATTGTTAACAACCTTGTGAGGTCTTGTGCCCAATCGGGATTTGGGTGTACTGGATTTCATGTTGTCTGGCCCACTGGCCTGGTTCAGATTTGTCAGTATCTAACGAATAATAGCGTGGCTGTATTTTCTCGTTGTTAATACCACGAAATAAGGGCCAACGGATGCTGCTTCAATATTCAGAATATTGACTGAATGTCCCTGTTAAAATGCCTATTTTCAGACGCCGTGATGTGCTGAACCTTTACGTGTTCAATGGTTGTAATGCTAACGGCCTGCGCTCAATTGGGATGACCGCCAAGAGGGTTTTCAGGTCGGGCAGGGCGACATACCATCTGCACCAGAGATACCTGTTCAACGTCAACTATCTTGTCCGGTCGTATTCAGTCAATGAGCCATTAAAAGCATCGGCTTTGCCGCCTAAGAACATTAAGGCTGGAGGTCGATTTTAAACGTGGAATTAACATGCGTATCCCGCCAATTTTCATGAATTGAACAAGCGTGTTATCTTGGATGCTTGGTTAACCTCTGGTTAATTCCGATAATAATAGCCAACGGGAAATCAATTATGGTACCAAAACCAGCTTTATCGGAACTTCCGATTAAGCTCGCGGAGACCGGTTTTTATCGGGGATTTAGCGTCGACGTGACCGTTGCCAGTAAAATCATTATCAGTGCACTTGTCGTTTGGGCGATCTTTTGGCCAGTCCAGGCGGGCAAGACACTGGGCGATTGGAACACACTTATTCTCGCCAATTTTGCAGCTTGGTACATCTGGGTTGTCGCCCTTTTTGTCAGTGTTTGTATCGGCTTGGCACTTTGGCCAGCGGCGGGGCGGCTTAATCTGGGGCGATCAGGCGAAAAACCCGATTTTTCTAATTTTTCTTGGTTTTCCATGATGTTCAGTGCCGGTATCGGTGTCGGAATGCTGACATGGGCCGTGGCCGAACCCGTTACACATTTCGCCAACAACCCTGAGGTCATTCAAGGATTAACCACAGGCGGCGGGGCGGACAATGTGCGCATGGCCTACAAATGGTCGTTCCTGCACTGGGGATTTGGGGCATGGGCATGTTACGCGATTGTGGGCCTGTCGATGGCGTTCTTTAGTTATCGCCGTGCATTGCCATTGACCATTCGGTCATCGCTGACACCAATATTCGGTAAGGCGCTGTCTGGGCCGTTGGGACACTTTATCGATATTGTGGCCGTTGTTGCGACCATTTTGGGTGTGGCGCAGACCCTTGGGTTTGGTGCGGAACAGTTTGTTGCTGGCCTGACCCGGATCGGTATTGGCGGTCTGGTAGATGCAGACGGCGCTGCAAACTCCTTTGGCATCATTATCGCTTTGATTCTGATCATGGGGGCATCGACCTTGTCGGCGATGTCTGGTGTGGGCAAAGGCATTAAGTGGCTGTCTAATATCAACATGTTTCTGTCGTTCATCCTACTTGGTTTCTTTATTATCTTTGGCGCCACCTTTTTTGGTGGCTCTGCGATGCTCTTTGGTATTTGGGATTACCTGATCGCGCTGCCACAGATGAGCTTTAACGTCTGGCGGACAGATGGTGTTGAAGGATCAGAGGCATTCTTGCTGACACAGTGGCAAGGCTGGTGGCCGGTGTTTTACTGGGCATGGTGGATCGCGTTTGCTCCGTTCGTTGGATTGTTCCTTGCGCGCATCTCGCGTGGGCGCACGATCCGTGAATTCGTGCTTGGCGCGATGTTCGTGCCATCACTGATGTGTTTTATTTGGTTCGCTTGGGCCGGTGGGACTGCCATCGATCTGGAACTTAATGGTGGCGCCAACGGTTTGATCTTTGACTCGGCCAATGCTGACAAGATCTTTGCCATGACGGAATTTATGCTGGCGCCAATCGGGGATTGGTTGGCGTGGGGTATGGCGCTACTGATTGTTGTACTTTTGATGACGTTCCTTGTCACATCGGCTGACTCGGCGGTGTTGATCGTGAACACCATCAACGCGGGTGGCGATGAAGGCCCGAAGGCACGGCCACATATCCTGTTCTGGGGTGCAGCCCTTGGGCTTGTGGTGGTGGGTCTGCTTATTTCAGGTGGTACAGAGGCCATTAAGATGGCGATGATAATTGGCGCACTGCCGTTCTCGGTTGTGATGGTTTTGATGTGCTTTGCACTGGTCATGGCGATCTACTACGATGGCCGACGCGAAGCTGCTGGCGTTCAGACCACATTTGCTAGCGACAATCCAGTGCCTGCTGGCTAATCCGGCTGTTCCTCGCAATTCTTCGTACCCGTTGCTGCTATTGCCTTTCCGCAGG
>LWDU01035245.1_pt1 | contig 17863 bp, 10 predicted proteins | sample 727161 | NCBI WGS metagenome assembly LWDU01 (sample SAMN04566230, study PRJNA314399) | hydrothermal vent metagenome | isolation source: deep sea hydrothermal plume seawater | place: Mexico: Gulf of California, Guaymas Basin | collected 2004-07-11
CCACGTCAGGGGGTCGTAAATCTGACTGAACATCAGCAATTACCATACTTGACCGTTCTTCAGAAAATGTGGTTTATTTCCCTTATCTTCCATAGAACTGTTGGGAGAGGTGATCCGTCGAGTCGCTGGTAAACCTCTGCCCGACTATGCCAGGGAGAGAATCTTCAGCCCTTTGGGCATGAATGATACTTTCTATACGGTGCCTGAATCGGAACGTCATCGTATTGTCGAACGACCGGCAGATGCACCATTTGCTGAAATGATGGACAGCTGGGGACGGAGCGATGTGCCATGGGCGTCGCATAGTGTCTTTACCTCACCGCGGGATATGTTTGTATTCGGCCAGATGTTTCTCAACCATGGCAGTTATGGTGGTGTGCGCGTACTCAGCCCTGCGGCAGTCACTGAGATGACCTGCGATCAGGTGCCGGGACTCAGTGCGAAATTCGGGGATGAGGTTTTCCCCGAGGCATCATGGGGTCTTGGCTGGAATATTCATGGCAAGAAAAGAGCCCTGGGTGATGGCTCACTGCAATCGCCACAGGCGTTCTACCAGGGCAACTCCAGTGGGCCGATTGTCTGGGTGGATCCTGTTTATGAAATCGTGGGCGTCTATTTTTCGGCCGCGCTAGCCTTGATCGAACAGGAGTGGCCCGGGGATCTCTTTATGAATGCCGTGACCGCATCCTGTGAGCCCCTTGAATGAGAATTGCTCTCTATTGCATCGGGGCGCTGTCAGCCTTTCCATCAGATACTGTGACTGCATCGGTCAAATGACGGTTCTCTCCAATCTAATTTCGGTGCTAACTTCCTCCATGTTCCTGGCACATTCGTGACCTGAATACACGGCATGTACAATTGCGCCGGGCGCGCTGCAATCACCAATACGCTGCAAGGATGTCATACCGGTATCCGAAATCTGATTGCCGTCATTGAGGGCCTGGTAGAGCTGGTCGTTTGCAATCCGGTTACCAACGACAACCAATGATCCACAGTCGACATAACTGACATCCTGCTCACGGTAAATGCTGGTCAACTCCAATTTGCTATTTCGAAATCCTGTGGCCAACTGCTCCAATTTCATGTCGATACCAAGATCGATCATACGCATACGAATATCATGCAATTCATTATTCATAAATGTCCATGCAGAGACGGCGTTCGCAGGCGTTACAATCGTTACCTCGACTCCCTGTATCCTCAACATTTCTGCAATACAACTGCCCATATAGTAATGATCGAAGTCGTAGATCACGACCGGACCACGAGGTTTTATACCCGACAGGATATCGTCCGGTGTAAATACTGAATCCGCATCGAAGCCCGGGACTGGGAAACTACCCGGGCTTAACATCTCTTTCGTCCACTGCGCGCCTGTTGCAATGACCGCATGATCGCATCCGAAATCGATCACATCTCTGGCAGTTAATGAGCTGCCCAGATAGACGTTAATATTGGCCATCCGTTGGATCAGGTTGACCCGATAATCGCGAACCCTGGCCCAGGTTGCCAGACCCGGCAGTCTGGATTCTATGCTGACGCGCCCGCCCAGATCATCGCGCGCCTCCGCGACCGTGACGGTAAATCCACGCTGACCCAGCGCTCTGGCACATTCCAATCCCGCAGGTCCTGCACCAACCACCAGGACGCTCTTTTTCGGGTTGCCAGGCGATATCCGTTCGGGATGCCAGCCACGACGCCATTCCTCGCCCATGGTCGGATTTTGAGTACAACGCACCGGCACGCCGCTGTGATAGGTTGATACGCAGATATTGCAGCCAATGCATTCGCGAATCTCGTCTTCTCGCCCTTCATTGATTTTATTGGGTAAAAAGGGGTCCGCGATGGACGGTCTGGCGGCACCGATCAGATCAAGAATGCCGCGTTTGATCTGACTGACCATATCATCGGGTGATGTAAAGCGGCCAACGCCCACGACCGGTTTTGATGTTAATGGCTTAACGAAACTGGTGAGGGATTCCTGAGCGCCCTGCCCTGTAAATCGTGCTGATGCGGTTTCGAACGTCCAGCTCGATGATTTTATGTCCCATAAATCGGGTAGGTCTGCAACCATTGAGACGATCTCGTGCGCTTCCGATGGCATCGATTCTGAAGGCACCTTTAGCAAGTCATCGGTGCTGAATCTCACCGCGACCGCACATGTCCGACCAACGGCTTCTTTCACATCCTCGACAATCTCTTGCAAAAGCCGCACACGATTCCTGAGACTACCGCCATATTCGTCGCTACGTTTGTTCAGCGACGGCAGTAGAAATTGATAAGGCCCGTAACCCATACCGGCATAGATATAGATGATATTAAAACCGGCAGACCTTGCTCTCTTTGCTGCATCGACATACCAACGCCTGAACTCGCGGATATCGGCATGATCCATAACCCTGGATTTCATTAAGTTGATCCAGCCCGGATAGGAAGATTCGCTGGACATACCGGATGCTGACAACGGCGTCATGCGGGTCAGATGATTGGCAACGCCCCCTCCATGCCATAACTCAACTCCCGCAAGCGCCCCATGCTGATGTACCTTGTCAACCATGAGTGAATGCGCCTTAATGTCTTCATCGCGCCAGAGCCGACAATAAGCAAGAGGCGCGTCGTCTGAAGTCGGGTGAATTGAGCAGTAACCCGTATTGACCACCCCCCAGCCACCTTCCGCACGGACTTCTCGCATCGCTGCATGGGTATGCGGCATCTGGTAGGAAGAGCCAATTGCGTGGGGCGCCTGGTAGAAACGATTGGGCGCGGTGACAGGACCGATTTTTACCGGCTCAAAAAGAATATCGTATCGGGGGTTTCTGCTCATTGAAGAAATCTTCTCAACTTTGACGCATATCGGGCCGGGACTTTGAACCGATCCTGGGCCATCGTTATTATCGATGTGTTATGTGTACCGCTGCGAGGCAATTATAACAGGTCATCATTAAGCAAATGCACGAATGAGGAAACTCATCGTTCCCACAAAACGTAAAAAAACCAAGTCAAAACTCGATCAAAATGAATGCAAATCGATAGCAAANNATCTTCTCAGCGATCAACCCAATAGTCTGTAAGCCAGCAGATCAGCATCGTGGCAGTCATTGACCATCTAAAGGATCACCACGTCAGGGGGCCGTAAATCTGACTGAACATCAGCAATTACCATACTTGACCGTTCTTCAGAAAATGTGGTTTATTTCCCTTATCTTCTACGAAGACATAGGACTCGTCACCGTTGTATACCGGAAAGGGTAGTTCCTGATTCTGATGCGCCACTTTATTCGCAGTCCATGCAGTTTTCTGCTGATACTAACTTTAGGAAAGAATAATGGCAATTTTTGCCGGTTATGGCCGTTAGCTCAATTTCACACGCTGTCATTTGCATCAGAATTAGCGCCGTTATGGGGTGGTTAGCGACATCTGACAGGATCAACGAGTTTTGTTCAGAATTGGCGCTGTGTACGCCAAGCTACCGAATCGTTATTCGTGATAACATATTTTATCAATAGTAAACCCCGGTATCGTTAGTCTAGAAAAACCCAATCCACCCTCGAACCTTTCTTGCAAGATCATCGTGGTATTCTCGGAACAAGAGCCGCGGTCGGGTGGTAGAGGAATGGTGAAGAATTGTGTAAATTTGATTCACAGGCCAAGAAACCGGCGTCAACCACATATAAAAACTTGGGAATCGTCATGAAAGTTACCTTAAGCGCGATTGTTGTCGTCGCATTGTTTCTTGCAGGATGCGCTCAGGAGAGTCCGGAGCAGCCCAAACCGGGCTCAAACTCAACCGCAGCTGATTACGTGTTTACCAATGGCAGCGTATACACCGTTAACCCTAAGCAGGAGTGGGCAGATGCTGTCGCTGTGCAGGGCAATACGATTGTCTACGTCGGTAGCAACGACGGTGCCCAGGCATTCATTGGTGACAATACGGTAACGGCGGACCTGGGTGGCAGATTGATGTTGCCAGGTCTGGTCGAATCACATATTCATCTGGCGTTGGGCGGCGCGACTATTTCCGGCGCTATTCTGGAGACCACTGACACTATCGAGGATGTGCTCGCCAAAGTGAAAGCGTATGCGGATGCCAACCCGGACAAAGAAACGATATTTGGTGCCAGCTATTTTTCGGGCCTATTTGATGGACTTGGGCCCAATAAAGCCATGCTCGATGAAATCGTTCCGGATCGTCCAGTCTATTTGCTGGATCATACGATGCATGCCGTGTGGGTAAACTCCAAAGCGTTGGAAATTTCCGGCATCACCAACGAGACGCCCGACCCGGCAGGTGGTGAGTACATTCGTGACGACAATGGTGAGGCTACGGGTGCCGTCAAAGGTGGCCCGGCTCATGCGCCTATTGCTGTAGCAACAAACGCGATTACTGCTGAAACCATGGCCGCAGCGCTGCCGAATATTGTTGAGGGTTTAAGTGAATTTGGCTTTACCACCGCAATTGACATGGGTGCGCCTATTGCAACTGAAGAGGCGTACGAAGCGATGTATCAGCTTAGTGAGGCGGGCGAGCTCCCATTACGCTTGAGCGTAACTTACTACATCAACACACCAGCGCTCGCAGAGACTGCGGTGGAAAAACTCGATGGCTTCGCGAGAAAATATCGCACTGATACGCTTTGGTTCGACACGCTGAAAGTTTCAGGGGACAGCGTTATAGAAAATCAGAAGGCAGCGATGCTGGAGCCTTACCTATCTACTGGTGACAATGGCTCGTTGTATTTTGACCGCGGATCTTTGGGAGCAATGGCATTGGGTGCGGCCGAACTAGGTTACAACACAACGGTACATACGATTGGTGATGCGGCGACACGTAATGCTTTGCAAGTTGCTGGTGATCTTCGTGCCGCCGGTCACAAGACATTATTTAGTACTACGCATTCTCAAATGGTGCATCCGGATGATCGCCAGATGTACGTCGATTTCGACGTGACCGCTCAGTCAACTGGAAACTGGGCAGTTGTGCTGCCGTCCTATGCTGAGAACGTTAATGCGAAAGTTCTGGAGGAGCGACAGTTCCCATTCCGCTGGTGGGAAGACAATGGTGTTAACGTCGCATTTGGTGCTGACTGGCCGGCAACTCCCGGCGGTTTCACTGATGGGGTTAACCCATTCAATAACATCTATACAGCCATGCATCGTTCGGCACCGCCGGGGAAAGCAGAAGTTCTTGGCAGTGAACCCGGTTTAGTGCTGAAGCCGATTGATCAAGTCATGCTGCTTGAAGAAGGTGTGCGTGCGTACACAATGGGTGGCGCCCGTATGTTGGGTATAAGTGATCAGATCGGGTCGATCGAGGTCGGTAAGAAAGCTGATCTTATTTTACTTGACCAGAATATATTTAAGATTGATGCGGAAGCGATTCCTAAAACCAAAGTTCTTGCAACGATGTTTGACGGCCGTGTTGTTCACGACTTGTTGTTTGGCATCGGCGATGACGACCCTGCTGATACCGATAAATTCGACGAGATGGAAATTGCTCTAAACTCCTCGGAAAGAACTAAGTAAATGCGTATGAAACTGCTGTCGATAATCATCGCGATGACCGTGCTCTCGTACTTCGGCCCCAAATGTGGGCGCTAAAATCATCGCCGAACGTCCGCTCATGGCCGAACCCGGCTAAAATCCAGATTCGGAATCCTGGTTTGTTGATGTCTCCTCCACCCTCGATAGCTGACATAGAATTGATGACCACAGATCCTGGCCACCATGGGTAACTTTGCACGCATCTGATACCAGCAAAGGCTCTAGTCCATGGTGATTCTGATTTTTACGCAGTCCAGCTGTACAGTAAATAATCAATAGCCATACTCGCACGGTGGTATCACGATAGTTCTTACACGATCTATGGCGAATGGCTTACAGCCAGGAACATCCTCAGTTAATATCAATCCTGCCCACGGGGAGCCTGAGACCTGCTACAGCATAAATTCTCTTTTCCCTGCCAATCCGCGTCAGATCACCAAACAAATTCATCGTTGATTTTTTCTCACGCTATGCTCATGACTGATATTTGGCCTGAATTGACGAATATTACTAACTCGCTAATTGTCTAATAGAAACTCAATCAGGATTTCGTTGTCATCACTATGAGCAAGAACCAACGATACACATTTGGAAAGACACCCTGCCACACGGCAGCACACAACAAAATATCTTGGGAGATTATCAGGACGTTGTTAGCTGTCGGCCCTAGAACTTACGACCTGCTTTACGATGCGATGGAGTTCCACGAACCTGGCGACAAAAGTAAACAGCCGGGGCATTTCATTGAATATTGTATTAAGCACGATTGGCTGGTTGAGGTGAACCATGAGGAGATGTAACGAAATCAATCTTAAGATTTACACCTTACTTGTAACAATACAGTTTCTTGCAGGCTGCGCATCCGGATCGTCGATTGTAGTGGGCGAAGTAAAAACCCCCATAGAGCCCAGCCAAGTTATCTTGTATCTAGAAGTTCCAGACAATTATGAAATTATCGGGATAGTTAATGCCTCAAGCGATTCGGGTTGGACGCAACAAGGCTCGGTGGATTACGCAGTGCAAGAACTAAAGAATCAAGCTGCTAAATTGGGAGCAAATGGAATTTTGATTGAAACGACCGCTGAACAGACATACACACTCCTCGGTGGACAAGGGGATTATACGTATGCCGTTCCTGTTACGGCAAAAACCGTATCGGGCAAGGCCATTTTTGTGAAAGTGAATGGCTTCTAACCAGCACAGGCAATATGCGCCTGCGGCCATGGTCCGGTGACGAGATACTGGTGCAAAAATGTGATCAGTTCAACACACGAAATGGAAGTACAGTATAAACAAATCCATTGTTCCAGCTACCCAGCAGATATTCGCCTGGTTTCAGTTCTCTCCAGATTGGCATCTTGGAGTGCTTATTCATCGGGTCCCAGTCTGTTTCATTAGTGAACGCCTCAACCTGCAGCTTTACCGGGTGGACGATATCAAGGGTAAATCCTCTCCACTTGTAAAACCGAACCTTGCCTGATTTCAGGAGTACGCCAACATTGGCTTTATCTCCATGGCGATACTCATCAAGGCGGTGATTTGTTCTGATACGGATGCTGTACACGCATACAGTATAATCGTAGAATCTGGAATATGAACTACAACCTCCATGCATCCATCAATAATGTCGTCGATCACGTGTTTTCGCTGAGGGACCAGTTGTTACTAGAGAAGGATGAGACAGTGGAATTGTTAAAACAGGCCAGGGAGTGTCAATCGATTGATGATGTGTTGAACCTGGATATCTCAGACCCAGAGGATTTCTTAGTAGCAGTGCATCTTCCCCAACTATGATCTGTCTGAATTCTATTAATCTACCGAGAACATCTTTGTTGGAAACCTTGTTCAAGCGAACTTCCTGGCGGTTGACGAAAAGGGCGTTGAAGCAGCTTCCGCCACCCACACTAGGTTATTGGCGACGTCAAGGTATACCTCAGATCCGATCGACATGATTTTCGATCGGCCCTTTGTGTTTTTGATATATCAACGAATGACTGGTCTTATCGTGTTCATGGGACAGGTGTTTGACCCGACGAAGACAAGTGCGGGTTAGTCGTCTGCCATATTAAAGGCTTCCTTGACGCGTGCCTCTGCCAGCGCTATTTCCTCTTCTGTCATCCAGTCAAAATGGCTCTCTTTCTTGGCTTTAGAAAGTCGGTCTTCGTTTTGATGCACGACTCGGATAAATAGGCTTAAGGAATGTCGTGGCCAATCTAAGAGTTCGTTCAGTAACTTTTGAGCGCGACCAAAGCCAACGAGGAAATCGATTTCTTCGTGTAAATCCTTCTCAATGGTTTGCAGCAGTGCCCAACATAGAAACTCTGTCTGTTCGGTTGCGTCGAAATAACTGAAATAGACCGCGTCGTTTCCGGACGCAACTACATCCGACAGCGCAGGCGAGTAAGTGGTTTTTTCTCTTACGGGCTTCGAAAAGTTCTCGAGCACGGCAACATACCGATCCAGGTTGGCCAGTATGACGGCAGACACCGGCAGTACAATGCCTCGTGGCGTAAAGCCGGCATTGGCCAGCACGTCATGAATCAGGTATCGGTGGATGCGGCCATTCCCGTCCATAAATGGGTGTATGAACACGAAACCAAAAGCAATTATGGCGGCGGATATCAAGGGGTCTAGAGATGACTCCGTTGCCGTATCATCGTCGTTAGCTTGAATGTTAGCTCTTGCTTTCTCTGCGGTATCTAACAGGCCCTGCATAAGGCCGGGGACGTCCTCAGGGCGGGGCGGAACGAAGTCTATCTTCTGTTGATAGCCCAGATCATCACCAAGCCAGTTTTGCTGACTTCTCCAGCCAAATTCATGAAAGCGAGGGTCGACCACGGCATTCTGTAGTTCTACGAGTCGCTCCTCTGTAAGTGGGTGGCCCGTATCTGCATGGCGTAGTAGATCAGCAAAACGCTGCGCTCGATCGGATGATGGTTTCTCACGTTCCACCTCGAAAGAGGATTGAGTCTCTTTGAGATATAAGAAGGCTGCTGCGCGGTGGACCAGGTCTTCGTCATAACGGGTGAGTGTGAGTTTGGTTTGTTTCGTGAGGTCTTTGTGTCGGATTTCCTCCAGAAATCCAGTTCTTCGAACCAGTGGACAAAATTGAGGTGTACCAGGGAGGTTATTGTTGACCCGGAATCTCGGCATCCGATCAATTACAGTTGAGCCAAATTGCATATCTGAATCAAGGGCGTCCACATATCGAGTCTTTGACGACACTGGGCTTTCTATGGGTATTTCCTTATGGGTGAGCCACTCATATAGGAAGCAAGTACGTCTGGCATAAACTGAGCCAGGGCTCTGCAAGATCCAGTCGCAAAGCTCTTGATGCCCGGTTTTGTTTAACAGCAAGCTCAGCAGCTGTAAGTTGACCCCTTCGTAACGGAGGGCAAATTGGAGCTGTGCTGTTAATGAGTCTTCTGGTTGATAACTGGCTTCAAAAAGCTCAATTTTATGGGTACCCAGGTCCCGTTTTTTACGTCCTTTGGTTGCGCTGTCGATCCAGCACGGTTGCCATAGGTCAATGACAGGAAGGTCATGAGCCTCCTTTAACCAACTGTAGCCTGCTCTTGACCTCATTTCTCCGCCTATTCTTTTTCGTGAATTGTGCTTTGGTGTTTCCTGGAAACTGGACGCTATCTCCGGATAATTAACGCAGGAGTTGAATTTATCCCATTTTTGACCGCAAACCAAGCTTTTGCGGCCATATTCCAGTACAGAAGTAAGAATGCGGCTAAAAATGGGATTATGCGTTCAATTCTCGGAGGATCCACCTGGTTCAGTCGTAAGCGGATACGGAACAATAACCAGCCCACGAGTTCCATTTCCATATCCCCAATAGATGTGTCATTCTGCGCAGAACGAGAAGATTTTATGCCGTGAAAATACCTACGTCTCACACCCTATTGGTCATGCTGCTCCTGTTCTTGTCTGGCTGCGGTGGAGGGGGTGGAGGAAGCTCCTCGTCTACGCCACAAGCTGCGGCACCGCCACCGACTACACCCCCACCCTCTGGAGGCGGCAGCAGCGGCACGAATGATACCGGCTGTTCCGAACCAGTAAGTTCAGGTCCGTTTAACAAGGTCTACCCCACGAATGACTGGCAGGTAGCGACGCCAGGTTCCCAGGGACTCTGTGTTGATTCGATCAACAATGCAATGGACTACGCGTTCGCAGAGGGAAATGACACAGGGGCGGTTCTGATTATCAAGAACGGCTTTCTGGTCGCAGAACGCTATTCGGCAACTACATCGCAACAGAGTCTGGTGACCAGCTGGTCAGTAGCAAAAAGTTTTACCAGTGCACTCATTGGTGCTGCATTCGATGACGGTTTTCTGATTGGACCGGATCAATCAATGGCTGACTTCATCCCGTCCTGGGCTGATACTGACAAGGCAAACATAACACTTGAGCATCTGTTAACAGTACGGACTGCGTTAAGATTGATTCAGGATGATGATAATAATGGTGTCCCTGATGGCAGCGATTTTTATCTGGGCGCTGATCAACTCGCGCAATCCATCAATCGCCCGCTCGACGGCGTACCAGGCGACCAGCTGTACAACTACTCCAACTCTGACGTAATGCTCGCCGGAGAAGTTGTTCACGTCGCCACGCAAATGCAACCCGATGACTATCTGCGCGAAAGGATCGGAGCAACCATTGGGTTCAACGGTGAGTGGTGGGTCGATGCGTCGGGCAACGTCCTGACTTATTGTTGCCTGGACGCAACAGCCAGGAACTTCGCGAGATTCGGTTGGCTATTCGCCAGTGAAGGCAATTGGAATGGGCAGCAGGTCATTTCCGCGGATTGGATAAATCAAAGCACCTCTGCAGCATTGTCAGGTGTGTACGGGTACTATTGGTGGCCGTTTGGAACTGGCGCCTACGCTGCACTCGGTGTTCAGGGTCAAATGATTGTTATCTATCCCGAGCTTGATCTGGTTATTCTCAGGTTTGGAAACTACACCCGCGCCGGGGATGGATCGGCAATTCGTGCTGGTGAAAATTATCATGTTACCAGTGAACCAGCGAATTTTGATCTCGGTAACTTCGTGACTGAGGCACTGCAGGACATGGCAGCTGCTGTGCCAGTTTCTCAAAACCCGAACAATGCCATGCCGGTGGCTGACGCAGGAAGAGATCAATCAGTCATGCTTGGGTCAATCGTCACGTTATTCGGTGGCAACAGCGACGACCCGGACAACGATAGTCTGCTGTTTGACTGGCAGATCACCAGTCGCCCTGAAAGTGGACATTCTGCCATCACCGGCTCAGGTGACTCTGTCAACTTCATTGCTGACGAGTTGGGCACCTATGAGATCTTGCTGACTGTCACAGACGAGTTTCAGGCAGAAGGCACCGATTCGGTCATTATTACGATAACAAATGCCCGTGATCTGCTGGGGGCTGGCACAACTCAAGGCATGTGGCCTGTGTATGCAGGCAACCTGTCCAGCGACAAGTACTCTCCCTTGACCCAGATTAACGGCGACAATATTGATGAGGTGGAAATCGCCTGGCGCTGGCGCTCGCCCGACAATGATCTCACTGCCGTCCAGAATTCAGTTTTCGAGCCAACCCCACTAATGATCGATGGCGTTCTGTACACCAGTACTTCCTTCAGCCAGGTTGCAGCTATCGATGCAGAAACAGGCGTGTCTATATGGACCCATGACCCGCAATCCTACCTGTTCGGTCGGCCGCCAAACAATGGGTTCCTGCACCGCGGTGTTTCATACGATGAAATGAACGGACGCAAAACGATTTATATGCCCACCGGCGATGCGAGACTCATCGCGGTAGATGCCATATCAGGGGAACCAGTAAGCGCGTTCGGAATCCTTGGAACTGGCATCGTGGACTTGTTAGATGACATACCCAGACTTGATCCGGACGCGACAATACTCGACAGCGTTCATGATCAGCCTGATGTGCCGGACCTCACCGGGGTGGTTACCCAGGTTGGTAACACGTCTCCGGGCATTATCTGCAACGATGTCCTGATTGTAGGATCAAGTATTCACGATGGTGAGGTGTTGCCACCATCGCCCCCAGGAGATGTCAGAGGATATGACTTGTCTACGGGTGAATTGAAATGGACATTCCATACTGTGCCAAGAGAAGGCGAGTTTGGTGTCGATACCTGGCTTGATGACACCTGGCAAACTAACGGCAACACAAATGTGTGGGCACCAATGAGTGCCGATGAAGATCTTGGCCAGGTGTATATTCCCGTCAGCTGCCCAACGAACAACTACTACGGCGGACGTCGGCATGGAGATAATTTGTTTGCCAACAGTATTGTCGCGTTGAGTTGTCAAACGGGTGAGAGAAACTGGCACTTCCAGACGGTACACCATGATATCTGGGATTATGATTTACCGGCAGCACCAAACCTGATTGATATTACGGTAGCCGGTGAGCCAATCAAGGCACTTGCCCAGGTGAGCAAGCAGGGATTCGTCTACGTGTTTGACAGAGTAACGGGTGAGCCAGTGTGGCCTATTGTTGAAACGCCGGTGCCGGGATCAACTGTGCCAGGTGAAATTACCTCACCCACCCAACCCATTCCGACAAGACCTGCGCCTTTCGTCAGACAGGGGAGCGCCTTAGATGACCTGGTCAATAGCGCCTCTGCAGCGGGATTGGATGTCGGACCTCTCTTCACACCACCGACCACCAGAGGCTTGATTGTCACCCCTGGTGAAGGGGGCGGCGCTAACTGGGGAGGGGCAAGTTATGACCCAACAACCCAGATGCTGTATGTGGCTGGATTTGGACCCTTAACTCACAAGGTTACGATGACCTCTGGGGGGCTGCAGAACTTCTACTACGGGATTCCTGAACTTTTCTTTGGCCCGACTACCGGCTCACCCTATGCTGGATTGGGATCCGCAATTACTGCCTACGATATGAATGAAGGTGAAATACTCTGGCAGGTTGCCGGAGATGCAAACGAAAGCAACATCGGAAACTCTGCTTCCATGATTTCCGGCGAGTTGCTTTATTACAAAAACTCGTCGTTGAGCACGCTGAACGTGTTTAACAAAACAACGGGAGAATTGCTCCGCGCGATTCCCCTTGGCGGCCGGCCGACCGGCTCGCCAATGACCTACCAGCTGAACGGTAAGCAGTACATTGTTGTCGCACTTGGACGCCAGGATGAACTGATGGAACTGGTTGCTCTTACCTTACCTGACTAAGAATTCACTCCGACCCGAAGGGACCAAACACCCGTCACCCGAGGCAACGCCGAAGGATCAAACACTTGTCATCCTGAGGCAACGCCGAAGGGCCAAACACCCGTCATCCTGAGGCAACGCCGAAGGATCTATATGGTCGACTACATTGCAGATTTCAGATCCTTCACTACGTTCAGGATGACATTGAAGTGCTGTTCCACTCCGACCAATAATTGCCGTCGCCTACTTCGCCGACTGGTCCATCATTGCAAACCTGTCTCTGCCTTTAACAAAAAATTCTTGAACACCGATTTTCTAAACTGCCGCTGCCTCACGACTGAGACTAACCTTGGCTCTGATCGGGGTGCCATCAGGCAAGAAAACCCCATTTTCTGTTTTTTTTCTTTGGGACCGCAGAGAGCAGTATAAGCAAATTAACGAGGTCGAAGTAAATGTACAGCGAAATGAACGAAACGTAGTCAATGAACTTATGTCGCTGGATTCAGAACCGACTCCTCAGGCTGAGAGCTTTGTTGACGTAAAGCGTTCCTTTGGGTAATGCTATAGGCGAGAGAACAATGATGTCAGAACAAAAATCCACCATCCGCACATCGCTGCTAACTGTTGTTGCCATGTTTGCTTTCGCGGCAAATTCGGTGTTATGTCGGTTGGCGCTGGTAGATGGTTCGATCGACGCCGTGAGTTTTACCTCCGTGCGGCTGGTTGCCGGTGCCATCGCGCTCGGGCTGATTGTATGGTATCGCGGTGGCACGATTGCAGGTGTAACGACAGACTGGCGCACGGTGCTCGCGCTCTTTGTCTATATGATTTTCTTTTCCTTTGCCTATCTGTCGCTAGCTGCAGGTACTGGTGCGCTGTTGCTGTTCGGCGCTGTTCAGCTGACCATGTTTATGGTTGCCCGGCGGGAAGGCGAAGCCTTTTCCGTGGTTTCCTGGGTTGGCTTCGTCGTGGCGTTTTCAGGATTGATCTATCTGGTACTGCCTGGCATAACAGCGCCCGATCCCTTCAGCGCCCTGTTGATGGTCGTGGCGGGAATTGCCTGGGGGTTTTATTCACTCCTGGGCAGAAACGTCGTGCAGCCCTGGCTGGCCACTGCAAAAAACTTCGCTTATTCTCTTCCTATGGTTATCGGTGCAAGCCTGTTGTTTTGGCAGGATTTTAACATGTCCTCACAAGGTCTGATCCTGGGCATTGTCTCCGGCGCAGTGACTTCCGGTTGTGGTTACGTCGTCTGGTATGCCGCGTTGTCAGGGCTGACCGCCACCCGTGCAGCAACGGTCCAGCTATCGGTGCCGATCATTGCCGCCTGCGCTGGCATGCTATTGCTTTCGGAACCTGCATCAATCCGATTACTGTTAGCCAGTACGGCAACAATTGGTGGTATTACTATCGTGTTGATGCAACGTGCTCGATTGGCTTGAGGTGATTTTCGCATGCGAAATTGGTGAGTAGTTTACTGATTGGGTGATTGTGTAACCCTCCCTCAAAAAATAGTCCTCGAGCCACCAAAAAACTCCCACAACCTAACAAGCGCCAACGTATCCAGTTTGCAATACTCCAAAAGCTGCGACTTGATCTCTTCTTTTCGTTCTGTTGACGTGCCTTCAGCAATCGCTTCAGAGTACGCTTCAATGGCCATTCCTCCATCTTGTACCCCCTCCAGATCCTGATAATTTAGATCTGGTGCAATAGCAGGCAAGACAGCCTTTATGCTCCAGCTACCGTGTTGGCTTGGGTGGTAGTAACGCTCTTGTGCAACAACCAGCAAATCAACCATACGTTCATTGAATGCCTGCAAAGGCTTTTTCAATTTGGGGAATCGTTTGGCGAGTTCCTTAACTCTGGCTGACTCGAATCCCTTGTTGTACACAAATATTGGGCCTCTCGCACCGCACGCCTTTATTAACTTTTCAGCGAACGGCCTCGCGGGGTCTTTACCGGACAAGTCCAGGAATTCGGTATGAGAGAGTTTGCCGTTTCTGCCAACCTTGTGCAGGCTGAACTGAAACGTTACTTGTTGGTAGGGTCGTCTCCCTCTCCATATAGGTATTGCGAGGTTTACCGTTTCGAAATCAAGAAAGTAGGCTGGTAGCTTGTACTGTTCGAGGTCTGCGTTGGCCCCCACCTGATCAAAATAAACCTTTCCTGAAATGCTGTGTTGTCTTACTCGCAATTGTCTTTCATTTAGCATCTCACGAGGTACTTCTCGAAGATCAGATATACCCTCTTCATCTATCACTTGCTTTAAGGCTTTTGTTCTGATGTTGGGTAGCCAATCTACGGGATACTTCGCCTGAGGCTCCTTCTTGCTGCAATATTCGTAGAATCCGCATCTGTATGGTTCATTACAGTGAGACCCAGTCGATATTCGCGGTTCCTTTCTTTTTGAAATCACCTTCTGCGCACCATCAACCCATCGTTGTACCTCTAGGGATCTATCAAACGCCTCTTTTGTTAGATCAGTTGTTTTCAGCAGCCCGTCATAGTTGTGTTTGCCTTTGTAGGTCCAGCTGCTGTCTATGCAGGCGAGCTCAATTTTGTGTACATTGATTTTTGCTTTCTTCGCAATGTAGGCCTGAACAGCGATGTCATTTCTGTGATAGTCCTTCACACTGGTCGATGATTTGACCTCTATCATTCGCCATTTGGGCCTGCCTCTTTTGTTCATCGGCAGCATGATATCCGCGAGTGCAAGTGCGCCCCCGGCAGTAATAGCTGCTTCAAATATCGGATTAAATGAACCAAGAAGTTCTTTAGTTCTGGAGAATGCGGCGTCGAACCCCTCTGACTGAGGGTCTATCAGCTCACCGGTCCCCGCAGGGTCAAAGATCTCCTGCGCAATATCCCCCACCTGATGGCCTGTAGCGAAGCCAGCCTGCGTGGCACGGGAATCTTCGAGTAGTTCTGGTTGTTTGATTTCTAACCACAAACGTTTTTTACATTGTAAATACGACAGTAGTTTGGATTTAGAGAGGGCACGCATTCCTTTATTTTCCGATTTGATCATTTGCTTTGAAAATTACTTCTAACCGCATCGACGCTCTGGTCATTCCAGTAAACACCAATCTTTGCTTTTCCAATAATTTCTCATCCTCCAGCAAATCAACGTCTACGAGAATAATGACAGCGGCTTGTTGACCCTTGAACCTGCGAACACTCTCAAACCGGAGTTGACCTTCTGTATACAATTGATCTCCCTCATTTGAGTATTCCCCGGTGAATTTTCTTACAGAGCGGTTTCCAATTTTGTCGATAGAAAACAGAATCGATCTTTCTAATCCGTGACACGTCAAAATGACTATCTTATCTTCAGAAAACCCTGCGGCTATCCATGATTTGACGAGCCTATCAACAGTCGACAACAGTTCCTTATCATTTTCGGGTCGATGTTCATTGACACCTAGCCCACGAATTCCGTTTCCCACTTCAAATTCAAATGGCAGCGTTTCTTGAATATACTGTGCGACACGATAAGGAGAACGGAAGTTTTTGCGAGCGTGATAGGCAACTGGAAACTCCCGGTGTTGCCAATCTATGCCCCGTACGTTCTGGTCAGGGTCTTCCAGCCAAAGAACACTGGCATCGCGTTTGAGAAAATTCTCCTTGAGTACTAACCACCACATTTCTTCAAAGTCTTGCCCCTCATCAACGACAAGTGCGTCAAATTGCCAGACATCACTAATACCCAAATCGACGAGTACTTCTAATCTCGTGTTCCAAAAATCATTGGTGCCATCAGGCGTGACGTCCAATCCATGGGATTTCAGCACGAGCTGAACAAATCCCAGCCAGGTATTGATCACACCTCCCTCAGGCAGGCTCAAAAGCAATTGGTCTAACAGCGGTCGATTAAAACAAAGAAACAGCACCCGATTCTGTTGGGCCAATTGGCGCTGATAGAATTCCGCTGCCAACAATGACTTGCCGCTACCTGCAGTACCCGATACTCGCAACAAAAATGGGCTCATTTCCAAGTTGTTGATTACTTCGACAAGGTTTGAGGCTAATTCCCTGTATCGTCTATTCAAACCTGCATGACGCGCATGTATATCCAAAACCAAATTGTAGCTTTGTGCAAAGAACTCGATTGATCGTTTGTGCTTCTGCGAATTGGGGTTTCCCGGGCCTAAAATTTCTACAATTGCCTCACACAACTTTCGGTCTTGGTTACTATCGACAATACAATTGGCGTCCAGCCCTGCTGCATTCAATTTTTTGACCCGGTAGTCAGGGCAATAAAATATGTAGTGATAATTGGGTTCCTGGTCTCTCCCATGCTGGAACTGAAACTTACTGCGGATCTGATTGAGAGAGCGATTGAGCTGGCCTACAACACTTTTGTCCTCTTCACCGTAGTGCTTTATTAGCCCGGCATCTGTTTCCTCAAGTCCTCCATTTTTTTGCTCGATGACTAGTACATCGCCTGCCTGATTCACGATGACGAAATCGATTTCACCGAATGCAGTTCGTCGTTCAGAAACGCTGGTCCAATTTACTGAGTGAAAAGCTGTATATTCATTTGGTAGACCAGATTCGAGTAGAGAAAGCGTGTCGTATTCTGGGCTGCGGTTTTCTGCAACTTCGAGTTTGTTGATGTCTGCAGGGAGTAGGTGAGCCATGGGAATTTTGCGTTTCCGGGCTGGGCGTTCTTCAGCGTGTGAACTGATACTCACATCTTTGTCTATGGTTAGTCAATGTGATCAAGTATTGATCGATCAGATGCCTAATTGATATTGATAACTGCGAGAAGGGGCCTACAGGTTTTAGGCTATCGTCATGCTCAGACGTACTCCCAGGGTCGTAGCCCGCTCCCAACAGCTTCGAGCTCAGATGGAATTCCATCCTCCAATTCACTTAGTAATTTTTGATTTTCTCCACTGCATCCGAATTGGTTCCACTGCTCAATGTAATATTCAAACAATCTAGTACTTCGTCTACATCATGATCAATCCCCATACCAGAGCGGTTAATATGGTTCATAGCCAAATTGGACATTAGGGAAGAGAATTTTGAATCGTAGCTGGATTTTCTTAGCAAGCTTGCAGCGCTGGTACCCCGACCGCGCCACAATCTCGTTCGGTATCACGGCGTATTCGCCCCAAATGCACGAA
>LWDU01033674.1_pt1 | contig 17850 bp, 15 predicted proteins | sample 727161 | NCBI WGS metagenome assembly LWDU01 (sample SAMN04566230, study PRJNA314399) | hydrothermal vent metagenome | isolation source: deep sea hydrothermal plume seawater | place: Mexico: Gulf of California, Guaymas Basin | collected 2004-07-11
GATGAAATACCCATTTCAAAAATGGTAAAACGATTAGAGGTTAAAGCAGCTGGATTTTGATTATTAAGGTGCCAATAAGATCCGTTGCTAATTCCTAAACCACCCATGGCAAGATTATGTGCAAATGAGTTATCATTTAATTCTCCTATTGAATTTAAAGAACTAAATGGTGTTGTTAGTTGTGAGAAAGTAACATTACTAACAAAAAAAAGAAAAATCATAAAAACATAAAAAATTATTTTATGCATATTACTGGTAACATTACGTGTAAAAAGTTGAAATGCAAAGATGCATTCTTTAATTCAGAAATAAAAAGAAAAATTTATTCATGAATATTAAAAAATATAAGGTTTTAGGAATCATGTCAGGAACGTCCTGTGATGGTCTAGATATTGCATATTGTAAATTTCACAACGATCAATTACAACATAAAATGGAAAAAAAAATTATTAAACTGTTATAAAATAAACGCATATGAATTAAAAAAATTGGATGTTAATTTCGGAAATTTTATATGTCAATCAATTAAAAAATTTATAATAAAACATAAAATAAAACCTGATCTAATAGCTTCTCATGGTCATACAGTATTTCATAATCCTATAGAAAAAATTTCTCTCCAAATAGGAAATCCATTAGCTATATTTTCAAAAATTAAAATTCCAATAATATATAATTTCAGAGAACTAGATGTAATAATAGGAGGACAAGGAGCACCATTGGTTCCTTATGGTGAAAAACATTTATTTAGTAAATATGATTATTGTATAAATATAGGTGGCATTTTAAATATAACAGATTTAAATGAGAGTAAGTTTTTAGCTTTTGACGTATGTCCGGCAAATTTAGTACTCAACTTTTTAGCAAGAAAATTAAATATGAAATTTGACAAAAATGGTGAAACTGCTTCAAAAGGAAAAATGATAGATAATTTATATAACAAATTAAATAATTTAAAATATTACAATTCCTCAAAACCCAAAAGTTTAGATATAAATTATATTGAAAAAAAAATAATACCTCAACTAGAAAAGTATAAAACAAAAGATACATTGCACACATTTGTTGAACATATTGCATTTCAAGTAAACAAGCACTTAAATAAAAAAAATGCTTCTGTTCTTTTAACTGGAGGGGGAACATTTAATAAATATCTAGTTAAAAGAATAAAAATTAACAATAAGGTAAAATCGATATTTGTTGTACCTGAAAAAAAATTAATTAATTTTAAAGAAGCGTTGATATTTGGTTTTTTAGGACTAATGAGACTATTAGATAAAAAAAACGTTCTTAAATCTGTTACAGGATCAAAAAAATCAACATCATCTGGGATTATTATTAACAATAAAATTTTTTAGTTCATGTATGAATTAATGATTATAGTTTTTGTAATAGGTTATATCTGTATAACCATTGAGCACAAAATAAAAATTGACAAGGCTGCAATTGCACTTATAACTGGGATTTTATGCTGGACTATTTATGTCACTGGAAAAAATGATATTGTAAGTCTTGAGACCATACAGATATATGCAGAAAAAGAATTTAAAAATACCTTTCAAGATGAAATAATAGAAACATCTAGTTCAACTGATAAAAACACGTTTGATATTGTTGAACACTACGTAACAGAAGTTCAATTGTTTGAAATTTTAGGTGAAATATCAAGCATATTATTTTTTTTAATGGGTGCCATGACAATAGTCGAATTAATAGACTTGCATGGAGGATTTCGTGTTGTAACATCAATAATTAAAACTACAAGCAAATTTAAATTATTATGGATTTTTGGATTTATTGCATTTTTCTTTTCTGCTATTCTTGATAATCTAACTACATCCATAATTATGGTTTCTCTTACAAGAAAATTTATATTAAATAAAAAAGAAAGATGGCTTTTTTTAGGACTTATTATAATTGCAGCTAATGCAGGAGGAGCTTGGTCGCCAATTGGTGATGTTACAACAACCATGTTATGGATAGGTGAACACGTAACAAGTTCAAAAATTATTGCTGAGCTATTTATCCCAAGTTTAGTTTGTTTTCTTGTACCAGCTACTATTTTATCATTTAATATTAAGGGACATATTAATATACCTGATAAAAAATTTATGATAACCTCGCATCATACCACTGAGTTTGAAAGAAGACTAGTATTTTTTGCAGGAATTGGAGGATTAATATTTGTTCCTATCTTTAAATCACTTACTCATTTGCCTCCTTTTATGGGATATAATTCATAAAAATGATAGGAAAGAAAATAGAAGATACTTTTCAGTATTTCATGCCTTAGAAAAAATGGATGTCCCGACAATATTATTCTTTTTAGGAATTTTGTTAGCAGTTGGGAGCCTACAAAGTGCAGGTCAACTAAATGAAGTTGCAATATTTTTAGATAATAAAATAGGGACAAATACTTCTAATGGAGTTTATATTATTGGAGTCATTATTGGATTTTTATCAGCTATAATAGATAATGTTCCGTTGGTTGCCGCTGCAATTGGAATGTACCCTCTAGAAGCAACTGGATACTTTATGCAAGATGGTACATTCTGGAAATTTTTAGCCTATTGTGCTGGAACTGGTGGAAGTTGTTTAATTATAGGTTCAGCAGCAGGAGTTGCAATCATGGGACTAGAAAACATTCCTTTTTTTTGGTATGTAAAAAGGATATCACTACTTGCAATTATAGGGTATGTATGTGGCGCAATAACATACATTATCCAAAATATTTTATTGAGCTAATTATCTAAATTACTTTGATATTCAATCATTTTCAAAAAAGTATGAGCAGCATCTTCCCCCTTATTTCCACATTTTCCCCCTGCTCTTTCAACAGCTTGTTTTTTTGAATTAGTTGTTAAAACACCAAAAATTACTGGCAGATTATACTTTAAAGAAACATCTAGAAGACCTTTACAGACCGATTGAGAAATATATTTATCATGATTTGTTTCTCCTTGAATTATACATCCAAGAGCTATAACACCATCAATTTTTTTCTTGTTTAATAAAATGTCAGAAGCCAAAACTAATTCCATGCTTCCAGGAACATAATAATTGTTTATATTATTTTTCTCTAAACCAGCATTAATTAAAAAATTATTACATGAGTTTTTAAGTAATAATGTTATATCATTATTCCACTGAGAGATAATTATACCAACTTTAATATCTTTTATCTTATCCAAGACATAATTATGAGAAAGACTAGTATTAATGCTCATTATATTTTTCCTTCTAATCTTGCTTTGTTTTTTAATGAAATTTGATATTCTACTGATTCTTTATAATTATCAACAATATCTATATAACAATCCAATGCTAAATTTATATCATTTAATTCTTCATATACAAGAGCTAGTTTCAACAAATAATGAGAAGTAAAAAATTGATTTGGTTGATAATTAATAGCTTTTTTAAAATAAATAATTGCATCATCATATTCTCCTAACTCAACATAAGCATCACCAATTAATGAATACGATCTAGCTTGTATTAAATAATCGCTAGAACTAAAATCTTTAAAATAACGAATTGCGTTATTATAATCACCCAATTTAAGGTATGAAGAACCAGCATAAAAATTTGCAAGATTAGCTGCTTCAGAAAGATTAAATTCATCAATTATTTCTAGCTTTAACCAAACTATCAGATTCAAAATAGTAAATAGCCTGAAACATTTCTTCTTGAGCTATAGAGTTCTGATTTGTTTTAAAATAATTAAAGAAAGAAAATAATAAAAAAGAAACTACAAGAAAACTAAGAATTCCAAATAAAATATTTTTATTCTTATTAATAAAAACTTCAGATTTACTAAGTGTTTCAGAAATTATTTCTGAATTTTCTATCGAAAATACTTCCTTTTTTTGACCTTTATATTTTTTTATTTTAACCATAATAACTTCTTTTTATTCTTTAATAAATGGATAATCTTTTTGAACATAAATATCTGAGAAAACTTCTTCTTTATTAGGATATGGTGATTTTTCAGCAAAATCTACAGATTTTTTTATTTGTTCTTTTATATTTTTATCCACTAATTCTATCTCGTTAATAGATAATATATTTTTACTTAATAAAAGATTTTTTATTTGTTCAATAGGATCTTTTTGTTTGTAATTTTCCAATTCTTTTTTTGATCTATATTGTGCTGGATCTGACATAGAATGTCCTTTATATCGATATGTTCTAAATTCAAGTAATGATGGCCCTTTTCCATTTCTTGCTCTATTAGCAGCTTTAGAAACAGCATGATGAACATTTATAACATTCATTGCATCTACAGGTTTTGAAGGAATGTCATAACCTAATCCTAATTTAAATAATTCAGTTACATTAGATGATCTTTTCACAGAAGTTCCCATTGCATAACCATTATTCTCTATTATAAAAATAACAGGTAATTTTAAAAACATTGAAATATTTAATGCTTCATGAAAAGCACCTATTCTAACAGCGCCATCTCCTAAAAAAGTTATACATACATTATCTGTTTTTTTATACTTCTCAGAAAATGCAATACCTGCTCCGATAGGAATTTGATTACCAACTATTCCATGGCCTCCAAAAAAATTCTTTTTTTTATCAAACATATGCATAGAACCTCCTTTACCTTTAGATATTCCTGTAGACTTACCGAATAATTCCGCCATTATGTAATCAGGGTTTGTCCCTAAAGCAATTGGATGAGCATGATCTCGATAAGAAGTAATATATTTATCACCTTCTTTCAGTGCTGAAACAGAACCAGCCACACATGCTTCTTGTCCTATATATAAATGGCAAAATCCTGCAATTTTCTGCTCTCCATATAATCTACCAGCCATCTCCTCAAACCTTCTCATCAAAACCATAGATTTTAACCAATATAAGTATGTAGAAGAATCAAATTCTTTAGATTCATTAATGACTTTAACTTTTTTATCTTTTAAGACTGGCATAATAAATTAATATAATAAACTTAATTGTTCAAAAATTTCTTTATTTACAGAAACAATATAACATTTAATTTTTGCACAAATATATATGCATCTAAACAAAATAAAGATTAATAATTTCAAAAATTATAATTCTATAATGATAAATTTTTCTCCAGAAGTAAATTTTATTTTTGGAAAAAATGGAGCTGGAAAAACTAATTTATTAGATGCAATTTATTATTTATCATATACAAAAAGTGCATTAAATACTACCGACTATGAAAACATTAAAAAAGGAAAAAATTTTTTTAAAATAGAAGGATCTTTTAATAAAAGGGAAATAAAATACACATGTTTATTAAATGAAAAATATTTGAAAAAAATATTTGAAAATAATACTCCATATAAAAAAATAAAGGATCATATTGGAAAAATTCCATGCGTTTTTATCACACCCTATGATATAAACTTAATTAGAGGATATAGTAAACAAAGAAGAAAATTTATTGATATGTTAATATGCCAAATAAATAAAAATTATTTGGATGACCTTATAACTTATAACAAACTACTAAAACAAAGAAACACATATCTTAAAAATACATTAACAATTGAATATATTGATATAAATCAATTAAATACATATAACGAAAGATTATTTATACTAAATAATTCAATTAAAACAATTCGAAAAGAACACATAAATTTAATTACCCATAGATTTAATAAAATTTTCAAAACGCTATCCCAATCTAACATTAAGGCTTCAATTGAATACATATCGAATTTTGAAAATAAAAAAGGAATAAAACAGTATGAAAATGATTTTAAAAATGATTTCTATTCTAATAAAACATCATTTGGCATACACAATGATGATTATATATTTAAAATGGACAACGAATTAATAAAAAAGTATGGATCACAAGGACAACAAAAATTATTTATTATATCATTAAAAATAGCAGAATTTTTTATATTAAAATTTTTTTCTAAAAAAAATCCTATTATACTACTTGACGATGTTTTTGATAAATTAGATGATAAAAGAATTAATTTGTTACTAAAATATTTTGATAGTAATAAATTTTCACAAATTTTTTTAACTGATTCTTTACACAGCAGAATGAAAAAAATCAAAACTATAAACAAAAATATTAAAATAATTATCATCAAAAATGGAGAAATAAATGAGGAATAACAGAACGTCAAAACCTTTAAAAATTAATGAATTAACTTCTCAACTTTTTGAACAAAAAAGAATTAAAAACAATATTCTGCAAGCACAAATACAAAATACATGGGAAAAATTAATGGGAAATAATGTAATTAAAAGAACGAATAAAATTTTTATAAAAGAAAATAAACTAATTATAAAACTAACATCAGCACCACTTAAAAATGAATTAAACAATTCAAAAAAAAGAATTATTAAACAAATAAATGAAATCCATTCTGAAATTCAAGAATTAATATTCATTTGAATTAAAAAATGTTTTTTGAAAAATAATTAAAATAAAAACACCTATAAATATCAGAGAATCTGCTACATTAAAAACTGGCCACAAAGAAATAAAAGTATCACCTAAAAATGGTATATAGGATGGCAAATACCCTTCCCAAATATCTATAAAAAACATATCTATAACTTGTCCATTAAACAATTCGAAAGGAGCATTTTTAGGTGAATTATTCAATAAAATACCATAAAAAACACTATCAATTACATTACCAACAGCTCCAGAAAAAATCATCGTAGTTGATAAAATCAAAGTTTTATTAAAATTTTTTACAATAATATATTTTAAATATACCCCAATAACCACGGAAGCAAATAAACGAAATAATGTTAATATTAATTTAGTGTATTTAAAATCAAAATTAATACCAAATGCCATTCCGGGATTTTCAATATGATGTAGTTTAATAAAATTTCCAATTAAAGATATTTCACTATAAAGAGGCATATTATAATGAACTAATAACTTAATAAATTGATCAAGAAATATGAAGAAAAATGCTAAATAAAAAAATTGATACTTTTTCATTTATTTTTTTTTAATAAAAAATGAATTGAATTATTTTCAAATTCAAAAATATGTTTGGTAATAAAATTATCTTTAATTGTTATAGTTGTAGCCTGAATTTCATTACAAACATAATTGTTAAATGATTTTATAGCTTTTATTATAATTGATTGATTGTCTATTATATCAATAGAAATTTTATCAATAACATTCAACCCTAATTCTTTTCTTAAATTTTGAATTCTATTAATAAATTCTCGAGAAATTCCTTCTAATTTTAATTCTTCAGAAATATGTAAGTCTAATGCTATAGTAAATAAATCATTATTGGCTATTGACCAACCTGAAATATCACCGTACTTTACAACAACCTGATCTAAATCAATCGAATAATTTTTATTATCTATTTTTACTTTAATAAAACCCCTTTTTTCTAAATCAATAATGTTCTTATTATTAAATCCTTTAATTAAATGCACTACTTTATTAGTTAAAGAACCATACATTTTTCCTATAATTTTATAATTTGGAGATGCCTTTTTAACTAGTATCTCGGAAGAATCATCAATAAATTCTAATTTTTTAATATTGACTTCATTTAAAATAATCCTTGAAACAGATATTATATTTTGTTTTTCAGAATCTGATTTAATTGGAATAAGCAATTTCCCTAATGGTTGTCTTACTTTGATTTTTTCCTTTTTTCTAATAGAATGAACAAGTGAAGAAATATTTTGAGCATATTTCATTTTAATTTCCAAATTTTTATTAATTAAATTATTATGAACCTGAGGAAAATCTGACAAATGAACTGATTCTAAATCATTATTTTTTGATAGTGCATTCAAATCTCTAAATAAATACTCTGAATAAAATGGAATAAACGGTGAAGATAGTATTGCAATTTTCTCTAAACATTCAAATAACGTTTGATAGGCCATTTTTTTATCATCTGAATAATCACCTTTCCAAAATCTTTTTCTATTTAACCGTACATACCAATTACTCAAGTCATTTATTAAAAATGCATTAAGACACCTTGCTGCTTTAGTAGGATCAAAATTCTCAAGATAATTATCAATAGATTTGATTGTTGAATTAAGTTTACTTATTATCCACCTATCATCAAATGACCTTTTAGAGTAATCAATAATTTTTTCATCATTTATGAAATGATCTATATTAGCATATAAAGCAAAAAAATTATAAGTATTAGATAAAGTACCAAAAAATTTTCTTAATACTTCTTTGATGCCTTTTTCATCAAATTTTAAATTATCCCAAGGATTAGAATTAGATATCATATACCACCTTGTAGCATCTGGACCATATCTTTTTATAATTTCAAAAGGATCTACAGCATTTCCTAATCTTTTAGACATTTTGTTTCCATCTCTATCCAATACTAATCCATTAGAAATAACATTCTCAAAACTTTTTTTACCAAATAACATAATAGAAATAACGTGAAGAGTAAAAAACCAACCACGAGTTTGATCAACACCTTCAGCAATAAATTTTGCTGGAAACATCTCTTTAAAAAAATTAGAATTTTCAAAAGGGTAATGATATTGAGCAAAAGGAACAGATCCCGAATCATACCAAACATCAATGATATCTAACTCTCTATACATTGGATTTCCAGAATTAGATACTAAGACAATATCATCAACATATGGTCTGTGCATATCAAAAGTATCATCCAATAAACTATCCATGAATCCTTTGTTATAAGATTTATTTACTTCGTTTTTTAATTCTTGAAAACTCCCAATACATATTTCTTCATTTCCATCTTTAGTTCTCCAAATTGGCAAAGGAGTTCCCCAAAATCTTGATCTACTAAGATTCCAATCAACCAAATTTTCTAACCAATCACCAAATCTTCCAGAACCAGTAGATTTTGGCTGCCAATTAATTTCTTTATTTTGCTTAATAAATTGTTTTTTTAATTTAGTTGTTTTAATAAACCAAGAATCCATAGGATAATAAAGAATTGGTTTATCAGTTCTCCAACAATGAGGATACGAGTGTTTATGTTTTTTTACATCAAATGCTTTATTTTCTATTTTAAGTTTTATTGAAATTTTAGCATCTGTTGATAACTCATCTTTATCAGAATTTTTATTAAACTCTTTTACATACATACCAGAAAAATCCTTAATTTCTTTTACAAACTTTCCTGATTTATCAACTATAGGAACATCCTCACCCTTATTATTTTTTACAAATATTCCGGGTAATTTATTTTTTATCGAAATTGTATAATCATCTGAACCAAAAGTTTTTGAAATATGAACAATTCCAGTACCTTCATTTGTTGAAACAAAATCAGCATCAACCACAGTAAAAGCAGGTTTTTCAGCTTTAACATATGGGAGCAGTTGTTCATAATCCAATCCAATAAAATCAGATCCTTTAAAGGTTGTTAAAATCTTATATTTTAATTTTTTTTCATCGTAATCATCAATATTATTATGAATCTCATTTTTAGAATCAAAAAAATATGGTAAACAGTCTTGAGCCAAAATAACTTTTATCTTATTTTTAGTGTACTTATTATATGTTTCTACTAGAGAATACACTATTTTTTTCCCAACAGCAAGACCATTATTGGCAGGTAAAGTCCAGGGAGTAGTTGTCCAGGCAAGAAAATAAATGTTATCATAAAATTGTTGAAAAAAAAATTTCGATTTTTCGTTATTTATTAACTTAAATTGAGCTGTAATAGACACATCAAATATTTCTTTATATGCACCAGGCATATTTAATTCATGTGAACTTAATCCTGTTCCAGCTGCAGGAGAAAAAGGTTGTATTGTATAACCCTTATATAATAAACCTTTTTTGTGTAATTCTTTTATTGACCACCATACTGATTCTATGTACTCATTTTTAAAAGTAACATATGAATTATTTAAATCGAGCCAATAACCAATTCTTTCAGTTAAATCCTCCCAATTTTTTTTAAATTGCATTACTGTACTTCTACACTCCTTATTGTATTCTTCGATTGAAATAGATTTACCTATATCATCTTTTGTTATTCCAAGTTTTTTTTCAACTTGTATCTCTACCGGTAATCCATGAGTATCCCAACCGCCTTTTCTATAAACTTTAAACCCCTTTAAGGTTTTGTACCTACAAAAAATATCTTTGACAGTTCTTGACATCACATGGTGAATTCCTGGCATTCCATTTGCAGAAGGAGGTCCCTCATAAAAAGAGAAAACATCTCCATTATTTCTCAAAGTAATTGATTTTTCAAAAATTTTCTTTTTTTTCCAAAAAGAAAGTATATCAGAACCTACTTCATAATAATTTATGGATTTATATTCATTAAATTTTTTATTCATCTATATACAAATTTAATTATTGGAATTATAGAAATATAAAATAATAGAAGGAAGTAAAGTTAAATTAGTAATCATAGCTACAAATAATATAATTGAAGTTAAAACACCCAATACTATAGTTCCGCCAAAATTTGAAAACGCAAAAATAATAAATCCAAAAAACAAAATAAAAGAAGTAAATATCATACTTCTACCAGTTTCTTCAATTGTTTTTATAACAGCATTTTTTACATTTTTGGTTTGTGTTAATTCATTTTTAAATTTCGCTAAAAAATGAATAGAATAATCTACAGAAATACCAAATACTATACTAAAAACTAATGCAGAACTTGGCTTTAATGGTATTCCAAAAATACCCATAATACCTGCTGCAATAATCAATGGAATAATATTTGGAATTAAAGATATAATAACCATTTTAATATTTTTAAATAAAAGCGATACAATTAAACTTATTATAAAAAAAGCAAGCAACATACTTTGAAGTAAATTTTCAATTAAAAAATTGATTCCTTTAATAAAAATAAGAGTAGTTCCAGTAAGTTTTACTTCATTATTAGTTTTTCCAAAAATATTATTTATTTCTGGTTGAATAACATTTCTAAGAATAGAATCCATTTTATGGGAACCTAAATCTGCTATGTTTAAAGAAATTCTAATTTTTTGTCCTAAAGAATCTACAAATGATTTTGAAATATTTTCATTTTCAACATTATCACCATAACCTGAAGATAAATATCTAAGAATAAAATTTTTATCTCTTGAATTTGGCAAACTATAAAAAGAAGGATTATTATTATAATACGCTTGCCTTGAAGCTTTAATAAAACTTACTATAGATATTGGATCTGATATATAAGATTTATCTTTTAAAAAATTTTCTAATCTGTCTATTTTTTTTAATGTGTTTAAATTTCGAACACCTCTTTTCTTTTTAGTATCAATAACAATTTCTAAAGGCATAATTCCTGAAAAATTAGATTCAAAAAATTTCATATCTTTCATTAAAAAACTTTCACTTGGAACATCATCTATCAAAAAAGAAACTGCTTTTATTTTAAAAACCCCATACAAAGAAATTACTATTAATATTCCAGACAATACAAATACTTTTTTTTGATGCTCAAAAGAAATACTTTTAAATAAGTTTATTAAAAAATACAAAAAATTATAATTCAAATAATTTATTTGTTTGGATTTTGGTTTTGGTAAGATTAAATATATCGTCGGAAACAAAAAAATACTAACAAAAAATGTGGCTATTACATTAATTCCAGCAACAATTCCAAATTCATTTAATACCTTAATGTCAGTTGTTGCTAAAACAAAAAAACCTACAGCAGTGGTAAGATTTGTAATTAAAGTTATCAATCCAATTGTTTTAATTACATGAGAAATTGCTTTTTTTCTTGAAGAAAATTTATTTAAAGAAAAATGATAGTAGTTTAACATATAAACACAATTAGGAATGCCAATAACAACAATTAAAGGAGGCAATAAACCTGTAAGAAGAGTAATTTTATAATTCAAAATTGATAATGTTCCAAATACCCAAACAACTACAACTCCAATAATTAATATTGGAACTAAAACAGAATCCCATGATCTAAAAAAAATAAATAAAATAATAGAAGTTATTAAGATAGAAATAATAAGAAATATTATTAATTCAGACTTTACACTTTCAGCCATTATGTATCTTGAATATGGCAATCCAGCATAATGTAGATTTATGTTATTTTTTTGTGAAAAATTTTCACTTACATTAATAAGCTTTACCATTAAATCATTTCTATCAGAAGAATTAAGAATTAATTTATCAATTGTTATTAATAATGTTATTGCCCCATTATCATTTAATATTTTATTTTCATAAAATTTCTGTCTTTTTGATAATATTATAAGACTATCAAGTTCATTTTGCGTTTCAGGGAAAGGATTATATAAATTTTCAAATTTGAAATTTTTATTTTTTGCATCCTTTGTTAAAACCTTCAAATTAGATAAACTTAATACTCCATTAATGCCTTCAATTGATTCTAACCTTTGAACGTATTTATTATAATTACTAAAAACTTGTAAATCAAAAATTGAAGAATCTTTTAAACCAATTGCAAAAACATTTCCATCCTCACCAAATATTTTTTTAAAATTTTTATAAAAAATCATATCTTCATCTGAATCAGGAACTGTTTGAGAAAAATTATAATTATATCTGACAAATTGACTCTGATAAGCCATGTAAAGAGTAAAGAAAAAAATTAATGAAATAAAAAAGATTCTAAATTTTAAAATAAAATTTGAAAAATTGTCAATCATTATACTTGTGTTAACAAATTATCAATTGATACATTATTAATGATATAATCCTTTGTTGAAGATAATAAAACTCTTTCCTGAACCATAGAATTTCTATTTCTTATAGTTACAGAATTATCTTTTAGCGTATCATAGTCAAACGTTATACAATAAGGTGTTCCAATAGCATCCTGTCTTCTATATCTTTTACCAATTGAATCTTTTTCATCGTATTGAATATTAAAAAATGTTTTTAGTTCATCGTATAATAACTTAGCTTTTTCTGGTAAGTTATCTTTCGCATTAAGTGGTAATATTGCAGCTTTAATTGGTGCAATTTCAAAAGGAATTTTAAGAAAAATTCTTTCTGTTCCATTTTTTAATTTTTGATTTTGATATGAAGCTGATAATACTGATAAAAATAATCTATCCAAACCAACAGATGTTTCAATAACATATGGAACAAAACTAGACTTAGTTTTTTGATCATAATAATTTATTTTTTTACCTGACAATTTTTGATGACTTTTTAAATCAAAATCTGTTCGAGAATGTATCCCTTCTAATTCCTTAAACCCCATGGGAAATAAAAACTCGATATCACATGCTGCGTTTGCATAATGAGCCAAATTTTCATGATTGTGAAATCTATATAAATGATCTCCTAAATCTAAACTCTTATGCCATTTCATTCTTTTATTTTTCCAATCATCAAAAAAATTCATCTCTTTTCCAGGTTCAACAAAAAATTGCATTTCCATTTGTTCAAATTCCCTCATTCTAAACACAAATTGTCTAGCTATAATTTCATTGCGAAAAGCTTTTCCAATTTGAGCAATTCCAAAAGGTATTTTCACTCTTGTTGAATTAACAACATTTAAAAAATTTAAAAAAATACCTTGAGCTGTTTCAGGTCTAAGATAAATTAAACTAGATGTATCAACATTTGATCCAATTTTAGTTGAAAACATTAAATTAAATTGCTTAACATCAGTCCAATTTTGTGTGCCAGATACTGGATCATTAATTCCTAATTCCAAAATCAAATTTTTTAGCTCAACTAAATCTTTATTTATTAAACAATGGTTTAATTTTTTTGATATTTCACTAATTTTTTTTGAATTTTCAATAACTCTTAAATTAGTTTTTAAAAATTCTTCTTTATCAAATTTATCTCCATATCTTTTTTCTGCTTTTTTAATTTCTTTAGAAATTTTAGAATGAATTTTTTCAATATATTCTTCAACTAACAAATCTGCTCTATATCTTTTTTTTGAATCCCTGTTATCTATTAGAGGATCATTAAATGCATCAATATGACCAGAAGCTTGCCACGTATTTGAATGCATAAATATTGCAGAATCTAATCCAACAATATTATCATTTAATTGAACCATAGATTTCCACCAAAATTCTTTGATATTATTTTTAAGTAAAGATCCATAAGGACCATAATCATATACTGCGCTTAATCCATCATATATTTCACTTGAAGGATATACAAAACCATATTCCTTAGAATGAGAAACTATTTTCTTCAGCAATTCTTGATTATTCATCTCACAAATATACCTTTTTGAAAAATTAAATTTTACTAAAGAAAAGACTAATCTAAAAAGAAGAAATGGATAGTATAAAAAACCACCTAATAATAAAATCGTCTGAAGATATATATGATTTAAAAATTCCAATATCTTGCATTATAATTATTACACAAAGTCGTTAAAATTAGTTCTTTAAAATATGTCAAAAAAAATTTGTGTTTTTTGTGGATCAAGCAATTCCAAAGACAATATTATTATTGAAGAAACAAAAAATATTGGTAAAATAATTGCTTCTAATAACATGTCCCTGGTATATGGAGGTGCAAAAATTGGTCTTATGGGATTAATAGCAAATGAAGTTCTAAAAAACAATGGAAAAGTTATAGGAGTTATCCCAAAAATTTTATACAAAAAAGAAATCATCAATACAAAAATAACTAAGCTATATACTGTAAAAAATATGCATGAAAGAAAACAAAAAATGTATGATCTATCAGATGTCTTTATTGCTTTGCCAGGAGGAATAGGAACTTTAGAAGAAATATCTGAAATTATAACATGGAAAAGTTTAAAGATAAAAAAAACAAGTATTCATATAATGAACATAAATGAATACTACACCCCTCTTATAAATCAATTTAAAAATATGATAAAAAATAATTTCTTATATTTTGATATTTTCAAAGAGGTTATTATTCACGAAAATTCAAATAATTTGATAAAACATTTAAAGCAATAAATTTTTACTCCTCCTTCACTTACCCAACTTATTTTAATAATTAAATTATGAAAGAAAGGTAATTAAAATTCCAGCTGCAACTGCAGACCCAATAACTCCAGCAATATTACTTGCCATAGCATAGTGCATAATATGATTGCTGCTATCTTCATTCAATGCTAATTCATTAGCAACTCTACTTGCCATTGGAACAGCGCTTAATCCAGTTGCGCCTATCAAAGGGTTAATTTTTTTCTTTATAAACAAATTATATATTTTAACTGCCATTATTCCACTAAATATTGAAATCATAAATGCAAATAGTCCTCCAACAATAATTCCAATTGTTTCCAAATTTAAGAATGAAGATGGTGTCATAGTAGCTCCTATAGATAAGCCAAGAAAAATAGTACTAGTATTTAATATCGTATCAGATGCAGCTTTAGATAATCTAACAGTTGAAACACCTATTTCTTTAATAAGATTTCCAAACATTAAAAATCCAATTAACGGAGTTGCTGAAGGAACTATAATTGATATCATCAAAGTCATTAAAATTGGAAAAATAATTTTGAGAGCATTCATGTTTTTAATTTTTACTGAACTAGGATACTCCTCATCTTGTTTTTTCATATTAATTAAAAGTTCTTTCTTGGAAACAGTTAATTTAACAACCATAGGAATTAATACCGGAACTAATGCCATATACGAATAAGCAGCAATAGCAATTGGACCTAATAAATGTGGTGCTAAAATAATTGCAGTATATATAGCAGTTGGACCATCAGCTCCACCAATAATAGCCAAAGCAGCAGCTTCTTGATTAGAGAAACCTATCCAACTTGCTAATATCAATACTGTAAAAATTCCAAACTGTGCTGCAGCTCCAAAAAAGACTAGTCTTAAATTTTTTAGCATTGGTCCAAAATCCGTTAATGCTCCAATTCCCATAAATATAATTGGTGGAAGAAAACCAGTTGTTATAAGAGAATAGTACAATAAATTAATTATTCCATGTTCTTTAGCGATTTCTAATAAACCAAGAGATTCTTCTATTTTAACTACTCCTAAATTAGCACCTGGAATATTTGCTATTAATACACCAAATCCAATTGGCACAAGAAGTAATGGCTCATATTTTTTAACTATTCCTAAATAGAGCAACAATAAACTTAATGAAATCATTAACAAATACTCTGGTTGAAAAATCAATTCTTCAAAACTTGTCATTTCAATAATTCTCTCTAAAAATTCCATATTAATCTATTAAAAATAATACATCATCATCATGTATTTCGTCCCCATCATTAAAACAAATTTTTGCAATTCTTCCAGAATATTCTGACTTTATTGCATTAATAACTTTCATTGATTCAATATAGCATAATACGTCTCCCTTATTAACAATATCATTAACTTTAATAGGAACATCATTAGATTCTTTTGTTAAAAAAAATTTTCCTTCAATTGGTGACAACATTTTTTCTCCATTACCACTAACAATATTATTAGAGGATTCATCATTTTCTATATTATATTCAATTTCATATTTTTCATTATCTATTTCCATAATTTCGACAATTTTAGGATTTGGAAATTTTTGGATGTAGTCATATTTTTTATTTGATTTTTTTCTTGAAATATCATTTTCAAAATTTCTTTTTGCTTTTCCAGACTTAAAATCTATGTATTGAGTTTTGTGTAAAGAATACTCTAACAATTCTTCATTATCTTTTCCAAGATCCCAACTCAATTCATTCATTTCATTTTTGTTTTTTTCTAAAGTATTTTCAAACAAATCCTGAGGGTTTTTTTTATAAAAAATTTTATTTAATTTATTAGATAGTTTAATTATTTCATCACCTAATTTTCCTGGTAGTTTACCTGATTTTCCAAGAAGCATATCCCAAGTATTATCATCTATAAGGCTCCATTTTTCTTTACCTTTAATATTTTGAATTATATTTCCGAGTGCAACATTTTTTACATATTGACTATAAGGAGTGACTAAAGGAGGATAACCTAAAATTGGCCAAATTAATTTTACTTCATCTAATAACAAAGAAAATAAATAATCTATTGAAATTTCATTTTTACTATTTTTTAATAACCACTTATTAACACTTTTAAGACTTTTTTCTAAATCATTCATTAAACTACCCATCATTCCTCCAGGTAATCCAGATTCAATCAGTAATGAATTCATATGTCTGTTTTTTGGATTTATATAATATCCCAAATTCTCATCAATAAATTCCTGAGTCAAATTTTTTACATCCATATATGACTTCATATTAATATCTTTCAATAAAAAGCCATCGTCTTTTAAGACTTCGTAAATTGTTAATAAATCAGCATGTGCTGTACCCCACGAAAGAGGATCCATCGAAACATCAATAATATCAGCACCTGCTCTAGCAACCTCAAGTGAAGAAGCTACTGAAAACCCAGGAGCAGAATGACCATGATACTGAACTAATGTGTTAGAACTAATTGACTTAATACCCTTAACTATTTTTCCTAATGAAGACGGCCTTCCAATTCCTGCCATATCTTTAATAGCTATCTCATCCGTTCCCATGTTAATTAATTTTTTTGCTAAATCAATATAATATTCTATATTATGTATTTTAGAGTGAGTTATACACAAGCAGGATTGAGAAATCATTCCCACAGATTTTGCATATTTAATTGATAATTCTAAGTTTCTAATATCATTTAGTCCATCAAAAGACCTTGAAATATCAGTCCCTTGTTTTTTTTTAACTACATACATTAGTTCTCTAATATCTTTTGATACAGGATACATGCTAAGAGCATTTAAACCCCTTTCAAGCATTTGAGTTTGAATACCAGAATCATTAAATGGTTGTGTCCATTCTCTAACTGCTTTATTTGGATTTTCACCAGCTAATAATTGAATTTGTTCAAATCCACCTCCGTTAGTTTCAACTCTATCCCAGCAATTCATTTTTATTATTGGCT
>LWDU01036225.1_pt1 | contig 17848 bp, 1 predicted proteins | sample 727161 | NCBI WGS metagenome assembly LWDU01 (sample SAMN04566230, study PRJNA314399) | hydrothermal vent metagenome | isolation source: deep sea hydrothermal plume seawater | place: Mexico: Gulf of California, Guaymas Basin | collected 2004-07-11
CGTTGACCATCTGCAGACCAGTTGACGGTCGCGATGCGTTGCGATGGACGTTTCTGCACCGTTGCGGGCTGGATGCTTCTGGCAGGTTTTATCGACCCCACATCCCAAAGCTGTAACTCGTAGGATGTGGTCTTTTTCGCTTTGTCTGTTCGGACACTGACGGTGACGAAGCGATCGCGGTCAGGAGAAAACCCCACGCGTTCAATTGGAATACGGTCGTGTTCGAAGGAGGCGATGACCTGTAGCCGGGAGGCTCCGTTTTCCGACTCTGTTGCAGTCGTTTGTTGCGGCGCATGGTCACTTTCGGCCTCGATGATCAACAGCCGCCCGTCAAATCCTGCGGAAAGAACATGATCGTTGTTCACCCACTCAAGGTGACTGACGATCGTGTTCTTTACATGAATTCGGTCTCCTGCGATCAGGTGACCGGAGGCCGCAGACCAAACGCCGACCCGACCATCGCGAGCGCCGGTGACGATCCTGGTACTGTCGGGGCTGACTGCAATGGCCGAAACTTCGCCACGGTGAAATCCTGTCAGCGTCGCGATCGGCTTAGGGCTGGATGTTTCCAGCAGATCCTTTGTTCGCCAGACGACAGCATGGCCGACATGGCTGTCGTCGTCGGTCGCGGCAGAGGTCACAATCAGCTGGCCATCCAAAGACGTTGCGAGGGCATTCACCAGGCCCAGTCCGGGAATTTTCACTTCCTGAACGCCGACGCCGGACTTTCTGAAGTCAGCGTTCCACAGGCAGAGATTGCCATCAAAACCGGTGGTCAGCAGCACTTTGCCATCTGGTGGCAGGAAGCGAAGACGAGCGACGTTGAACTCATGGCCCTCTTCGAATGACGGGGATTGAACCTGGAACCGTGAACGAGAAGACGCTCCCGTGACAGCGCGGCCCGTCGTTGTGTCCCAGATAACTGCGGTTCCGTCGCTGGCACCGGTGACCGCTCGTGTACCGTCCTGGCTGAGCACTACAGACTTCAGGGCGCCTCGCTGAACAGAGCCTTCGGCGTTGAGTATCACATAGTCAGGCGAATCATCGTCCCTATGGTTCTGGATGAACTCATGACGGGGTTCGCCGGCGGTCAGGATATAGCGTGCCGAGGGCGGCCGTTCGGTTCGACGATCTGTGACACCGTGAAATCCACCCGCCGTGCGGGACAAAGCCCCGTTATCTGGCCTGTGACGACCGTCTCCTCCACGGTGGAAATGGGACGACAGGTTGCGATTCGGCGAAACGGGACGTTGTGTGGACGCCGTGGGCACTCCGAACTGCTTCTCGATAGCACCGCGTTCGTCTTCGTACTCCGACACGTTCCAGATGCGACAGTACCGGTCCGCGCTCGCCGACAAAACTCGCGCACCGGCAGGATCCAGAAATCCGGCTGCGTTAACGCGAGCTCCATGGCCTTTCAGTCTGTGCAGCAGTGTCATCCGGGCCGTGAGCGGCTCACTGTCTTCCAGTCGTGACAGTTCCCACACGCCAACGGTCCGATCTTCGGAAGCTGTCACGACGCGATTGCCGTCAGCTGAAAATTCAATGTCATTGACCGGCCGGTAATGTCTGCCATAAACCCATCCTGTGGTGTCGTCAGCAGGCAGATCTGCAGCGTGAACAAATGGAAATCGATCCCGTTCGGATTTCTCCGCGTCTGATCTGAGAGGCAGCATCAAGACCTCGCCGTTTCGGCTGTTACTGATCAGCAGCAGCCTCTCGTCGGGTGAAACGGCGATTCGATTTGGGGGGTAGTTGCGGTTCCGAGGAAAACGCAACTGCCCCAGACGCACTGGCCGGTCCATGGGGCTGGACTCCGGTGGCAACTGATAGGCCAGTACGTCGGACGATTCTCCTCCGCGCGATCCCGCGTACAGAAAACAGCCAGCCCCGGGCAGAATTGCGAGGTCTCGAATGCTGGAACTGCTGCGGATGGACCAGCGTTCCTGCGAGGTGTCGAGATCCCAGGCTCGAATGCTGCCTCCTTTGTCAGCCGACAGCACAAAACCGTCGGCCAGTTCCACAGTGGTGACGTCTTTGTCATGACGTTCGAAGGTTTCGTGATCCTTGTCTGACAAACGAAACAGATGCACCGTCGTTCCGGCGGCGGCCACGATCAGGTCGTCATCGTCACTTATGCGAACCACTGACACGGCGTCTTCCGTAGAAAAGCGTGCGATTGGTGCATCAGGAAGTGTGTCCGACGCATCGTCCAATCTGAAGACACGAAGCCCGCCTTCGCTGTCACCCCACACGATCGTCTTACCGGAAGGACTGATGACCTGAGTCTGGACCGGCGCTTTTGTCGGGTGAGCTCGTTTCAATAGCTGTCGCTGCCGAGCATTGAGTTCAATGATGCGAAGTTTCTTTTCGTTTTCCGGCAGTTTTGCCAATGCGTCGTCATTCTCGAGTGCATCCAGCAAGTCTTCAATGTGCTGCAACGCGGCAGCGTAGTCGGCGCTACGAATCAAACTGGCGATTGATGCGTTGCGAAGTTCAACCTCGGCTTGGTCCACCTGAATCGCGATTTTCTTGAGACTGCTTTCCGCGTCGGCGAGCAATGAGAAGGCTGCGACCCTCTTTTTTTCTGCTTCTGCTTCGGCGTCCTTTGCTCGATCCGTCGCCATCTCGGCGACTGCTTTCTCTTTTGTCGCCTCCATCTGCGCGACAAGAGCTGCCGACTTGGCTTCATCTGCTTTCTTCCGGTCGACTTGAGCGATCAGAGTCAGCTCTTCCGCCTTTTCCGTTTCCGCTTGAGCGATACGTCGTTCTTCGACTGCCTCCGTCTTTGCAGATTCCAGGTCCTTCTTCTCGGACACCAAAGCGACCTTGTCCTGCTCCAATGATTGTTTGTCGCCAAACAGCCGAGTGATTTCCTGCTTCTGCTTAAACGAAATGGCTCCCACAACGACAATGACCATGACAGCCGCCAATGTCGCGTACTTCAGCCCGTTGCGGAGTCGCCGAGCGCGGGTCAGTTTTCCCGTAAGTTCCTCGAAGACCCCGCCACCTTCCTGAGCGGCAATCTGCAGGCCCAGGTCAAAGTCTCCTTTGCGGTGTGCGAGTTCCGCGTAGGCCAGTCGCGTTTTGCGAAGTCCAACGCGTGCATTTTCGTTTTTGGGCCACGCCACGTGAGCTTCGTCGAACAGGGCGGCCGCCGTCTGATAATTCTGGTAACCGCCTTTGCCGCCGGTGGCGTCGGCTGCAGCCAGCGTCTGAGTGGCTCGATCGGCAAGATGGCGACTCTCTTCGTGCTTCTGAAAATCTTTAATCGCATTCTGGAACTCGAGCACAGTGTGATGCCGCTGTTGTGGGTCTGTGGCCATTGCCTTCAAAGCGATGTCCATCAGTTCTCCCGTTGCTGACGTCTCGCGGATTTCGTTCTTCCGCACCACGCTGTCAATGACTGCCCACAATCCGGACTTTCCCGCTTTGGAGTCGGGTTCCGGAAACGTGTGCGGAGCCTTGCCTGTGATCGCTTCGAACAGAACAGCACCAAGCAGGTAGATATCGCTCCACGTACCGATGGATTCCGGCGGGCCCGTCCACAGTTCCGGAGACATGTAGGCTGGCGTACCTGCCCCATACGATGCCGATGGCGATGCGAATCGCTTCTTGTCGGCCTTCAGCGCCGGGACGGCGAGGCCCCAGTCAAGTACCAGCACTTCGCCGAATTCACCAAGCATGATGTTTTCCGGCTTCAGGTCGCGGTTCACCACTCCGTTGTGATGAGCGTAGGCCATGGCGTCGCAGACCTTGTGCAGCACTTCGAGATTCTCTGCCTGGGGCATCTCCGCAATCAGCTCATTCCATGGCGTGCCGTTCACCAGCTTCATGGAATAGAACGGAGCTCCGTCGACCGTCTGGCAGAGGTCGTGAATAGGGATAATGTGGGGGTGCACAAGGTTGGACGTGACCAACGCTTCCGACAGAAACATTTCTCGGCGTTGTTTCTGCACCTGTGACATGCGGCCCTGAGACTCATAGTTCTTTTTTTCGCGGTCCTTCAGAGGCTTCAGCGTTTTGATCGCAAGTTGGCGGTCCAGCGATGTTTGTGTGGCAATATAAATCGCCCCCATGCCGCCTTCCGCCAGTTTCTCGACGATCTGGTAATCCGGCTTCCCGTCCCCGGCACTTTTGACAAACTGACCATCGCCGGCGACCGGGCGACTGCGGATGGTCAGACCGTCGCCCGACTGCTTGCTCCAGATCTGCGTCCTTTTTCCAGCTGCCGAATCGCTTGGTTCGGGCATTTCTTCGACAGGCCCCATGACCGTATCCATCGTCGATCGCGCAGCCGCGTCCTGCTGCCATTCATCGTATTCGTCTTCCGTGAGTCCCCGCATGCCCATCGTTTTGGAGAAAATCAGTGTGTTCTCCATGCCCGTCTCGACAATTCCATCCACTGTGTTGGACAGGGCGCTGTCTGTTGGCGATGCCGAATCGTCTCGCGGCATGACGACTGTGCCCATCTCGGAATCGATGTCCTTCGGATCACTCTCTGGCGGCACGTCGTCCATGGCGACCGTGCCGTCGAAGTCATTTTCGTCCGATTGTTCGGCATCTGAATCGTGATGCCCTTGCGGAGTGTTGTGTCCGGCTGCCGTTGGCGTTTGTGAGGGGACAAACGTTTTAAAGGGATCAGGTTCGGTTTCCTGTGCTTCGTCTGACGACATGTCGACATCGTGATGTGTTGGAGTCTGCGACGGCACCCACGTTTTGTTCGGGTCAGCCTCGTCTTTGTTCTCAGCCCCGTCTTGTGCAGACGGATCAGCGTACGCAGCGCGAACGTCGCCCTGAGTCGGAGTCTGTGACGGGACCCACGTCTTATCCGGGTCAACTGCATCGTGCGACTCCGCGGCGGCGTCATCTTTGGGCGCAGTGGGGGCGCCGTGCGTGTCAGGGGATGAATCTGCTGAGGATGCGGGACTATCGTCCGCGCGTGATGGTTTCGGGCGCACTTCTTCGTCCGACTGATCTTCCGGACGATCGTTGTTTTCACCGGGTTTACTGGCCATGTTATTCACCGTCTACTGTCGAACAGGGCACTGCCGTCTGCGGCAGTGCGTCAAATTCACTCATCGATCCCGTGTCCCAAATGTGTTTCCATTTTCCGGATAACACGCGCCGCACGACGCAGTCCGGGCTGCCTTCTTTCCGCCAGTCGCCTCCAACGGGCGGCCTTCGTAAAGCCGGCCAGCAGTATTCCGGAAACGGCTTCCTTCACGGCTGGTTCCTGCAATTCTTCACCTGCGCCGTTTTCATCAGCCAGTCCATTGGACGATGGCGCTGTCCTGCTGGAAGGTACCTGTCCGTCAACGACCGGTGCCGTCTTGTCTGACGATATTCCGTCGGTGGGAGGATCCGTTTGTGACGTCTCTGTGTTGGGACCGTCCGTGCCGATGTCGTCGGGGGGCCGAACTTCGATCGGCTGTTCGAATTCCAATTCTTTGAGCTCGTAAGGCTCAAAGATCTGCGGCAATTCTTCCGTAGCGGGTCCCGGACGTCCGCCGGTGATTTCAAACTTCACGATCGGTCGTTCGATCTTCTGTCCGCCGGTTTCCGTAATCAGCCAGACTTCATATCCAGCTCCATCCGTAAGTTCCGGATTGTCGCGAATGAAATCCTCGAAGCTGTCTCGGTTGGCAATGAAAGTGTTGTCTTTGATTGTGGCGATGACGATTTCCGCATCCGCGTCCAGTTCGAACTGTCGTCTGATCTGCAGATAGACTTCCGTGCCGACAGCGGCGTCCGAGGCAGCCCCCGCACTAAACTCGACATCGCCGGAGATCTCGGAAATGATGGCCGAAACTTCTTGAGCCTCGGCGGGCGGAATATCTGCGGTGGGTCTTTCCTGCGGCGGTAACGCCAGAAAACCTGGTGCCGGACCTGTTATGAATTCCCATTCGGCCAGTCCCAACGGTGCCCCGGTCGGGGTTGTGTCGAGATTTGCGAACGGAAATTGTGCTGCTTCCTGAGTAAACTGACGCAACGGATTCGTGTCAGTCGAACTCAGTAGCGCCAAAGCGGGGGAGGTCGGGTCGACGGCCGTCCCGGTGGCATCCGTGACAGCGTACGGCGCCGGGACCCCCAGCGGGTCAAAGGCAGGCACGTCCGGCGTCGACGCTCCCCACACATTGATGGATTCGTGCTGGGCAACTGAAAATCGCACGCCGATGAGGCCCGGGTTGACTTCCCGGCCATTGCGATCATTTGGCGACACCGTCAGGTCGAAAGCAGCGTAAAGGTGAGGGATGAGATATTCTTTGCCGCCTTCATCGATGTAGAAAATCGTCTTGTCAGCGTCGTCTAAGGTGAATTCAAAGACGTTGGGGTCGGCCGTTAAGATGGCATCTCCGGCGGGTCCGGAGGCAGTCAGGTCGGTCAACAACACGACACCCCAGTCGATGACAACCTCAAGGTTTTCCTCGCCGTTCACACCGAACAGCAGATTAACAACACCCAAAAACTCGCCACCCACAGACGTCAGGCTGCCTCTCATGGTTAGGGCATCAGCCAATGTGACAAACGCGGCAGCATTGGTCGTCCCTGACGAAGCGAAGGCGGTCGGACGTGGCACGATCTGTTTGGCGACACCACCATCCGTACGAACTTCTATGTCGTTTCCAAGATTAACGTTGCCGCTGCCACTGACAGAACCGGCAATAATTGTGAGCTTGTCACCGGTAATGTCATCGAACACACCGGCTGTGGTGTTCTCATCACTGCTGATGACGGTGTTGTCGGCCAGAGTAAAGTTGCCGTTTCGGCTGATCAGTGTGACCGACTCGTCGGTACTGACAGCCGACGCATTGTGAGCGGCATTGACGTTCTGAGCAACCGTGAGGTCGCCGTCCGACGTGACGTTGATGTTGCCAGCGTTGGTGTCGACGCCGCTGGTTGCGGCAAAGGTAAGAAGGGAGCTGATTTCCCCGACAATGAGTCCCCCACCGTCCGCGTCGAAGACGGTGATGTCTCCACCATCGGACGTGTTCTGAATGGCGACTGTGCCGAGTGAATTGTTGGCGGACCCCAGTGAGATGTTCTGAGTTGCTGCCGTGGAATTCAGAACGATGCCCAATTCGTCGGCCGTGATGATCCCGCTTGCTGATTGAATAATCGTTGCCCCGCTGAGGATGCGAGCATCCGCTGTGCCGACATTGAGTTGCTGGCTGATCGTTAGAGAACCGCCCTTTGTGAGCAACAGGTCTGCGTTGGTGGTGACGATGCCCTGCAATGTGGCGTCAGTAACCGTTGTGGTGTCGGAGCCGAAGTCCACGCTTTCTGTTACGACTCCCACGCGGCCGATGATCATGTTGTCGGTTTCGTTGACGTGGACGATGCCGGCCGATTCTGCGGCCAGTGTGGTGACTCGCGTTTCAATTCCCTTGCCTGTTCCGATGAAATCGCCAATCGTCGTGGCAGCACTCAGGCGCAGTCCGTCGGCAGTGATGTCTTCCGTGGAATCGTCTGCATCCGCGTCGCTGATGGATCCGCCCAGCGCCGTCACCGCTGCGTTGGCGTTCGTTTTGATGCGGCCCACGATGACATTGGTTCCGGCCTGAACGTGGATGGCCCCCCCCGCGGCCTGTAGTCGGGAATCAACCTGCATGTCGACATTGCCGGTTCCGGCGTCCGCAACGATGGAACCGGCTGCCGCGGTTGTCACCTGAACGTCAGTATTCGCGCCGGTGCCGATTTGCAGTTGAGTTGCGGCGCTCAACGTAATATGTCCCGCGCCGCTTGCAATGTCCGCATCAAGGATCAGGTCACCCGCGTTCTCCGCTTTCAACAGAACGTCGCCGTCACCCGCGGCGCTGATTCCGCGGCCGTTACCAGGCAGGCCGTCGTTCACTGTGATCGTGCCGTCGCTGTTGACGACCTTGATTGGGGCTCCGGTTGCTGCGTCGGTTGTTGTCAGGTCGGACAGCGCACCTGTTTCCGGGCTAAGCGTGCTGTTGAAATTGGATCGTTGAACCGTAAACGAAACTGTGTCGATGGTCAGATCGCCGTCTGTTTCGTTTACGAATATTCCGTCAGCGGAGCTAGTTGCCAGCGTGGCCACCTGAGTATCCATGGCGTTGCTGTTTGACGTCGCTCCACCGGGAGTATCCGGTCCACCGATGATGCCCGCCTGGTTTCCGTTGGAATCTGCGATCATCATCAGGCTGTCGGCAACGACGTTTAATGCTGCACCGTTGCCATCAAGGATGTCCCGTGCGGCGGAAAGGCTGACCGTGTTATCCGCGGCAACCAGTAATTCGACAACGATGTCGCTTTCGTTTCCGGCGATGAGAGACATGTCCCCCCCGCTGGTGATGGTCGTGCCCGTGGCCATGACGATTCCGTCCGTGCCGACACCTTCGACACTGTTGTTTCCGGCGTTCAGTAGAACCGTTCCCGTTGCGGCACCGCCTGCGGTGATGTCGGCGCTCACAGCGATGTCGTCGTTTGCAGCGATGGTGATGTGTCCGCTGCCGCTGTTGACATCGGCATTAACAACGACATCGCTGCCGTTTCCTCGAGCTTCCAGCAGCACGTCGCCCGTCGTCGCCGCGGCCACGCCCGAGTCGTCGGCATCACCTTCGTTGATGGTGATGTTGCCGGTCATACTCACCAGTTTGATGGCGCCGGCGGCCGTGGTCACCAGATCCGACAGCGAGTTCTCGGTGACGTCCACGAGGCCCGAATCGAATTCGACCTGCCGGACGGTGATGGCGGTCGTGTTGTCTACGCTCAGTCCGTCGGATTCCAGCACATAAATGCCGTTGGCACTGATCGCGGCCAGTGTGTTGACCTGAGTATCGATGGCCAGAGTGTTGGCCGTGGCGCCACTGGTGCCGTCACCGCTGCCGATGGTTCCGCCCGCCTGCATCCGCAGCGCGTCGGCCGTGATGTTTAACGTTGCACTGGTATCACCATCGACGATGTCCGTACCGGCCTGCAGACTGACGTCACCCGATCCCGCGTCAATCGTCGCCACAGAGATGTTGCCGGCGGTGGCTTCCAGCAGGATGTTGCCGCCGCCGCTGGTCGTTGTGGCGGGAAGTGTCTCGTCCATGTCAATGTCGGCCGCGGTGGCCACGACCAGAATGGTGCCTGCTCCGGTGGTCGCAACATCGGCGTTCTGGTCCACTCCGTTGCCGGCGGTGATCGTCACATGTCCCGTCACGCTGCTGATGTCGGCATTGATGACCACGTCGCCCGTCAGAGCAGCCAGCAGCACGTCGCCCGTGCCGTTGGCCCTCACCGCGATTCCGTCACCATCTGTTCCGTCGTTGGCGGTGATTGACGATGCGACCACTTTGAGGGGGCCATTGTTGGTTGTCGTGAGGTCGTCGAGTGCGGCCTGGGTGTTATCGAAGTCGATCCCGGTGACGGTCGCATCCTTCAGCACCTGATTGACGTCGATCTCAACGGTCGCCGCGTCGATGTGATTGACGAACAGAGTCGTCGTGTTTGTCGACTGCAGATAGATACCCGTTCCTGCCTGAGCAGCCACGTTGGTCACGTCTATGTCGATTGCCGTGTTGTTAGTGGCAGACGTCGTTCCGCCGCCTGTTCCGATTGTGCCTCCCGCGATGGCTCGCAAATTGGTGGCTCGGACGTTGCTGGTACCGCCGGCATTGTTGTCGACGATATCGGTGCCCCCATCCAGGCCGATGTTGGTGCCGTCCAGCAGTCCCAGCCCAATGGCTCGACCGGCTTTCAGTAAAATGTTGCCCATCGTGGCGGCGACGGACTTCATGCCGTCCATCGTGATGTCTCGCACGGCATTCAGCAGTACACTGCCGGTGGTTGTCGTGATGTCTCCGTTCTGCAGGATGTCGTTGCCGGCAGAGACGCCTACGTTGCCGTTGATGCTGTTGATGTCGGCGTTGAGCGTGGCGTCAGTCGCCGCAGCGAGATGGATGTCTCCGTTGGCGGTGGTGATGCCGGTGGCGTCGGCGTCGGTGCCTTCGTTGAGTGTGATGAATCCGTTGGCCGCCTGTACGAACACGGTGCCATCGCCGCCGGTCGAGATGTCGTCATCGACCACGACATTTGCGTCGGCCGTCAAGGTGATATCGCCGGTGCCGCTGACGATGTCTTCATTCGCCTGAATGTTTCTGCCAGCCCCTTCTGCGGCAATCAGAATGTTGCCGTCGCCATCGGCCCGGATGGCCGTGTTGTCGTCGCCGCCGTCGGCTGTAGCGCTACCGTCAACAAGCGTGATGTCACCGTCGGTGGCTCGCAGCACGATGTTGCCGTCAGCCGTTGTGACGATGTCGCTCTGCAGGGCATCCTGGATTGTCGTCGTGAGCGAATCGAACTGAGCTCGGTTGGTGTTGACTTCCACTTCGCCGACACGCAGGGCGTCCGTTTCCAGAATGTTGACTCCGCCGCTTCCGGCTCTAGCCGTCAGAGTCGTAATCGTCGTGCCGATCGCGTTGGCGGTGGCTCCCGTTTCGCCAACTTCAATCGCCGCATTGATGCGAAGGCCTTCCGCGGTGATGTCGACCGTGGCGTCGTCGGCATCAGCGTCATGGATGAAACCGGTGACGCTGGTCACGGCCACGTTCGCTGCGGAATTGATGCGACCGACCGTGACGTTGCCATTGGCCCGAGCGTGAATGTCTCCGTCAACCGTTTCGAATGTGCCTGCCTGTGCCATCGTCACATTTCCAGCGACGGCTTCGGTAACGATGCTGCCCGTGCTGCCGGTGGAAACCGTTGACGTGTTACCGATGGTTACATCGGTTGCGGACCAGATCGTGACGTGTCCGGACGTGCTGTGGACATCCGTTTGCACATCGATGCTGCCCGCCCCGGCACCTCGAGTTTCAAGCAGCACGTCACCGGTGCCGTGAGCGACGATTCCGGCGTCATCAGCGTCGCTGCCGTCGTTGATGGTGATGTCGCCACCGTTATTGATAATCTTAACCGGACCGTTGTTTGTTGTTTCGAGATCCTGCAGCGACTCCGTGCGAGTTGTGTCGTTGGAACTGAAATGAGTTCGTGTGACGCTGACGGACACGTCGTCGACGGCCACGTTCTGGCCCGTCTGTTCGATGTAGATGCCTTCCGCAGCCTTTGCACCGACAGTCGCAACGTTGGTGTTGATGGCCTGGATGTTGTTTGACGAAGTTGTGCCTCCGGCGGATCCAATGGAGCCGAGACCATCGTTGCCGGAATCGGCAATCATCCGCAGAGCGTTGCCTGTGAGATTCGTCCCCGCCAGCATGCCATCCAGAATGCTGCCGGTGGCTTCGATGTCGATCGAACCCGTTCCGGCATCGATCGACAGCAGGCTGATGTCCGTTTCCGTGCCCAGAGCTTCCAGTCGAATGTCGCCACCGTCTGTGGTGATTGATGTGCCGGCAGTCATCGATAGTCCGGTTCCGATGCCGTCGGTGTTCTGTGCCTGCAGGAAAATGTCTCCGCCGTTGCTGACGATATTTCCGGTGGCTGCCTGTTGAATGTCATCCGTGGAAATGACGGTGATGTGACCGCCCTGAGTTGAAACGGCGACTTCGATGACAACGTCCGCTCCCATTGCGTCGCGCGTTTCCAGAAGGACGACATCGGCACTGCCGACGGTGATGGCAGACTGGATTCGCAGTTCGCCGATTGCGGTAACGATTTTGATGGGGCCACCTGTCGTAGCCAGTCCGCTGATCGGTGTTTGAGCGTTCGTCAGAGATTCTGTCGTTGTGGAACCGTCGGTGTTCACCGACATCGCGAGGACGGAAATGGTCGCGGATGGCGTCGCGGCACCAATGATCAGCGTGTCTGCTTCGCGAACATAAATGCCGCTGCCGGCAGAAGCGGACAGAGTATTGATTTCCGTGTTGATCGCGGACGTGTTTTCGTCGACATCAGCGTTGGCAAGGTCCGGTCCGCCAATGAATCCGACGGCGGTCAGTTGAACTCCATCGGCCATAATGTTGGTCGTTTCGCCCCCGTCTCGATCAAGAATGTCTTCTGCCGAATCGATTCGCACAAGTCCATTGCCCGCGACGATGCTTTCCAGCGTGATGTCACCGCTGGTCGACTGCAGCGAGATGTTGTTCCCTCCGGCGCCTGTGTTTCGGATCTCCGTGTTTTCGTCCATCGCGATCGTAGCCGCAGACACAATAACGTCACTGGAGGAGAGGATGGACGCTCCGGACGTGGCATCGCCAACCAGAGTGGCCGTCCCGGTCGCGTTGATTCCAATATCGCCGCTGGTACTGGTGACGTTGTCTGCCAGTGAAATATCGCCCACCGCAGTTTCGGTCAGGATGTCGCCATCTTCGGTGACGATTCCGTCGCTGGTGTTATCGGTATCGGTCACGTTGATACTGCCCGTGGCCGACCCGACGTAAACCGTACCGGTACCACCTGTTTGAATGGTCTCGTCGGCGTTAAAATCGCCGATTGCCTTCAGCGTGACGTGTCCCTCATCGTTGTTGACGATGGCGTCGTTGATGTGCAGGCTGCCGCTGGACTGAATCAAAATGCTGTCACCTGCGTTATTATCGGTCGCGTCGGTGATGGTCACACCGGACAAACCGTCAAAGCTGCCGATTTCCAGTCCCGCGGCTCGATCGTTGCTGATCAGGATGTTGCCGCTTTCGGTTTCAGCCGTCAGCCGTCGCACGGCTGTGTTGACGTCGTCGGCCGAACCAATGCCGCTGCCGGATCGCAGTGCCAGCTCGTCGGCAGTGATGTTTGGTGTCTCGCCGGTCAGGTTGTCGGTGATGGCTCCGACGTTGTCGTTGTCGGAATCTGCCGTCAATCGGGCGTCGCCGGACGTGCTGATGATCATGCTGACGGCGATGTCAGCGGACGCGTCGAGTGATATCAGGCCCGAGCCAGCCCTTATGGTCACTCCGTCACTTTGAGTGACACTGCCGTTGCCTGCCGCGATGTCGATCGTCCCTGCCCCACCGGTTTGTATGTCGGCGTTCTGCAGAATGCTGTCACCCGTCAGGTCGATGCCGCCGCTGGTTGACGAAACGAGATCGTCGGTCTGCAGAGTGCCGGCGTTCGCGGTGAGCGTGATGTTACCGGCGGTGGTGACACCCGCGACTGCGGTGAAGCAGTCCCCGTCTGCGACAGTGGCCACTGTAAATCCGTCGGTGTCGACAAACGTGACATCGCCTATGCCTCCATCCGCCGCCAACGTGACAACATTGTTGTTGGGATCAGGCAGGCTGATTCCCGTCGACGCACGAGCTCCCAGATTCTGTGCGGTCACCATGCCGCCGGTCTGGTTAATGCCGCCTGTGCTGGCCGACAGACGCAGCGTTCCGGTTCCGGTCGCCAGCGTGGTGGCCAGAGTGATCGAAGTGGCACACAACGTGACGTCGCTGCTGTTGCTGTCGATTCCGATTACCGTCATGCCATCCACCGTGACCGAACCGACCTCGATGGCGTCTGCGTCCTGATAGACGATCTGCCCGTCGGTGTCGGCCGCCAGAGTGACGATGTTGTTACCGAGGTTGGAAAGCGTCGTCGCTCCGGTCACCATTAAAGCCAGGCCGGCGGCGGTGATATTGTCGTCCGCCTGCTGAGTCACATTGCCTGTGACGTTCAGAAGCAGGTTTTTCGTCTCGACGCTCAGGTCTTCGTCGATGTCCAGATTGCCGATGACGGTCAGCTTGGCATCGCCGCCGCTGTTGGCCGACGCAGTCAGGGTTCCGGCGGCTCCGACGATAAGATTCGTGGAGTTCGAGATCAGCACGTCTCCGGCTGTGGAGTTGTTGAATGCCAGAATATCGACGGTGGTTTCCAGCGTCGACAACGGCAGTGCACTTCCGATTCCGGTAGCGGCATGCAGGGCGACACTGGCAGCAACGACGTCCACGTCGGTCTCTCCGCCGTCAATGATCGCTCCGGTGGTCGATATGATTTCAACTTCGCCGCCAACACTGCTGATTGCGCTTATGGTGATGTCTGTCGTCGCCGTGACGTCAATATCGCTGGCATTTGCTGCCGTAACGTTTGTGCCGTCCGCCATAAAGATGTCGCCCGTTCCGTCCATCGTGATGGCGGCATTGCCGGTGCCGGTGACATTGCTGTTGAACAGCAGCGAGATCGCGTTGCCGGTTCCGGCCGTTCCACTGATGCTGATCGATCCATCAACGGATTCGACCATCCCGGCGCCCGCGGCCGAGCCAACGCGCACTCCGTCTGCAGCCATGTTGCCGGTGCCCAACAATGTGATCGTGGAGGAACCGGTTGACTGCACGATGCCATTGGTGTCGATAACGATCCCCGCTCGTCCACCAATTGCCGCCGATCCACCCTGTCCTGCGATGTTGATGTTTCCAGTGTTCGAAACGATGGCGGCACTATCCGTTATCTCAATTCCATAGCTGGAGGTGGATGTTCCTTCGATGTCGATGGCGGCCGAAACAGAGTTGATTGATGAATTGACGCCGGCGACCACAACTCCCCTGTCGGTTGTGCCAGCTGTCCCGTCCCCGTCGACATCAATCGTGGCTGCGCCTGTTGATGCGATGGATCCACCGGCATCGATGTAGACCCCCACATTGTCATCTCCGGCAGCAGAACCACCGCCGGTTCCCAGGACTGTGAGTGCGCCATCAACTGAGGTAATCGCGGAATCAAAAGCGACGTAGATTCCATCGTTAAACTCGCCGGTCCCGCCACCTGTTCCTTTAACGCTGATTTTGGCCGCCCCCAATGACTCGACCATTGCGTTTCCAAACAAAGCGACTCCGGCATTATTGTCTGCCCCGTTGATACCGCCAACACCCGTCACGCTGACGTCACCACTGGTTGATGCGATGGTTCCGGTCAACATGAAAAGGCCGGCATTGGAATCCCCTGTGACTCCGCCTGTTCCGTTCAGAGTCACTGTGGCAGTTGCAATGGATTCTACGGTCGAGAATTCGATCAGGATGCCCAGGTTGCGGTCACCGTCAGCTCCGCCGACACCGGTCACCAGCATGTTGCCGTTGGCGGCGCTCACAGTGCTGCTGTTTTGGATCTGAACGCCTATGTTTTTACCAATCAGTGCAGCTGCTGCGCCTCCGGTGCCATGCAACGTCAGTGTTCCGACCCCCGTCGTTTCTACCTGACCGTCGTCGATCCAGACACCTGCATTGAAGTCACCGCCGGCTCCGCCCCTGCCGGTGATCAACAGGCTGCCGTTTACCGCGGAAACCGAACTGCCACCCTGAATCTGAATTCCTGCCGCGTCGTCACCCAGCGCACCACCGGTTCCATTTAGAGTCACGGTGCCGCTGCCGGTTGTGCTGACGGTCGTGTCGTTGTCCAGATCGACGCCACTGTTGAATCCCATGCCGATGGCGTCCGCTCCACCGAGGCCCATCACGAAAATGTTCCCAGATGACGTTACGTTGCTGTCTTCAAATTCGACTCCTTCGCTGTTACCGCCGAATCCGCCGGTTCCCATCAGTGTGATTATTCCACTGATCGACTGGATTGTGCCGACAGAAACCTCAATACCGTCGTTGTTTCCACTGGCGTCATCACCGCCCGTGCCGGTGAGAATAATGGCACCGGTGGTTGTTTGAATCGTGGTGTTGATCAGTTCGATGCCCGCGGTGCTGCCAGCTGTCGCGGCAATCGTACCTGTACCATTGATCGTGATGGCGCCGTCGACGGTTGTGACGTTGACGGGTACAGCGGCCGTACCATTCATCTGTACCGTCAGGCCGGCGTCGATGTTGATCGTTCCGCTGCCGTTGGTGGAAATGTCCAGAATTCCGGCTGCCGGCGTATTGACAACAACCGACGTCGCCGCATCGATATCGTGGTGACGTCTTCGTCAATCGTCATCGTGCCGGTGACCGCGTTCAGCGTGATGTTGCCATTGCCAGGCGTGGTCACTCCAGTAGTTGCCGCAAAGCAGCTGCCGGCGGTGACCGTGTTGACGGTGAATCCGTTCGCTTCATTGAACGTGATGTCGCCCGAGGTCGTGGCTGCAGCAAAGGTGGTGACGTCGTTGGTGTTCTGCGTAAGTCCGATCCCAGTGGTGGCGCGCACACCAAGGTCTGTTGCGGCGATACTGCCCCCGGATTGCGTCACATTCCCGCCGCCCGTTTGCAGCCGCACGGCGGTGGCTGAGACGTTGTTCGTCAACGTGATCATGCCCGCTGTCATGCAGATTTCAATGTTCGCTGTAGCGGACAACGTTCCGAAAGAGGCGTTGCCTCCGCCGGACTGATCGAACGCAATGCTGCCCGTACCGGTCGTCAGGCTGGTGACCGTCACATCAGCTGTGGAAACATTGTCAATGTCGATGTTTCCGGACGTTGTGTCGGCGGAAATGTTAGTGGCTGCCAGTTCCAGCGATGTGGTTGCGCCGATGCCATTGACGGCATCCAGGTTCACGATTCCGGCCGTGACCAGTCCACTGCCGTCGATGGTTGTGCCGTTGGCTGTAACTGTGGCCGCCGTGATGGCGGCATCGAAGTTGATGGCGTTGGCCGAGGTGACGATGATGTCGTCGAGCGACGTTGTGCCACCGATGACCGCGTCGAATTCGACATTACCGGTTCCCGCAGCAATGGTCAGGTCGGATGTTCCGTCGACCGTGCCGTTGGTCGCTGCGAAGGTGACATCGCCGGCTCCGGTATCGGTGTCCAGGTTAACCGTTCCGGTCAGTGTGACCGCCTGGTGGAAGGTGATGTTGTCATTCGTCGTTGTGATGGCACCGGCGGTCGAGAGGCCACCGCTCCTTGCGGCACCAAAAGTGACTGCGCCGTCGGCCGCAATGTCGGCGTCGGCGGTGAGAGTCGTCAACCCGTCAGCGTCGATGCTGACGGTACCGTTCGTGGTGGTGGTAATTGTGTTGCTGATGACGATCGTGGACATCGAATCTATGTCGATGTTGCCTCTGACATTGGAGCTGCCAGTGATTTTGATGGCTCCGACGGCATCGTACTTGACCGATGCCGCCCCCACAGCTGCGGCTCCGATGTTGCCGGCCTGCAGCAGCGATCCCGCAGCGTTTACCTTGAGTTCATCGAGTGCGCTCGTCGTTCCGACAGCTCCGTTTAACTGAACAGCGGATGCAGCGTTGGTCGTGGTCAGTGTGAGGTCTCGGGTGGTGCCATCGCTGTCCACGACGTTGTTAAGGAAGATGCCGGTCGTGCCGCTGTCGGTCATCACAACATCGGTGTTCAACACCAACGGGTCGTTAATCGTGATCGTGCCGCCCTGAGCTGTCACGTCTGCCGACAGTTGCGTTGTTCCGGGAGCGTCTGTCGTCAGGCTGGCAACTGCAGTTGAATTGCCGACCGCTGCGTTGATGTCCGTTGTGCCGGCGCTGTTGAAGACGATGTTGCTGTTGCCGTTGATCCTTGCGTTCACTGTGATGTCGCCGTTGCCTACAGCAACCGTGAGATCTGCGTTGGCCGTGGTTGCGGCGTGCATAGTGACGTTGGCACCGGCAGTCGATGTGTTAAGGGTGACGGGAGCAGTAGACGTGGTCAGCTTGTCGGAATTCGCGTTGCCAAACACAACGTTGCCGCCGGATGTAAAGGTCAGCCCGTCCATCACCACATCGCCGTTGAACGTGCTGCCTGTGTTTCCGGCGGCGGCCGTGATGTCGTTGCGGAAGGTGACGGCACCGCTGTTGTTGGCCTGAGTTACACCGCTGGCCGTGCCAACCGTGCTTTGGAATTCTGTCGTGCCGTCGCCGGTGATGGTGATGGCAGCTCCCGTGCCGTCACCGATCGCGGTCGTGCCTCCGACCGAACCGACGAATGTCGCACTGCCGTCAACGTTTGTGATCAGATCGAACGCTCCGTCAACCATGCCATCGAATGTCGCGTTCGTTCCGGCGACAATGCTGGTGCCGTCCGTCAGGACCACATAGCTGTTGAAG
>LWDU01000366.1_pt1 | contig 17847 bp, 25 predicted proteins | sample 727161 | NCBI WGS metagenome assembly LWDU01 (sample SAMN04566230, study PRJNA314399) | hydrothermal vent metagenome | isolation source: deep sea hydrothermal plume seawater | place: Mexico: Gulf of California, Guaymas Basin | collected 2004-07-11
ATAAATCAACAACAATCGCCTGTGGTTATCACTCAGCATGTAGACATTGCTATCAAGCACATGCGCGAAATGTTCATGCTAAATCGAGAGAGGTTGTCCGGGATGATGTGGACTGGTGGCGAATCACAACGTACTTAAAAAGCAGTCGAGTGCCTATTTCTAATAGGAAAAAATCAGAACTGCTGGATGAATGGAATTTAGCCACCCAATGGTACATACCACGCATGAGTCAGCGTAGGCATCCACTTAAATCATACGCATTAAATTTTGCAGAGGAATATTAATGGGGCCACCTTTTCATACATGGTTAATAACTAATATCGGGAGACTTTTAATTCTAAAACAAAGCCCAAACGATGATGAAAACATGAAAGAAATGCGGCTGTTCACATTAGGAGGAAGGCGGCACTTTGAGGATTTTCAGTTTTATTTAACAAAGGAAGAGGACATCAATCTGTTGATGGTGCAGCCGGAAAAATATTTAGAAATGTTTAGCGATGAAATCACGACATGGCGGCGTGAATAAATAAAAACTAAGGGAAACTAAGGGAATAAACGATGACTAAAAACCAAAAAGAATTAACGATAGACCTTTTGGAAACGCTGCTGGAACAGATTGATGCGATGAATAAGGCGATCACCAGCATGGAACAAAAAATAACCAGCCTGGAGCAACAAAAATCCACCCTTTGTGGTTATTCCATGCCGGAGCTTGATCTTGAGTAAGCCCGAAAGCAGTGAGCATATGGAACAGTCTGCACTCGTTGACTGGTGCAAGCTGAATCATATTATCGTGGCATCCATGCCCAATGGGTTTTTTGTCCCCACGTATACGAAAAAAGATAAGGGCCGGGTTTATGGGCAAATTAAAAAGCTCAAAAAAGAGGGTTATGCGCCGGGGTTTCCTGACCTGATCGTGTTGCTGGAAGGCAAGCCGCTGTTTATTGAGATGAAAAAACGGGGCGGGGTTTTGTCTGATAACCAGAAAATGTGGCATCACACGCTGACCGAGTTGGGCTATTTTGTGGCCGTCTGTTACAGCGCAAACGAAGCGATATTTTGCATTGAAAACTTCAAACGGGGGGTGAAACTTGTTCGATCATCTAATTAATTTTTTACATAAAAATGCTGAATCAAAACGAGAAAACGAGTGTCGGCACTGCGGCAGTTCTATGGCTACGTTCTATAGCCTTGGGGTTCACGAATGTTTTTCCTGCAAACGGCAATATGGGATTAAAGACGGAATCCAGATAAAGCATCAGCGATAAGGGGGTTTAGTGACAATCAAAAGTGTACTCACAGCGGTGGTTTTAACCCCGATTTTTATCGTGATTGGAATAGCCGTTTCAATTATTCAAGCGCTGAATTATCGGCGTTTATTTAAGGATTGGTGAAAATGATGAATATGACTAAACCGAACTATGACCAATTTAGCATCGAGGATGCCTTTGATGTCCTGGTTGAAAAGGCCGAGTTTTTTGTCCAAAACAATGAGCAAACAGGCGGCGGTCAGATTGCAGAAGCTGTTGAGATTATCAGGGATTTGATGGAGGTTGTGAATGGTTGAGGTTGAATATAGAAAGGATTACACCGAAAAAACTGCCGTTCATGCGGTCACCGGCCAGGCATTCGCCAGCTAATATGGCAAAAAAACCATCTGACTGCGCATTATTCAGGGATGACGATATGGCCTGGCATGGCAATTAAGCCTGAGATATGGGCAGCAGCTCGCGTTATGTTTGAGGGCGGGAAAGTGCCTCAAGACATTGCAGACAAGCTGGGAATTGATCGCAGTACAATAGCCAAAAAAGCAAAGAATGACGATTGGCAAAAGGGAAAAAATCACAGTCTAATCGTAGACGAGGCAAGGGTGGTAGCCGAAAAATCACAGTTAAATTCACAGGAACTGGGATTTCACAATAGGGAGGTTGAAAGACTAACGGAAGATGCGAAGATGATCCACACATTGACTAAAAATAATATGGTCGGAGTCGGCAATAAACTAAGGAATCATCAATCGCTAAACATGAACGACCACAAAGCGGCTCAAGATTTAATTGATAAGGCATCTATCACGCTCGGAGTGAATGAGCGATTCGCAAAGCCTGCAAACATTCAGCAGAATACCCAAAACAAAATGACTGAGATTATATTTACCAGGGCCACAGTTGCCGGTTGAAATAATGCTAACTGAGCCGCAAGAAGAGTTCATTTTTTCCGAGGCTAAATATCCGGCTATTATTGGTGGATTAGGCAGCGGGAAAAGCAAAGGCGGCACCATGCGTCTGATTATGCTGATGCTATCAGACCAAGGTGCAAATGGCGGTTATTACATGCCAACGTATGACCTTTTACGACTGAGGGCTTTACCCGGCATTGAGGCTGATCTGGAGCAAATGGGTCTGTCTTACACCACCAATCGCTCAGAATATACGGTAAAGATTCATGGTTACGGTCAAATCATCCTGCGCTCATACGACAGGCCAGAGCGTATTATTGCGTATGAGACAGCGCACTCTATCGTTGATGAACTCGACACCATAACCAAAGAAAAAGCCGCGACAGTATGGCGCAAGATCACTGAGCGGAACCGGCAGAACAGGCAAGGGAAAAATACAATTGGCTTAGTTACCACACCCGATCAGGGCTTCAATGGATTTGTTTACGAAAAATGGGAAAAGGTGAAAGCGGATGGCTTCGTGACGTACAAAGCATCAACCACCAGCAACCCATTTTTGCCGTCTGATTACGTCGAACAAATCAGATCAAACTATGATCCATTACTCGCTGAGATGTATATCAATGGCGATTATGTAAGTTTAATCGCTAACAAGATTTACCACGCATTCAGCCGGAAAAAGCATCACACCGGGCGAGAAATTACCCAGGCTGATGCAATAATTCACATGGGTCTGGATTTTAATGTGGGCGGTACTTGTGCGAGTGCCTGGGTGATTGAACAAAATAAGCCGGTGGCGGTTGATGAGTTTGTATCACACGATACCGAGGATTTCATTAATAAGCTGAGTCGGTATGTTAGGCATAAGGTTATCGTCTATCCCGATGCCAGCGGCAGAGCAGGCAGGACTAATGCCAGCCTTTCAGATATTGGCATGATCGAGGCGGCAGGCTACCAGGTATCAGCGCCGAAGGCCAATCCAGCGGTTAGGGATAGGATTAATGCAGTTAATGGACTGTTCGCCCATGACGGTATTTTAATCAACACGGATAAATGCCCGTTACTAACGCATGCCTTTGAGACGCAGGGCTATAACGCAAAAGGGGAACCGGAGAAATTCGCCGAACATCCGGCATTGGATGATTGGACGGACGGGGCGGGGTATTTTATTAATCAAAAGTGGCCGATAGTCCGGCCAGCATTTCATCTAAATATGAGGTTCTAAAATGGGCGTAAAATTAAAACATCCACACTATCAATCCAGCATTACAAATTGGCAGAAAACACGGGCGGCAAGCTCAGGTTGTGCAGCAATTAAAGCGGCTGGCACTTTGTACTTGCCACAACCACAAGCCGATGATTCTAGTGACGCAAATTTACAGCGATATTTTGAATACAAACAAAGGGCGCTTTATGTGAATTTCACCGGCATGACGGGTGATGGAATGTTGGGTATGGCGTTCCGAAATGACCCGATTATTGAGTTACCCGCTGCCATTGGATACCTGGCAGAAAACGCTAACGGCGAAGGCTTGCCACTGATTCAGCTTGCTAAACGACTGACGGACGATATTCTGAAAACGGGGCGTTATGGGCTGTTAGTTGACTATCCACAAGCGAAAGACGGATTAACCAGGGCACAGGCCGATTCATTGCAAGCTAACATTAAATGTTATCCGGCTGAAGCGATTACAAACTGGCGCACCTCGGTTGATGCAGGCCAGACTATTTTGAGCCTGGTTGTATTAAAAGAAACGGTTGATGCCTCAGAGGGGTTCGACACTCAAGAGAGTGTGCAGTATCGGGCGTTGATACTGGAAGAAGGTGTTTATATTCAGCGGCTATATGATGAAAACGACAATCAGATTGGCCCCGACATTATTCCACGCGGTACGACCGGTGCAACATGGAGCGAGATTCCATTTGTCTTTGTCTGTTCAGTGCATAATGACAGCGAGGTTGATAAAGCGCCGTTGTCAGATATTGCTGATGTGAACATTGCGCACTATATTAACAGCGCAGATAATGAAGAAAGTTCATTTATGGTGGGACAACCTACAGCCTATGCCACCGGTTTAAATCAGCTATGGATTGATGAAGTGCTGGGTGGTGAAATCCGATTGGGGTCACGATCATTTATACCGCTTCCAGAGGGTGGCAGCGCGGGGTTAATCCAGGCAACAGCTAATACAATGCCACGGCAGGGCATGATTGATAAAGAAGCGCAGTTAATCAAAATAGGCGCACGACTAATCACTGACACAACAGGGCAAGAGACAGCAGAGGCGGCTCGTATTCGTTTTGCCGGGCAGAACTCACAACTGGGAACGGTGGTTGGCAATATCGAAGCGGGAATAATCACAGCTATTGGTTATGCCATTGAATTTATGGGTGGCGGCGATGATTTTATATTTAAGTTAAATCGTGACTTTTATTCATCAAGCATTGATCCGCAGTTGGTCATGGCACAGATTCAACTGTTAGACCGTGGCATTATTGCGAAAAGTGATTTACGCGGAAACTTACGAGCCAGTCGAATTATTGACAGTGCGAGAACTGATGAAGATATTGATGGTGAAGCAGAGGCGTTAATTTAATGAGTAGTAACGCGTGGTTGATGGATATAACCACACGACACCAGGTATTTTTACAGCGATACGCAGGCGGTCAGGCTAACGCCGCAAAAGCCACGCTGAATAGACTCAGTAAAGCTATAAAACAGCGGTTAGTCGCCGAGCATAACACTATCCATCGCAATAGGCTGGCGGTTGTGCTGGCTGATGTGGATACACTATCGCTCAGGGCTTTTGGTGAGATCACTGCGCAGGCGCTTGAATCCAGTCAGGTTTTGGTGATTAAGGAAGCTGAATTTTCACTGGCAGCTTTTGACCGGTCAACCACAAAGAGCGCCGTTTTCACATTGCCAAGCGAAGCGGCTTTATTAATGGCGGTTGATAGCACTGCATTGACGGTTGGCACACGGGCTATGACTATCAGGCAAACACTAAAAGAGTTCGATACACTCAAACGGGCTGAGATTGAGCGAACTATTCTGGATGCAATTGTAATTGGTGAGAATAGCGCGGCAACTGCTACAAAAGTGGCTGAAATCATCGACACAAAAATAAAGCGTGAAGCAGGAACAATTGTTAGAACCGTGACTAACTCAGTGAGCAACATCGCCAGAAATGAAACTATGTTGGCTAATCGTGATATTGCAAATGAATACCGCTGGATTTCAACGCTCGATAATCGCACCACATTAATTTGCGCTGGTCGCGACAATGAAACGTATGAGATTGGAGCGGGGCCATTACCCCCCGCTCATTATAATTGCCGTTCATCCACCGTCCTGGTGATTGACCCTAAATATAATCTCGGCACGAATGCCAGCGGCACACGAACAGCGCGAGGTGAATCAGGCACCACAGAGCGCATCAATTCCAAAACGACATATGGCGGCTGGCTTAAAAAACAACCCGCAGATTTTGTTGATGAGGCATTAGGCAAAGAGCGGTCAAGGCTATTCAGGTCGGGCAATCTATCCATCGACAAGTTCACCGACCCGACAGGGCGCACCTATACGCTTGAAGAGCTAGAAAGAATCAATCCTTTAGCATTCGCTTGAGGTTATCGCGGAACCCCCGCATTTTAGTGGCTAAAAATGCCAAGGTATAACATGAGTGAAGAAGAAAAAAAAGCACCAGCACCAGATGAACAACAGCAAGACACAAGCTTAAAAGCGCTGGAGGAATTAACAAAGGCGCTTGATGAGATGAAATTGGAGAATGATCGCCTATCGGCCAAAATCAGTGCAGCCAACAAGCATACAAAGGTGGCAGAACGTAAAGCGGCGGCAGAGGAAAAGGCCACAGCGGAGGCGGCTGGAAATTATGAGCAGTTATTTAAATCAAGCGAGACAGAGCGCAACACGCTATCCAATCAACTTGCTGAATTGCGGCAAACGGTATCAAATAAAGAGGTCAGTAATTCAGCGATGAAACTGGCAACCAGCATTGCAGACGGTGATAACGCTGACATTTTGGGCGATTACATTGCAAGGCGATTGAAGTTTGTTGATGGAAATGTTAAGGTTTTAGACAATTATGGAAATTTGACGTTAATTTGCTGGCAGTGCCAGATATTCGGCTTTAATTCGGGGCAATCAATCCTCTGGTGGCGGTGCTACTGGCGGTGGTCAAAATGGCAGTGCCTATGATATTAACCCCTTCCAAAAAGGAACCGGGTTTAATTTAACTCAGCAGGCAGCGTTATTAAAGTCTGACCCCGTAAAAGCTGCGCTAATGCGCAAAACCAGCTAAGGATTTAAAACATGGCAACAACTCAGATTGCAGATGTAATTGTACCCGATGTATTCAACCCCTATGTAGTAGAAAGAACCGCTGAACTCGCGGCGTTTTACATGGGCGGTATAGTATCAAATGACCCCCAACTCAACGCGTTAGCTGCTCAAGGCGGAAAGCTTATCAATATGCCATTTTGGTCAGATTTGACCGGAGCGGATGAGGTTCTTAGTGATTCAGGCGCATTAACCCCAACCAAAATCAGCGCGGCACAGGATGTTGCTGTGCTTAATATGCGGGGGCGGGCGTGGTCAGTCAATGACCTGGCAAAAGCATTATCCGGCGATGACCCGATGGCTCGTATCGGTGATCTGGTGGCAGATTATTGGGCGAGAAGATTCCAGGCAGTCGGCTTGCAGTCGCTGGTGGGTGTATTCCTCGATAACGTAGCAAATGATTCTGGCGATATGTCGGTGGATGTATCAGGCACTTTAAACTCTGACGTTGCCGCCGCCACTCGCCTGTCGGGTGATGTGTTTGTGGATGGCCAGGCTACTTTCGGTGACGCACTCCGTCGCGTGGAAGGTATCGCTGTGCATTCTGCTGTTTATGCCAACATGAAGAAAAACGACAATATTTCGTTTGAACGTGAATCCCTGGGTACTGCTGAAATTGAAACGTATCGTGGTATCCGTATTATTGTCGATGACAGTCTGCCATTTACACCCGCTGGCGGTGCATCTGCGGGTGATTCTGCACCTTCTTATACATCGTATCTGTTCGGCAGTGGCGCACTGGGGATGGGTCAAGGTTCAGCCCCGATGCCAACAGAAACAGATCGCGACTCCCTGGCTGGCGATGACATTCTGATTACGCGTAATCATTTCGTCATGCATCCTCGCGGCGTTGCATTCCAAAGCGCATCGGTTGCAGACGCAGCACCCACTAATGCTGAATTAGCTATACCGTCCAATTGGTCGCGTGTCTATGAACGCAAAAACGTGCGAATGGCTCAAATCATCACCAACGGCTAAAAATTCTATGGGCGGCTTTAGGGTCGCTCATTCCTTACCTACAGGGGATTGTTATGGGTTTAGCCTCGTTTAATAGAATGAGACGCGAACAAGAAGAAGTGGCTGATATAGCACAGAAAAAAACAGCAAAGAAGAAAATAGAAAAGAAAAAAACAGCACAGAAGAAAACAGCAAAGAAACCGCTTATTAAGGAATCATTATGACCGTTTTATATGATACAACCCTCAAAGATACACGACTCGGCGCAGTGATAACACGACTCGGCGCTACCGCCACATTGGAAATAAGAACGTCTGAGGATGCTGTGCTGGCAGTATTACCCCTGGCAGACCCGGCGGGTAATGTCGCGGCAGGTGTTTTGACGTTCACAACCGAAGGAATGGAGGATGCCTCAGCAGATGCTACTGGAACAGCAGCCAAGGCAGTTATTAAAGACAGCGCAGGCACCCCTTCCGAGGCTATAACTGGATTAACAGTAGGATTAACAGCCACTGATATTATCTTGGATACTCTGGATATTACGGCGGGTCAAACGGTAATCATTAACACTGCTACCATCACCCACGGTTAATTGTTTAGAGTGATTAAACATAGGCCACTATTAATCCACTCATTCACGGTGCTAGTCTAATGGCACTCGGTGCAGCATTATTAGGCAGTATTGCACTTGGTGCTGCTAGTAGCGTAACAACTTCTGGAAATCTAGCCGCTACAGAGGTGCAAGACGCGCTTTTTGTCAGCGCGGCAGTGCTGGTTTCAGGTGATTTAGACACAGCAGAACAGAGCGACTCAGCGTCTTTAAATGCCAGGGTGCTTATTCAGGGTTCGCTTGCATCAATGGAGCAGAGCGATACCGCGTCTTTGAATGCCAGGGTGCTTATAAACGGTTCGCTTGCTGTAACAGAGGAACCAGACACCATAATTGCTGAGGCACCAATTTATTATCACAAAAAACATTATTTCCAGCTTGGTGTAATGAAAATAGACCGTTTTCAGCTTGGTGTAATGAAATCGAGTAAACGATCACTAGGGGTGGGTATAGCATGACATGTCAGAACGAAATACATGATGGTGATGTGGGTACTGAGTTCATCGTAACAATTACTGAATGCATTGCCGGGATTGAAACGCCCGTCGATATTTCAACATCTATAACACGAAAAATTATATGGCTGAACCCTGATGGCGTTAAGACTGAATATACTGCGGCGTACACTTTGCCCGCTTCGGGTGGTGTTGGCAATGGCACTGATGGCCAGATTAGTTATTTCACAACGTTAGGCGATTTGGTTACAGGTTCATACAAGATTCAAGTCAAAGTCACAACGCCAGAGGGGATTTGGTCAAGTGAAATAGACAGGTTCAAAGTGAAGGCGAATCTATAATGGCAATCATTATTGAAGACGGCAACATCATTACCAATTCTAATTCATATGCAACAGCCTCACAGCTTGAAACATTTGCTGAGAATATAGCCTATACGCTCTCAGCAGACGAAGAGGCGCTATTGCATAGAGCATTGAGATATGTGGAGGGATTGCGTTTTATCGGCGTCAAATCGACAAAAAACCAGTCGATGCAATGGCCGCGCACAAATGCAGTGATTGATGGATTTAACATAGATTCATCGGAGATACCTCGACAACTGATTGATCTGCAATTATCCGTGGCGCTGTCAATTGATCGAGGGGTTGATCCATCAGCTACGAAAGAGCGAAAAACATTAAAAGAAACCGTTGGCCCGATCTCGGTTGAATATGCGGATGATTCAGACATATCAACAACTGACCCTACAATAACCGCGCTTGAATATAAACTGACTCGCGGCATGTTTGTCACGGTGTCCAGAGCATGAGTTTTTATAGCAACATGGCGGCAACTGCCACTAATTTGCTGACTAAACTGGGGCAGACAGTCACGGTAACGCGCTCACACGGCGAGTTTGATCCTGATACGGGTAAATTCACGCCAGTCATTAACCTGGTTTTTACCGGCAAGGGCGCTGTGATTGATTATGCATTTAATAAGACGGGGAACACATCAACAACAAAAGGTACTTCAGTTATTGAAAGCGATAAAGTGTTTTTACTCCAGGCTGGAAATGAACCGAAAAACGGTGACAGAGTGACATTATTAGACGGTGATATGGATGTAATCGCCGTTGAACCGTTATCACCGGCAGGCGAGGTTGTTATATACGAATTGCAATTAAGACGATGAGTATCATTGATGAGTTTAACAAGTTTTCGCAAGCATCAGAGGCAGAAGCCGAGCGCATTATACGCGGAACGGCTATTTCACTTTTTGGCGCAATAATCACTGATACCCCGGTTATCTCCGGCAGGCTTCGCGGCAATTGGCAAACCAGCACCGGCAAGCCTAAAACCAGCCAGCTCGATCGAGATGATAAATCAGGGGCGGCAGCATCCAGCGAGGCGGCATCTGTGGCAAACGGTTTTAAAATAGCCGACAATTTATACCTGGCCAATAATCTGATTTATGCAGAAGTTATTGAGAACGGTAATGCAACGCATCGGCCACAAGGGATGGTTAAGCGGAACGTGAAGGCATTTAATGACGAGATTAAAAAAAGGGTCAAAGGATGAGCATTTTTAGTGATATTGAAAATGCATTATCTGCATATACAAATCTGCTCGGCATGCCCACCGCCTGGCAAAATACACTTTTTGAGCCAACGCTTGGCACGTTATACATTCGTCCTTCATTGCTACCGGCCAAAACCCAGCCGTTGGTAATGAGTGACTATGCCACGGACAAACATTCGGGTATTTATCAGATTGATATTATCGCTCCGGTTGACCAGGGTCGGAGGTTAGCCGTGGTGAAAGCTGATGAAATCGCTGATCATTTTCAGCGTGGAACTGATCTTAACAGCGGCAGCACAACCACTACGGTAATGTCGGTTAGTAGAGGTGTTGGGATTCGGGACGGCGCATGGTTTGTGATACCCGTAGAAATAAATTTTATCGCTTACACATAAGCAACGGAGAAAAAAATGGCAACAATTAAAGCTCAAGGCACCACACTTTCAATTCATGATGGTGTAATTGCTCAGGCAATCGCAGGCGTAACCTCATTCTCAGGATTCGATGGTGAATCCACAGAGATTGACATAACGACGTTATCCTCAACAGCCAAGGAATTTAGCATCGGCCTGGAGGATTTTGGATCATTTAGTGCTGAGTTGATTTTCGACCCAGATGACCCAGGTCAAACAGCGATTGCAGCGGCTAAAACGGGCGGTATCACTCGCGAAATAGTTTTAACTTTACCCAGTGGAACATTAAATGTTGCGACATTTGATGTGGTTGTTAAGAGTTTTGGCAAAACCGGGGCAATAGATGGCATTGTTACAGCAACCGCTAATTTTAAAATTACTGGCTCTGTGGTTTGGTCTTAACTGACATTGAAACGCTGAAAAAAAGACGGGCAATTTGTGATGATTGTCCTCACTTAATAAAGGGGGCAATGATTTGCAAAAAGTGCGGCTGCATGATGAATATGAAAACGCGGCTGGCTTTGGCGAGTTGCCCGATTGGAAAATGGAATGCTAAATAAAGAGCAGATTTTAAACGCGGATGATGTAAAGCGCGAAGAAATACAAATCCCAGAGTGGAATGGGTCAGTCTTTATTGCAGTCATGTCTGGCACTGCCCGTGACCGTTTTGAATCGTCGATTATCGGCAAAAATGGCGGGGCTAATACCGCAAACATTCGGGCTAAATTAGCAGCGGCTACAATTGTGGATGAAGAGGGCGTTTTAATGTTCAGTGAGAAAGACATCACTGCACTCGGCAAAAAATCAGCGGCGGCACTAGATAGAATCTATGAAGCCAGTCAAAAGCTGAACCGCTTAACCGATGGTGATGTTGATGAACTCGCAAAAAACTCATAACCCAGCCGTTCAAGCGTTACACATTTATAGTGTCGGAGCGCCTGGGTATGTCACGAAAGCAGTTTTTAGCAGAACATAACAGCGTAGATATTATGGAATTGATGGCCTACGACAGACTAAAAGACGATGAATATCACAATGAATTAAAAAGTGAAATGCAGACGGAGGAAGACAGAATGAAACAAATTCGGGCTTTATTCGGGGGGTAATATATGGCAACCATTTCTCATTTAGTCGTTAAAATATCAGCCGATGGTGCAAAGCTACGCAACCAGCTAAAGAAAAGTGCTATGACTGTTAAAAAATGGTCGGCTAGTGCAGCCAAGTCTGTTGCTAAAGTTGCTGCCGTTTTTAGCGCACTGGGTATTGCGTCATTGGGCGGGTTTATAATTTCAGTCAATCGTAGCGCAGACGCAATTAACAAACTCGCTAAAACATCCAGCAAACTGGGCATTGGAATTTCTGCGTTACAAGAATTTCATTACGCAGCACAGCAAAGCGGCGTGAAAATTGATAGCTTCAATATGGCACTGCAAAGGATGGTCAGGCGCATAGCCGAGGCTTCAATAGGCACTGGTGAGGCAAAGGATGCACTCAAGGAACTCGGTCAGGATGCTGTCAAACTCGGAAAGATGACACCGGACGAGCAGCTAATGGCGCTATCAAAAGCGATGGCTGATGTATCTGACCAGGGTCACCGGGTTCGGCTGGCTATGAAATTATTTGATTCAGAAGGCGTTGCGCTGGTCAATTTAATGACTGCCGACATAATGAAACTAAGGCAGGAATATAGAGATTTAGGCGTTGGAATTACAGCCGCACAAGCAAAAGCGGTGGAGGCGTTCAGTGACTCGAAAACCAAGTTATCTAAAATATTTTCAGGCTTCACAAATAACGTAACGGCTGAAGTCGCTCCAGCGCTGGAGCTAATCAATAATAAGTTGGTAGCATTCATCAAAAAGGCCGGGGGTGTTAGAGTCGTGGCCAAGAAATTTGCGCTGGCAATCGTCCAGGGAATCAAAGCATCTGTACAGGCGGTTTCGTCATTCATCAGACAAATTAATGAACTGAGAATTGATTTTATTGATTTAACCGCCCAGGCTAAAACATTCTGGCATGCGGCAAAAGCGTTTGCAACGGGCGGTGTCAGTTTACTCGATGGCGGTGAATTTGAGCGTGAACTGATAGCATTATCAGATGAGCGTTTAGAGGTCATGTTATCGCTGGCGAATAAGTCTGAAATCCAGAAAGACCTGGATAACCTAGCAAAAGACATTGAACTTACATTCAATCAGAAAGATAAGACGGATGAAAAGGAAGATGAAAAGGAAATCGTGGTAGGTAATGTTAATACTGACCTCAAAAACCTAGCAACATCCAGCATGGAAGCGGCCAAAAATTTAAAGGACATCGGCACATCTAAAGCCTGGCAGGAAATATTCAAGAAAACAGATGTGACTGCCAGAAGTTTTCGATTTGATGACGCGGCTAGACTAGCCAAACAACAGATTGATTCGGGTAGCAAATTCGCCGGGTCAAGTTTGAATGATTTAAGTGGAATATTACAAACAGTAAAAAATAATTCGGGTCGTGGGTTCAGTAATAATAATTTATTTGAACAGGTGGATATTGCAGGCATGGCTGAAGTCGTGAAGGGGCTGCAAGCGCTGGCTAATGTTAAAGCAGTAGAGCCGGATAGGGCAGACCAAATCCAAGGGCTAATCAGGCGAGGTGAGGTTTCTCAAAATGTAATAGACAAACTTATCCAGACGCAGCAAGGCCAAAAAACGCTGGGCAAGCTGGACATTAAGATGACAACAGATACCGGAAAAGTGGCCGGGCAGATATTTGGCGAACCGGCATTTTTAACCAATTTAAAATCATTTGTTGATCGGCAAACGAATGATTCAGCAAGAGCAGCCGCAGGGGGATAAATGGCTTTAGTAGATTTCAAGTTATTCACGGATTCAGCATTAACGATTCCGTTTTCAGGTCTGTATCAACTGACACACGACACAAATTTATCGGATAATCCGCAAGATTTTCAATTGTGGTTCGGCTCGAATACCCCAAACCGAACACTGAAAGCAACTAATAACCCTGGTGTTGATAATATAACGCTGACACCGGTCGAGAATTTGCCAGCCTGGGAGTCATTAACTGCATATGCCCTCGGCTATAGTGCCGAACCAGTCGCTGGAAACGGTTATCGTTATGTCATATCAACAGCAGGAACAACGGGTGCTAGTGAACCACCCTGGCCAACCAGTGCGTTAGGGTCAACCATCACAGATGGCTCTGTGGTTTGGACGCTGTTATCAGCAACGCATGAACCAAGCGAAATCAAACTGGCAACAACAGCGGCGGCACTTGCAGGAGCAACCCCCGGTGCGGCTTTGTCACTGGGTACAGAAATAACAAATGGCACAGCTAACGCGATAGAGTTGAATATCCGAATCACCAACGCGGTAACAACGGTGGGCAGCAATACAGGATATGCGGAACTCGGCATAGATATTAATGCAGTAATAGAAACATAATACTGAAACATAATGCTGAATAAAAACACGCTTAACAGCACTTCAGTTAATAGTAACGGTGATACTACTGAGCGGCTATTTGGTGAATTACTGGTTGCGGTTGAGCAGATAGTCGGAAATATATATTCTGGCTCGATGCTCACGGTTGAGCAGTCAGTCGGGCGTATATATTCAGGCTCAGTGCTCACGGTTGAGCAGTCAGTGCAGTTCGTTAATGCGTTTAGCGGTTTAATGTTCACCTTCACTCAGTCAATTCAGAACCGCTATTCTGGCTCGATGTTTAGTATTAATCAGAAAGTGAAGGACGCCGCTATTTTATCAAACGTTGATAAGTTTGGCTTTGATTGCTCGATTCATGTCAACGGTATTGAAATACCAGCCAACAAAATCCACGGAATAATTAACATCACGCGCTCGGAAAATAATGCGGCACTTGCAACATTTTCTATTATTCCTGATGCGGGTGTACTTAATCTGGATTCATGGCGGGGCAAATCTGTATTAATTGATATTGAAACCACTGATGGTATAAAACGGTTATACACCGGCACAATTGATATTCCTGAAATTGATATGGTGCGCAACACATTAACACTCAGATGTACTGACAGCCGAAACCAGCAAATTAATAAACAGTTCTCTAAAGATAATTTAGCCGCCATTGGCACATGGTCTAGTTCGATATTTGAAGCGGCTGATGATAGCGCCGAGGAACTTGAATACCGATTAAGAACGACCACTAAAACAGTGGATTTTGATGCGTATGGAAATCATACCGTATCGTCATATTTTCCTAAATCCACACCTGATTTTACGTTAAACGCCGCTGAAATTTACCGCCGAACCCCCCGTTTATCGCTGGCTAGTCGAGGGCGGTTGGTGAATAAAATTAAACTGGAATTTAAATTTAGGTTTACCCGGTTGAGGCACAGAGAACGAAAATTCCAACTGATCGGCCCAACATTATGTGAGGCTTTGACAGTCAGTGGTGTGTCTTTTTTAAATCGTGTGGAAACTCAATCGAATATCGAGAATTTTGGCTGGAGCGTCAAAAAAGGTTCTATATCATTTGACCCCGCACCAGATGCTGGCAGATATTATTGTCAATCGGGCGCTATTTTCTGGAATCCAATCGAGCGTACAGGCAGTCTGAACCAAAGAAGAGATGAAAATAATAACCTGATCACTGATAAGTTTGGCAATCCTGTATTGGAATTATTGGGTACGTCTGTAATCAATCACGCTGACCGTTTAGCGTTGGGGGCCAACTGGACGGCAATAAAAAGATTCGTGCAGGATGTGGAACAAACAACGAATTACACTATCACCGCCCCGCAATCAATCGCGCAATATGGAGAAATTGAGAAAACGCAACGCAATGGCCATGAAATTATATTCGACTCAACTGATTTTGAACGGGTGGAAGTATCTGCAACACCGGGTGGTTTTAAAGGCGGTAATAATGGGCAAGATTATTACTATGACAAATCCGGCTCAACTGCGGATTTAATTAATGCGGTAACAACGGCCACTAAAATTGCGATAACCAGTATCAAAAAATCACATCGTGATAATTACCTGGAATTTGAAACACCGATATGGCCTGAAATTGAACTGAAACATACCGTCCAAACAACCGCCGGATTAATAGCTTGCCGGGGTAAAGTAACGTCAATTGTCCACACTATTGATATAAGTAATCGCTTTGCTGAAACAGCGATAAAATTAGGCTTATCGCAATCGGTGGGTTCAGCAACCAATTCAACCCTGGCTATTCACCCGGCAAGCGCACCCCTGGTGGGGGAAATATCAACCACTACGTTTACCATGAATGCATTTAAGCGAAACACCAGCGGCAGCATAACAACTACGACGAGTGGGCAAAATGCACAATTAGAAGGGGGGTTAATAACGCCTGGCATTGACGATGAAAGCCGCAATTTACAAAGCTCGGTATTTAATGAAGCGATGAGTGTAAGCATTGCAGATGACCCGATGGCGGTGACATTATGAGCAGATTTGACGATGATATACGGCGAATAGCGAAGCGCGATAAAACCAAAGGCGCATTAGAATCGAAGTTAGAGCGTGATCCTATTTTCGGCACTGCCACACCCTTTATTACGGATGCGTTTGCAAAAGGAAAAGATGATTCGTTAGACAGCAACAACCCCAACACTTTTTATGTTTCAGTAAACGATGATATAGGCAATAGCTATTCAGATAACTATGGCGGGATTAGTGGTTTAGGCACGTTTAGAGGGGACGGGTTTAGCGGAGATGGGTTTGGTGACGGCGGCGAGAGTAGTGGAAATAATAGTGATGTGCCAAAGGCGGATGAGTTTTACAATCAGGAAGCAGGCCCGACAAATCTTGATAACAGCCCTATATCAGATATATACCCTACCGGGGCGGGTGGTTACGGAACGCTGACCGGGCTTGATGACCTTTATGACTGCAACACCAATGATGAATATAAAGTGCGCTTTAACGGGCGTCATGCCGAAGTGAACGGCTGGGATGATCCGGCAGTGCCACCCGGTGATCCTACATGGATAAAAGGGAAATTTTACCAACACGCTTGCAGTTCCAACGCTTTATTTGCAACGCGTGGTGCGGCTATGGCGGATGCGGAAGCATGTTACCGGGGGTTAATAAATACCACATGGAAGTTTCAAAAATTCACAAGCGGCTGGTATCCACTTGTGACAGTATCAGGCTGGCGTAAGGATGCACTTGCTGAGTACATCGGTTCAGGAAATGATTTTTTTATAACCGGCCCAGCAGTTTCAGAAAAAAGTTGCTCGAAATTTCCGTCCCTTACAGGGATTTGCCCAGATACGGCACCCGCTTTAGAATCATGCTGGGGTTGTGCTGTTGGTAGAACAGCGCCCACTTCGACATCGTTAGTTTATAAAGACGGCACTTATCAAACATCAGAATATGACAGTAATGCGAAAAATGAATTTAATGGCCGTTCAGTCATAGAACTGTGCGGAGAATTAGACGGCCAGAAAAGGATTCAAATCGAGCCGTCTTTTGACGGTGGACAAATCATCACAGCAGGCAATATTACAAAAGTGATCAGCCCCGCCGGACGACTGGTTTTTGCAGGCGATGCAACAGAATCCAATAAAAACGCATATCGACCCCCGGCAAATATATTGCCTCAAATATAAATTATAAAAATTATGGAATAACGCATGGGAATTAAATTCAGCAATAACGGAAGCACAGTGCTGGAAGTTGGTATAACCAGCATCGACACTACAATTGCAGTGGTGGATGGTTCGGTATTTCCGGCACTTGCGACTGATGATTTTTGTTATTTAACGCTTGAATCTATCAGCAGCGGCGTATTGGAAATCATAAAAGTGACTGCTATCAGTGTCAATAATTTGACATGTTTACGCGGTCAGGACAATACCGTTGCCAGTGACTTTGTCACTAATGATTTATGTGAGTTACGGGTTACAGCAGCAACGTTAAGCGTTGCCCCCGAATCATTGAGCTATGGCGGTGCAATAAAAATAGCCACCAGTGAGACAGGTATTGATTTATCTGGAACTATCAACGGCTTTAATATCACTTCAGCTATATCAGGTCACGACAATACTGGATTTGGTGAAGATGTGCTAAAAAATACTACCGGCAGTTATAACACCGCCTTCGGTAATCAATGCTTGGAAATAAATACTACCACCTCTTACAACTGTGCTTTTGGGACAAGAACGTTGTACCGAAATAAAGGGGAAGGCAACACGGCAATGGGTTATCTCGCGATGGAGATGAACGACTCCGGGGATAATAATTCAGCGTACGGCAGATTTGCTCTGTCTGCCAACACAAGTGGAACTTTTAACACTGGGGTGGG
>LWDU01034374.1_pt1 | contig 17844 bp, 13 predicted proteins | sample 727161 | NCBI WGS metagenome assembly LWDU01 (sample SAMN04566230, study PRJNA314399) | hydrothermal vent metagenome | isolation source: deep sea hydrothermal plume seawater | place: Mexico: Gulf of California, Guaymas Basin | collected 2004-07-11
TCAGAGACAGAATCTATAACAGCTTTATATCCTGCAAGATTAGACTGCGAAGACAAAGCATCCATAGATTGAGCTCTACTTATTCTTGGAATAAACTCAACAGAGAAGGCATCTATATTATGATTTGCTAAATCTTTAATTTTTTCTTGGTTTTGTAAAGGTTTTAAGAAACCTATAATTTTAGTTCCTTTCTTATAATACTTTATATTGTCAGAACCTTTTCCATCTTTATGAACAGTATTTACTTTAAAAACTATATCTGCTGACGAAATCAGTGCATTCACATCAGAAATAATATTTGCCCCAGCATCTGTGTATGAATCATTAGAAAAAAATGAATTTAGTCCAGCATCTTCTTCTATATTCACGGAAAAACCCAAAGATATAAGTTTTTTGACTGTTTCAGGAGTAGCCGATACTCGTTTTTCAAAATCTTCTGTTTCTTTTACAATAGCAATTTTCATAGGATATATTCTCGTTTTAAAGTGAAGAGCAAAAATTAATACTTATAATTATATTTTACAAGTCTTTATTTATTTTATGATTATGGTCGTATGTTTTTTCTTTATTATTTATATTTTAAACATAAGCTATTTTATAAGTAAAATTTATATGTTTATTTTATCCATAAAGGAATTTTATTTAATTCTACATCAAATACAGGACCTAAAATTAAGGCAATAATAATTCCTATTACTATTAAAGATATTATATTAAGCCAAACCCCAGCTTTTATCATATCAGAAATTTTAAGATGACCAGAAGCATAGGCAATAGTATTAGGAGGTGTCGCAACAGGCATCATAAAAGCACAACTTGCACCCAGAGTAGCAGGTATAATTAAAAGCAAAGGGTCTTGACCTAGCCCAAGAGCCGTGGCACCAAAAATAGGAATAAATGTTGACGCCGTTGCGGTATTAGAAGTTAATTCTGTTAGAATAATAATGCTTGCTATGCTGATTAAAACGATAAAAATAATTGAAATACCTGATAGGTTACTACTGAGTGATCCTATCCATGCAGCTAAGCCAGATGAATTTATGACAGTAGCAAGAGATAATCCTCCACCTATTAATATTAATGCTCCCCAAGGAATACTTTGGACTACATCCCAATTAATTAATCTGTCTCTATTAGGTCTATTAGAAGGAATGATAAATAAAATTATCGCTGCTGATATAGCAATTGTGGAGTCATTTAATGCACCTGACGGAATAATATTTTCCAATGCACTTGAAATCCACTTTCTAGATATCCATAAAGAAGCAGTTATTATAAATACTACCCCTACCATTATTTCATCCTGAGAAATTTTTCCTAATTTTTTTATTTTATCATTAATTATTTTATTTTTTATAATTATTGATGAGTCTAAAGGAAAGCATAAAAATGTAAGTACTATCCATGTTATAGGCAGCAGTATAAGTGAAGTAGGTAATCCAATTTTTAGCCAGTCTAAAAAATTTATTTCATAATTATATAATTCAGACAACATAGCAGCCATTACTGTATTAGGAGGAGTTCCAATTATTGTTGCTATGCCTCCTATAGTTGCAGAAAATGCGATACTTAATACTAATGCTTTATCAAAGTTATTATTTTTTGCGGTATTTTTATCTTCTTTAAATACAGTTATAATGGATAAAGCAATTGGCAACATCATAATAGCGGTTGCACTATTACTAATCCACATTGATAAAAAGGCAGTAGCACACATAAATCCAAAAATTAGAGATTTCGGACCATTCTTAAATTTAGCTATTATATAATAAGCTATTCTTTTATGAAGACCTGTATGTTGCATGGCTAGGCCAATAATAAAACCTCCCATAAAAAGAAATATTATTGGATGACTAAAAGCTTGTGCTGTTTCTTTTATAGAACTTACACCTAATATAGGAAAAAATATTAGTGGTAATAAACCTGTAACTGGTAAAGGTATAGCTTCTGTTAGCCACCAGGTTGCCATAAGCATTGCAACTCCTAAGGTTAACCATGCCTTAGTATTTAATGTTTCAGGAGAAGAAAATAAACATGTAATCATAAGAAATACTATTCCTATAATTAACCCTAAAAATTTTGTTTTATACATTTTAATACCCTTTATCCTCTATACTTTTTATAAAGAATACTTTGCTTCTTATTTTAATTGTTTATAAGTCTTTTTTATATATTTATCTTTATAATATATAAAGTAATTATCCTGTATGAATGGAGGTTTGGTTTATGAGCGCTAAATATGTTTATGTAATGAAAGAATTAAATAAAACTTGGCCAGGCGGTAAGCAAGTTATAAAAGACGGCTGGTTATCTTTTTATCCAGGTGCTAAAATTGGTGTGTTGGGATCAAATGGAGCAGGTAAATCTACTTTATTAAAAATTATGGCTGGTTTAGATAATGAATTTTCTGGGGAAGCCTGGTCAGCTGAGAATATAAAAGTAGGGTACTTAGCTCAAGAACCTATTTTAGAAAAAGATTTAAATGTATTTGAAAATATTATGTTAGGTATCTCGGATGTAAAAGATACTTTAAAGGAGTTTGAAGAAGTAAGTTTAAAATTTGGTGAAGTATCAACAGATGAAGAGATGAATGATCTTTTAGCAAAACAAGCTGATCTTCAAGAAAAAATTGACGCAATTGATGGTTGGGATATAGATAGGCACATTGAAATTGCAATGGATGCGTTACGTTGTCCCTCTGCTGATAGTAATATATCTGATTTATCCGGAGGAGAAAGAAGAAGGGTAGCTTTATGTAAATTACTTTTATCTAAGCCAGATATGTTGTTATTAGATGAACCAACTAATCATTTAGATGCAGAATCCGTAGCTTGGCTAGAAAGAACGTTAGCTGATTTTCCTGGCACAGTAGTGGCTATTACCCATGATAGGTATTTTTTAGATAATGTTGCTGGTTGGATTTTAGAGATTGATCGAGGAAATTTAATCCCATTTGAAGGTAATTATTCTAACTGGTTGGAGCATAAACAGAAAAGACTTCAGCAAGAAGCTAGAGAAGAAGTTTCTATACAGAAAACTATTGCTAATGAGCTAGATTGGGTGAGACAAAATCCAAAAGCAAGACAATCTAAGTCACAAGCGAGGGTAAATGCCTATGAGGTCTTAGTTGCAGAATCTTTGGCTAGAGAAAAAGGTCCATCTCCTCAGCAAATTGTTATTCCTTCTGGAGAAAGACTAGGCGCTAATGTTATTGAAGTTAAAAATGTAAGTAAAGGTTTTGGAGATAAATTATTAATTGATAATTTATCATTTAAAGTTCCACCAGGGGCAATAGTAGGAATAATAGGGCCCAATGGAGCAGGAAAAACTACATTATTTAACATGATATCTGAAAAAGATAAAGCTGATAGTGGAAATATAATTATTGGGGAAAGTGTTAATTTAGGATATATAGATCAAAATAGAGATTCATTAAATGATAAAAATACTGTATGGAACGAAATTAGTGGAGGTTCTGAACAAACAGACCTTGGTAGGCAAAGTGTCCCTAGCAGGGCTTATGTTTCTTGGTTTAATTTTAAAGGCGGAGATCAACAAAAAATTATTGGACAATTATCTGGTGGAGAAAGAAATAGAGTTCATTTAGCTAAAATGTTAAAATCAGGTGCAAATGTATTGCTATTAGATGAACCAACTAATGATTTAGATGTAGATACTTTAAGAGCACTTGAAGAAGCATTAAGTTTGTTTTCTGGTTGCGCATTAATAACTAGTCATGATCGTTATTTTTTAGATAGAATAGCTACACATATTTTAGCTTTTGAAGGTTCTAGTCACGTAGAATGGTTTCAAGGAAACTATGAATCATATGAAGTAGATAGAAAAAGAAGGCTTGGAGACGTATCGGATAGACCTCATAGAATTAAATACAAACCTATTACAAGATAAAATTTATTTATTTTCAGCATTCTTTGTTTCTAAATCAATTATTAAAGCGTGTAAGCCTCCTTTTTTAATTGATGCTCCAAAGTCTGCTCTTTTAGTAGCTAATAAACTTACACCTTCTATTGCTATATCTATTATTTTAGGTCCATTGCCGCCTCGTTCTCTAATTCTCCAATCTATTCTTAAAGGAGGAGCTGTTTCATGTTCAATATGAGAAGATACAATAGTATCTTTCTTCCCTTTTTTATAAGCTTTATCAATTATAAATAATTGATTTGAATATACACCTAATTGAGAAGCATAAACCTTAATTATATGTATATCAAACGCGGAACCAAACCTTATAAGTTGTTCTTTAGTTGCTCCTTTAGCAGCTTTGCCAAGCACCGCCCTATGAATTAGCTTTTTATCAAAATTATTATTTAGCATATTTTTAAATAATAATTCTCTTTGCTCTAGGTTTTCTATAGGAGTTTTAAGAATGTTGATGGCTTGTTGACCAACATTTTCAATATATTTGATAGCTAAATCTTCATCAATTGCATAACTATATTTACAAATAAAAAATAAAATACTTAAGTAAATAAAAATATTTTTCATTATTTTAGTCATATTATCCTTACATCTATTTTAATTTAAAAGCATTACATCTATGTCTATATCATATATTGAAGTGTCTTCTGATTCTTCATTTGCTATTTGTCTTGCCCGTCTTTGTAAATACATTGTTCGCATAATTGCATATGGATCTAAAGAGTTTTCTCTTGTTCCTTCAATGACTCCATCTAATTCTACTCTAGTATCTAGAGCTTTTGTTACTTTTGTTCCGAATAAAAAATCTTCATAATCTTCTCTAATTAGATATAATCCTACAGGGTCAATTAACCAGTCTCCAATTTTACCACCTAAGTCTCTAGTTGAAGAAGGTCCTAAAATAGGTAATACTAAATATGGTCCTGGTTCTATTCCCCATACCCCAAGTGTCTGTCCTACATCTTCGTCTACAGGCTCAAGTCCTATATAGTTAGCAACTTCAAAAAACCCTAAAATACCTGCCGTACTATTTATGGTAAAACGGCCCACAGCAGTAATCCCTCTAATAAAGTCACCTTGTAAAGTTGCATTAATGGCACTTAAAGGGGTTTTTAAGTTCATAAGAAAATTTCTAATACTATCCCTTACAGAAATTGGAACATAATCTCTGTATGTATGGGCTATAGGACCTATTACGTATTTATCAGCACCCTCATTAAAGGAATAAATTTCTCTATTTATTGATTCAAAGGGATCGTTTTCTTGTTTCCCAGCAGTGTCAGGGCTAGAGGCACAGCCAATAAAAAACAGGTATGCTATTAAAAAAAGAATTTTAAAATTTATTATATTTTTATACATTTTTTAACCTAAAAAAAATTAAAATTATTATACAATATAACATTTAATACTTCATGTTCAAGTTTGTTTAAAGAAGATAATTTTTTAAAGTGTTGCTTTTTTACCATACCCTCCACCTCCAGGAGTTTTTATTATTATAGTATCTCCTGCTTTGATGTTTACAGATTCGCTTGAGGCTAATTTTTTAATGATTGTATTCTTTTTTCTTAATAGATTTAATCCTTTTGATCCATTTTTTCCATTTAAAATTCCAAAGGGTGCAACAGTTCTTCTATTAGATAAAATGACAGCTGTCATATCTTCGTAAAATTCTATTTCTCTTATAACTCCATTTCCTCCATTAAATAATCCCTTGCCCCCACTATTTTTACGTATAGAAAAATTATTAATTTTAACCGGATAACGCAATTCCAATATTTCGGGGTCTGTCATTCTTGTGTTAGTCATATGGCATTGAACGGCACTTGTACCATTATGGTTTTTGCTTGCCCCCTCTCCACCACAAATAGTCTCATAATAACCATAATTATTATTTCCAAAAGTAAAATTACTCATAGTCCCATAACACGCAGCTTGAACTTTTAAAGCACCATTAATTGTATCTACTATTGTTTGGCTTGTTTCAACATTGCCTGCAACAACTGCAGCAGGAAATTTTGGATTTAGTATGCAATTGTTAGGTATTATAATTTTAATTGGCTTCATGCAACCATCATTTAACGGTATTTTTTTTTCTACTAATGTTCTTAATACATAAAGTATTGCTGATTTAGTGACTGCTTTAGGAGTGTTGAAGTTATCATTTGTTTGTTCAGATGATCCAGTGAAATCAAATATTGCATTTTTAGATTTATTATTAATTAAAATTTTAAGCTTAATTTTTGAGCCATTATCCATTAGAGTTTCATATTTACCATTTTTTAATTTGCTTAGTGCATTTTTTATAGCCTCTTCCGCATTATTTTTTACATAGTTCATATAAGCATTAATAGTTTGAAGACTATATTTTTTAACCATTCTATTTATGCTATTTTTTCCAGAGTTAGATGCTGCTAATTGGGCAGCTAGGTCTGCAAAATTTGAATTGGTGTCCCTAGCAGGGTATTTAGATAAGTTAAATATTTTAAGGATAGTTTTATTATTAAGTCTTCCTTTGCTGACAATTTTTTCTCCGTTAAAAACTGCACCTTCTTGATTTATATGTTTAGACATTGCAGGCATTGATCCAGGAGTACTTCCTCCTATGTCTGAATGATGAGCTCTACTAGCTACAAAAAAATCAGGTTTTTGTTTATTTGATATAAAAATAGGAGTAATAACAGTTATATCTGGTAAATGAGTCCCTCCAGTGTAGGGGTTATTATGAATAAAACTATCCCCATTATTCATTTTGTTTTTATTTTTTTTTATAACAAATTTAATGCTTTCTCCCATAGCACCCAAATGAATGGGGATGTGAGGTGCGTTAGCTATTAATCCACCTTTTTTATCAAATAAAGCACATGAAAAATCTAATCTTTCTTTTATGTTTATAGAATAGGCAGTATTTTTTAATACTGTTCCCATTTCTTCTGCTATAGACATAAACATATTGTTAAATATTTCTAAACGAATAGGGTCTGCTGTTTGATCATTTTGTATTTTATTTGATTTTATTTTAGATTTAGAAATTATAATTTGGTTGTCTTGGTTAATACAACCATTCCATAAATCTGAAATATATAATGATGTGTTATTTTCATATATGATAGAAGGGCCTTTTATATAATCTCCTATTTTTAAATTTTTTCTTTTATAAAATTTAATATTTTGAAACTTGTTTTTTATAAATGTTGAACAATAACCTTCATTTTTTACATTATAATTAATTTTATATTTTTTAATTTTACCTTGTTTGTTTTTATTAATTACAGAAGCTTCAATAGAAATATTATCAATAATAATATTTCTATTAATATGTAAAAATCCAAATCTTTTTTTATACAATTTTTTAAATGTTTTTAAACATAAATTTAAATTAGCATAATCTATGCTTATAAAACTATCAGTCCCATCATATTTTAAACTGATTTTTTTTATTATTTTTATATCTTTTAATTTTATTAATGGATCGTTAATTTTAAGGTTTTTTATTGCGTGTAGTTTTAGATGTTTTAAAGAATTAGATATGTGTTTAAATTCTCTAAATAGTTCTTTTTCTATCGTCTCTGTTTTAATAGTTTTTAATTCTGCAAAACCCATACCATATGCACTTAAAACACTAGAAAATGGGTGAATAATAATTGTGCTTAAATTTAATGATTCGGCAATATTACATATGTGTTGTCCTGCTGCAGCTCCATAGCCAATTAGAGCATGATTTTCTATATCGTGACCTTTTTCTATTGAAATATGTCTTATAGCATTAGCCATATTTTCATTTGCTATATTAGTACATCCAATTGCTAATTCATAAATTGAAATACGCTTTTTAGAAAACTTTTGAATTTTTATAGTTATTTTTTTTAAAGCTTTTATTGAAGCTTTTTTATTTAAAGGCTGATCACCATGTTTTCCAAAAATTTTAGGGAAATTAGAAACTTGAATATAGCCTAGTAATAGGTTGCAATCTGTTATTGTCACCGGACCTCCTAAGTCATAACAAGCTGGCCCTGGAAATGCTCCTGCACTTTCTGGTCCAACATTTATTTTTGATCCGTCAAAGTTTATTATAGATCCTCCACCAGAAGCTATGGTATTAATATTTAACATCGGAACTTTAATCTTATTTCCTGCAATAATATTTTCATGGGATCTTTCATATTGACTCTCATAGTGAAAAACATCAGTTGATGTGCCTCCCATATCTATACCTATTAATCCCCCATAATTTTTATGTAATTTATTAGTTTCTACCGCAGCTATAACCCCTCCAGCTGGCCCTGATAATACTGCATCTTTTCCATTAAAATTACTTCCAGAAGTTAGTCCTCCAGAGGATTGCATATAAAATATTTTAGTATTTTTAATATTTGCAGATATTTCTTTAGTGTATCTATTTAATTTAGGGGTTAAGTATGCATTGATTACGGTAGTATCACCTCTTCCATTTAAACCAATTAATGGTGCTGTGTCATAACTTATGTACACATGCTCAAATCCTAATTCTATAGCTAGTTTTTTCAAAATTTTTTCATGCCTAGGATATTTCCACGCATGGAGTAAAACAATAGCAGCAGATTTGTGCCCTTTCTTAATTGCCTTTTTCATTAAAATTTTAGCTTTATTTATATCTAGTTTTACTAAGATTTTGCCTTTATTAGATATTCTTTCTGAAATTTCATAGACAGTATCATAAAGTGTTGTCTGAGATATTATTTTTCTTGCAAAAATATCCGGACGAGATTGATCACCTATTTTTAATGAATCCTTAAATCCTTTGGTGATAAATAGGCACGTTTTATCTCCTGTTTTGGTTAAGAGTGTGTTTGTGGCAACTGTAGTACCAATTCTCACTTCATTTATTAAACTAGAGCATATTTTATTATTGTTTTTTGTTCTTAAAAATTTTCTGATACCTTCTATAATTGAATCTTTATAGAAAAAAGGGTTATGAGAAAGAATTTTTTTTGTATGAAATATTCCATTTGGGTCTATTGCTACTATATCGGTAAAGGTTCCGCCCCTATCTATCCAAAAATCCCATTTATTGTTTTTATATTTAAGATTAATCAATTTCAATCTCTACTAATTAAATATATTAATATTTTTATTATTTTATTATAGACTAATAATTAAACTATAATGTTTATTTATTAAAAGGAATATTTTTATGTCAGTTTGGGGAAAAGTTATAGGAGGTGGAGCAGGTATGCTTCTAGGTGGGCCATTAGGTGCCATATTAGGTTTAGCTTTAGGATATAAAATAGATAAAATCAGAAATGCAGACTCTAAGATATTAAATTCAAAAAAAATGAAAAATGAAAATAATCAATTTCAACAATATAATGAAAATGATAAGCAATTAGCTTTTGCTACAGGTGTTATAGTAATTGCAGCAAAACTATCAAAAGCAGACGGAAAGGTTACTCAAGATGAAGTAAAAAAATTTCGTGAAGTATTTGATTTTGATCCTAAAGATGAAGTTACAATAGGAGAAATTTTCAATAACGCTAAAAAAAATTCAGATGGATATGAATTGTATGCAATGCAACTTGTATCAGTTTTTGGAAATCAACAAGAGTTGTATATAGAGTTTATTAATTCTCTTTTTAAAATTGCTTTAGCCGATGGAGAACTTCATGCAAATGAAGAACACATGATTAAAGATATTGCCACAATATTTAAAATGCCAATTAATTTAGTAGAATCTATCAAAGTGCAATTTTTGAACTCTGATGAAAATTTAAATATAAGTAATGATTATACAATTTTATTGTCTGAGCCTAATGATTCTGATTCAGACTTAAAAAAGAAATATTATAAGTTGGTAAAAGAGTATCATCCTGACGCTTTAGTTTCAAAGGGTTTGCCAGATGAATTTCTTCGGTTTGCTAATGAGCGACTCTCTATTATTAATGAAGCCTATGATAGAATAGTGCAATATAGAAAAGATAAAAATTGATGAGTTTATCTATATCTCGAGAATATAAATCTCCAAATTTTAATCGTAGGGAAAACATAAAATTATTAGATACAATTATTATCCATTATACTGGAATGAAGAATGCTGAATTAGCATTAAATTATTTGTGTAATAAAAAATCTAAAGTTAGTACTCATTATTTCATTAATGAAGATGGAAAAATATGGCAAATAGTAGATGATGTTAATACTGCTTGGCATGCAGGTGCTTCAAAATGGTTAAATAGAAAGAATCTTAATGATACATCTATTGGAATAGAATTAGTAAATCCAGGCCATGAGCATGGATATAAAATATTTAATATAAATCAATACAAATCTTTAGAGAAATTAATTGCAGTACTTCTTAAAAAATATGATATTAAGAAAGATCGGGTTTTAGGCCATTCTGATATTTCTCCATCAAGAAAATTAGATCCTGGAGAAAAATTTGATTGGCGTAGATTAGCTAAAAAAGATTTAGCTGTTTGGCCTAATGAAATATTTAATATTCCTAAAGGTCTGAATTCAGATCAGTTGCTATATAATTTATTATTTAAAATAGGCTATGATGTTAAAAATCATTTTAAACCAAGCTTGGTTGCTTTTAAAAGACATTTTATTCAGAATGATATAGATGAAGATGAAAGTGAATTAGTAATAAATATTGCTTATTCAGTTTATAAAGCTTTTACTAAAGTTAGATCTTTGTATTGAAATTTTTTAGAATATTCTTTAGTTTAGGGTGTCAGGTAGCTAAGTGACTGCTCTTTCGTGTAAAGGGAGGAAAGTCCGGGCTCCATGGAAACGCAGTGCCGGGTAATTCCCGGCAGAGGTAACTCTAGGGAAAGTGCCACAGAAAATATACCGCTTAAATTATTAAGTAAGGGTGAAATGGTGCGGTAAGAGCGCACCGCATTTTAGGTAACTAAAATGGCAGGGTAAACCCCACTAGGAGCAAGACCAAGTAAAACAACAATCTATTTAGTTAGTGACGGTGTTTTCAACGTGTTGTTGGGTAGGTTGCAAGAGGTGTTTGGTAACAAGCATCCTAGATGAATAGTCACTCTAGACAGAACCCGGCTTATAGGCTACCTGACAATTAAAATTAAAATTATTAAACTATATTTGACGAACCATATATTCCCATGATATTACTATATAAATCCATAAATATCCAAATTTTGGTTAGGGTTTTATGTAGGGGGTGTTAAGGTGTCAGATTTTATTGGTAGATATTTAAATAAAGTGGATAAGAAAGGCAGGGTGTCTGTTCCTGCTGCCTGGCGTCCTAAATTAATTGGTAAAAATTTCTCAGGAATTATCGCTCAGTCATCTCTTGCAGAGCAGGCTATAGACGCATATCCAAGAGATTATCTTGAGTTATTGCAAAATAAATTAGATTTAAATGATCCATTATTAGAAGAAAACGAATATGAGTCTACCGTTATATTTGGTGGGTCAGTTCTTTCGTTTGACAATGAGGGTAGAGTGGTTTTGTCTGAAATGTTAAGGTCAGAAATTAAGATTATAACTGAAGCTCTATTTGTAGGTATGGGTAGAAGGTTTAGAATATGGAATCCTAAAATTTTTGATGAGTATTTAAATAGAGCTAAATTATATATGGATAAAAGAAGAAAACATAAATCTTAACAATAAGAATTAAGGATAGATTAGTGACAAAAATTATTTCTCATAAAAACAATTTGAAAAATAGTCACATACCTGTTTTAGCGAACGAGGTTATAAAAAACTTAAATATTAGAGATGGTTTTACATATGTAGATGGAACTTACGGAGCTGGAGGTCATACAAATATGATTTTATCTTCAGCAGCGTGTAATGTTATTTCAATTGATAGAGACCCATCAGTTGCAATATTTGCAGATAAAACTAAAAAAAACTTTCCTAACAACTTTCAGCTTATAAGTGGAAATATTGGGAGATTAAAGTTTTTATTAGAAAGCAATGGAATTAAAAATATAGATGGAGGAATATTATTTGATTTAGGTGTTTCTTCTATGCAAATTGATAGTGCTGACCGAGGTTTTTCATTTAGGTATGATGGTCCATTAGACATGAGAATGGAGAAGTCTGGAAAATCTGCAACAGATATTATTAATGAAAGTGATGAAAAAACACTTAATGATATAATTTTTACTTTAGGAGAAGAGAGAAAGGCTAGAAGAATAGCCAGTGCTATCGTGAAATATAGAAAGAATAAGTCTATTGTTTCAACGTTTGAACTAGCACAGATAGTTAGATCGGCAATAGGTAAAAATCCAAAACTAAAAATAGATCCTGCAACAAAGACTTTTCAAGCTTTAAGAATTAAGGTTAATAATGAATTAGGAGAAATTGAAAAAGCTTTAAATGATGCCGAAGATCTATTATCTCCTGGAGCAAGATTGGTTGTAATTTGCTTTCACTCCTTAGAAGATAAAATTGTAAAAAAATTTATTAAGACCAGATCTGGTTTAACTGCTAACCCACATAGGCACTCAGCAGGTATTTACAGTAATTCAAATAATAAAAGTCCTGCTTTTAAGTTAATTACTAAAAAAGTTGTAATAGCTAATAATGAAGAAATTACTATTAATCCTAGATCTAGGTCCGCAAAATTAAGAGCAGCAGAAAGACTAAATAAAATGGAGAATGCAGCATGATACGTATTTTTACTGCATTTATAATTATTTTCTCAGTTTCTGGAACTGTGTGGTCAATGTGGTTAAGCAGCAAGTTAAAAAATGAAGATTTACAATTAAAAATCCTTAATAATAAAATTATAAATATAGATGAGCAAATTAGATTAGCTGATGCAGAATGGTCTTTTATTACAAGTTCTAAAAATATTGAATATTTAAACAATAAATTTTTAAAATTAAAAACAATTCCTATTAGAGATATTTCATCTATTACACTTACAAAAACTATTTTAACTGAAACTTTTGATAAGTCCCAAACCATAATCAAGGAGATAAATTAATTATGCATTTCAATAATATTTTTACTAAGAATAATAAATTTAAAAATTTAAATATTTTAATTAAAATGGAGATAAAATATGTCAATTAATATCAGTGTGCCTCCTACCCATGAATTAAAGCCAAGAATAACTGTAATAGGAGTTGGTGGAGCGGGGTGTAATGCAGTAAATAATATGATTGCTTCACATTTAGAAGGAGTTGATTTTGTTGTTTCTAATACAGATGCGCAATCACTTGTAAATTCTAGTGCACAAATGAGAGTTCAATTAGGAGCAAATGTAACGCAAGGTTTAGGGGCGGGTGCAAGACCAGAAATAGGTAGAGCTGCAGCAGATGAATCATTAGATCAAATACTAGAACATATTGATGGAACTCATATGTTATTTATTACGGCAGGTATGGGAGGAGGAACAGGAACAGGAGCTGCTCCAGTTATAGCAAAAACTGCAAGAGAAAGAGGTATCCTTACTGTAGGTTGTGTAACTAAACCATTTCAATTTGAAGGTAAGAATAGAATGCGCTTAGCAGAAGAAGGTATAAATGAGTTAGAAGAATCAGTAGATACTTTAATAGTTATTCCTAATCAAAATTTATTTAGGGTATCAAATGCTCAAACAACATTTGCTGATGCATTTAAAATGGCGGATAAAGTTTTGTATTCAGGAGTTAGAGGAGTAACTGATTTAATGGTAATGCCTGGATTAATAAACTTAGATTTTGCAGATGTAAGATCTATAATGATGGAAATGGGCAAGGCTATGATGGGAACAGGTGATGCTGAGGGAGATAATCGTGCATTAGACGCCGCTGCCGCAGCAATAGCTAATCCGTTATTAGATGATGTTTCTTTAGCTGGGGCAAGAGGAGTTTTAGTAAATATAACTGGTGGACCAGATTTAACATTATTTGAAGTAGATGAAATTGTAGATCATATTCGTCAACAATCAGATGATGAAGTGAACTTAATATTTGGTGCTTCACAAGATGATAGTATGCACAATAATATTAGAGTTTCAGTGGTAGCAACCGGAATAGGTTGTGAAAAAAGAGTTAGTCCAGTCGAAAATATTATTTCAGATATAAAACCGAATGAAGGTAAAATATCTCAACCTAATAATTTAAATTTAGATAATAATAATGAGTTGTCAGTTACAAGTAATATTGATAAAAATTTTGAATTAGATAAGAATGATGCTCCCCTTGGAGGTGAAGAGCTTGAAAAAGTAATAGATACTAAACAAAAATCTTTTATACCTCCGCAACCTGAAGTTATTGAAAAAAAAATAATAACTCCTGAAGAAATTCAAATGGATCCCTTTACTGAAGCAGAAGTTTTAAATGCATCTTCAAATATACAGACGAATAATAGCCCAGTTGAGAAAGTAGAGAAGGTAAAAGAAACAGAGAGTCTTATAAAACGTTTTACAGCAAAATCAATTTTTGGCAATTCAAATAAGAAAAATATTGAAATTACAGATAAGATAGAAAGTGACCAAAGTAATTTAGAGGAGACTAATGTAGATAATGAAGATGGAATAAATAATAAAATTTCATTTTCTCAAGATATTTCTATGAAGAGTACTGAAAAAGATACTAATGAAGATGCATTGGATATTCCAGCTTTTCTAAGAAGGCAACGTGAATAATTTTAGTATGTATGAGATAAAATTTGGTAAATGCTGATAAAAGCATTAAAGTTGATGGCTTAGAAAAATCTATTATAGACAAGTGTAAGCAAAGAATCATTGCTATTGCAGTTATATTTTTTGTGTCTTTTATTGTTGTAAATATTAAATTAATTGATACATCCAAACCACTTAAAGCCAAAGAACAAACTAGTATAAATATTCAAAAATCAATTAAAAGAGGAAATATATTAGATAGAAATGGAAATATTTTAGCCATATCTATGCCTACTTGGTCACTAGCTAAAAATAGAAATATTATATTTGATATTGAATTAACAGAAAAAACAATATTACAAATTTTACCAAATTTAGACAGAATACAACTAAGAAAAACACTAGAATCACAACAATTAGAAAAAATATATATTGCTAGGCAATTAACACCTGAAACAGCTAAAAAAATTAATAAAATAGGTGAACCTGGAATTAGTTTTGATCCAGAAGATTTAAGAGTATATCCATATAACGATGAGATTAGTCATATTGTAGGTTTTACAGGTACAGAAAAGGATGGCTTAGCAGGTATAGAGAAAAAATATAATGATATTTTAAATAACGGGAATGATATTTATTTAACATTAGATTCAAGAGTTCAATATAAAATATTTAATATATTAACAAAAGGAATTGAAGTATATAAATATAAAGGTGCTGTTGGCATAATTATAGATGTTAACACAGGAGAATTGATATCAGGTGTGAGTATTCCAAGCTTTAACCCTAATGGTTATCATATAACTGAAGAGCCTAGTCGTAATCAAATAACTGCATCTAACTTTGAATTAGGGTCAGTATTTAAAGCTATTACATTTGCATCTGCTTTAAACGATAATATTATTAACTTAGATAGCAAATTTGATGCTACATCGCCGTTAAAAATAGGCAAATATTTTATTAAAGATTTTCATCCAGAAAATAGAATATTAAGTTTAGAAGAAGTATTTATACATTCTTCTAATATTGGTTCAGCAAGGATAGCTTTAGAACTAGGTAAGGAAAGACAGTCATACTATTTTGAAAAATTAGGATTAAAAAATAAAATAGATAGTGGAATACTAGAAGTAGAATACCCTAAATATCCTATAGAGGTTCGTGATATAGATGTAGCTAATATGTCTTTTGGTTATGGAATTTCAGTAAGTCCATTAAATATTGTTTCTGCTTTAGCAGCAACAGTTAACGGTGGGGAATACATTCAGCCTTATGTGGTGATAGATTCAAAATTTATAAATAGACCTAGAGTAAAAGTATTTACCGAGAAAGTTAGTAATATTATGAAAATATTATATAGGAGTAATGTTGAAACAGGCACAGCTAAAAATATAAAACCTATACCTTATTTAGTTGGAGGAAAGACAGGTACTGCAAATAAAAATGAGAATAATAAATATATGAAAAAGAAAGTAGTCTCATCATTGATTTCTTTTTTTCCTATAAATAATCCTAGATATGCATTATTTGTTTTAGTAGATGAGCCAAAAGCAACAGGAAATATAAGGGGTAGAACCCCAGGATTTAATGCAGTGCCTTTAACTAAAGAGATAATAATGGAAATAGCACCTTTATTAGGTCAAAAAAGTATTAATAAAACAGAATTATAAATAATAATGTTAAAATTACATAATCTTATTCCTGATGAAATTATAAAAAATAATAAAATAAATAATATATATATTAATGGTATATCTTGTGATTCAAGAAAAATTAAAAATGGATATATTTTTGCAGCATTTAATGGAGTAAAAAATAAAGGAATAGATTATATTAAAGAAGCTATTAATAAAGGAGCAGTTGCCGTATTAATTAATAAGACAGATACTAAAGNATTAATATGTAATAAATTTTCAAATTACCATTTCAATAATATAATAGGTGTAACAGGTACTAATGGAAAAACTTCAGTCGCTTGGTTTGTAAATAGATTATCAAATTTAGCTGGTAAAAAGTCAGCATCTATTGGAACTTTAGGAATAGATTATAATTCAGCTATAAAGACAAATAATTTAACTACACCAGAATCTGAAGTTTTAATTTCATATTTAAATAAGTTATATTCTAAAAAAGTTAAAAATATAATTATTGAGGCTTCTAGTCATGGCTTAGACCAATATAGATTAGAAGGAATAAATTTTAATATTGTAGTAATCACTTCTTTAACTAGGGATCATTTAGATTACAAATTAAGATTATTTTCAGAATTAAGTAATAAAGGTGTAGCTATTATTAATGAAAGTATAGCTGAGCATAAAGATTTTATAATTGCAGCTAGGTTAAATAGATTAAAAGTTATAACTATAGGGGAGTCATCTTCTGCTAATTGGAAATATAAAATTTTAAATTTAAATAAAAATATTCAAAAAATTGAGGTTACTTACAATAAAATTAAGAGCATTATCACTTCTAAACTTATAGGAAGTTTCCAAATAAATAATTTAATTACTGCTATTTCTATTATGATAGAAATGGGATTCAATAGAGAGCAAATAGAAGAATTAGTAAAAAAATTAAAAGCTCCGCCAGGTAGATTAGAATATATTAAAAGTATATATGGAGCTAATATATATATAGACTATGCACATACCCCAGATGCATTAGAGAATGTTTTGTTATCCTTAAGGCCATATGTAAAAAATAAATTATATTTAGTTTTTGGTTGTGGAGGTAATAGAGATAAAGGAAAAAGAGCGATGATGGGCGCCATAGCCTATAAATATGCAAATAAAATAATTATAACAGATGATAACCCACGTTATGAAAATTCTACAATAATTAGAAAACAAATAATGCAATCTTGTCCAAACAGTATAGAAATAGCTGATAGGAAAAGAGCCATAAGTAAAGCTATAAATAGTTTGAAAAAAGGGGATGCTTTATTAGTAGCAGGTAAAGGTCATGAAAATATTCAAGAAATTAAAGGAAAATTTATAAATTTTAATGATGCAAAAATAATAAGGAAATTAGTTATTAGGAGTTAAAATATTTGAAGATTAATAAAGATAAATGTCTTTGGACTTCTGAAGAAATTTATAGAACTCTTAGACAACAAACTAATACTAATTGGAATTGTAATACTATAGAATTTGATAGTAGAAAAGTTCAGCCAGGAAGCATATTTTTTGCAATGCCAGGAACAAAACTTGATGGGCATGATTTTATTGATGATGCTGTAAAATCTGGTGCAGTAGCTTTAATAGTCCAAAAATCATATAAATCTTCTATTTATAATAATAAATTAATTAAGGTAGATGATGTATATAAAACTTTAATAT